>CAEZYU010000110.1_pt1 | contig 8751 bp, 4 predicted proteins | sample 7265681 | NCBI WGS metagenome assembly CAEZYU01 (sample SAMEA6813940, study PRJEB35770) | freshwater metagenome | biome: Freshwater; feature: Freshwater reservoir; material: water | place: Czech Republic | collected 2017-04-14 | depth 30m m | reverse complement strand
TAGCGGTTTGCCACGAGTTCGATGGTGGCCTCGAGGCATCGGGGGTCCACGGTGCCAGGCACCAGAATGAACTCGTCCACGCCCGCTGACTCGGCATCATCTAGAGCTAGCAACAGCCGATCTGGGTTCCAAACCGGTGCGTCATCAGACATTGCCTGAGCAAAGCCTCGACCAAAGATCTCTAGGTAGTCATAGGTGAACCCACCCAGCGTGGCTTGTGAATCCTCGACTCCAAGGGCATAGAAGCAACCGCTCACAATGTGCGGCGCATCGCTTCTGCCCTCGGTCAACCAAGCCTGATTCGCTGCCGCTGCGGCCACCGCCATGCCCTCGGCGTTGGCATCTATAGAGAACCCAGAAATCCCGTCGGCCCACTTGGCTGCACGTGCCAAGGCCTTTGGTCCCATCGCCCCAGCCAGCAATGGCGGGCCACCGGCTTGTACAACTGGGGGTCCAAGCGGGTCGGCCCCCTCGAACGCTGGCTCTCCCGCCCAAAGCGCCCGGAGTTGAGCCACCCCGTCATCTAGGCGTTGATGGCGGCGCTCCATGCTTGCGCCAGCAGCCAAATAGTCATGCTCGCGTCCACCAATCCCCACACCAACGGTGAGCCGGCCATCGCAGAGCACATCAAGGGTTGCAATCTGCTTGGCAATCACCGGGATCGGGTGCGTGGGAAGCACAATCAGGTTGACAAAGACGCGCACGTTCTCGGTGAGCGCCGCTGCCGCTGCATTGGTTACCAGCATCTCTTGATTATGGAAAGTGATGCGCTCGCCGCAAGAGATTGAGGAGAACGGCCCGGAGTCAATGCCCCGGCACCAGTCAAGGGTGGTGGCCCGGGTATACCCGCGGGCCATGGTTGGGAGCGCAACGCCGATCTGCATGCCGCGAGATTAGGGCGCTCTCACCACACCGACCTAACAGCGGCTCAGGCCTTCTAGGGCGAGCAGTTTCCGTTTCGGCCACACACCGTCCACTCGAGCACCACGGGAACTGCGGTTGGCGCATCCCGATTGAGTGCCACCACGGCAGAGAGTTTGGCTTCGCCGCCGACTGAGGCAGTCAGGCGCACCTTGCGTATATTGCTCTCTGGTTCGGTGCAGCACACCACGTCTGCTGTTGCCCCCGGCGCCATCAAGCTGCCGAGACTATTGAGTTGGAGCTCGCCGCCGAACAACGAGGCCCCAGAGGCTTTGCCGTTCCAGTGCAGATCAAGGGCAACATTTTTCAGGTAGGCAGCGCCAAAGAAGTTGGCTGAGGCTGGCCCGCCTGTAGCACCGCCAGCAGGGATCGCAGCATCTGAATCAACCGTTAGCTGAGATTTAATGACCGGCCCAGAGTAGGAGTCCGAGGTTGCCACAAGACCAACATATTGAGTTCCCACCGGCTGAAAGTACGTGCACTGATAGTTCGGTGGCCCTGATGGAATCGCGCAATCAAGGCGATAGCTCACACTCAACGCTGCACCGAACAAGACAACGGCACTGCGCTGAGCGGCGGTGAGTTGCACCCCACCGCAGGAGCTTTCACTCTGGCTAACTAGGGGAAAATAGTTGTCCCCCGCTTGGTTCGACACGCCATTGAAGCTTCTTGTACAGACGGTCCGATCGGCTGGATTCACCGCATCATTGAGCGTGAGGGTAAGTGTTGTCTGACCTGGCAGTGTTGACAGATTGAGGCCCTGCGCCTGCGTGCCGAGTTGCTTGATCACTACCCCCAACGACTCAAGGTGAGAGTCCGAGGCAAAGACACCTCCTCCAGAAATGCCGCCTACAAAATTATCAAAATTGTCCATGGAGAAGGCCCGTGTGAACGACTGCTCAGGCCGACCGGCACAGACCGGATTTGGCATGCACAACGTAGAGAGTCTTGTGGTCGCGGTGTCATTGACCCGAGCGTTCTCTACCGTCACCCAGTCACCTGCGGGGGTAGCTTCCACCGAGGTTGCCGAGCCCACCCAAGGGTTTGCAACCACTTGCACGTTCCAGACACTGAGCGCCTGCGCTTGGCCTGCGGTAAGCGTTGCTGCTGAACAGATGTTGAGTGGACAAATTCGAGCGTACTTATAGTTGTAGGTCACCTCTAGTTGGGCGCCGTCTAACTGTTCTCCCAAGGTGATCAGCGTTTTACAGGAGCCCGCGAGCAATTCATAGGTCGCAACTCGACCCTTATCTGGCGCGCCGGCAACTGCGGGAACCGAGCAGGTCTGGCCGTTAGCCAAAGTCACCGAGAATGCCGCCGTGCGAGCTTGTACCCCGCTGACGTTATTGTTGGTCTCGTTCCCGGTGACGTTGAGTGCGGCTGAGCCAACTGCACCACTCATTGCACTCGCTAGGGTCACCGTGAACGTCTTTGTTGAGGTGCAGGTTGTCCCTTGTGGGTACCCAGCAGCAAAGGAACAGGTAAATGAGGCCGATGAGGCCGGGACGGCGCTGGGGCCAGCTAGAAGGTTTGCGGCGTTAGAAAAGTTGCCGGCGGGAGACACTGCGCTCACGGAGGTGACCTGCGTCGGGACGGCAGTCTGCTGCAGCAAAGCTGGATACGGGGCACCACCGTCAACTGCAGTACCGGACAGATATGGGCAGACAGCGAGCCTGCCTGCAAGGTGACGAAACTCTGTGCGGCCAGACACAATGATGCTCGCCCCCGGGATTGCTGGGTCACAAGCCTGAGGGAAATTTGCAGCAGTTGCACCAGCACCGGCGGGGTCCCAGCCGTTGGCCTTCCCGAAGACAAAAGTTGAGCTGGGATTGTTCAGGATGAGAGCGTGCTGATTGGGCGCAGGTGCGCCAGCAATCACGGTATTTGCATCAAAGTAGTAGCGCCCATAGGGGAAGTAGAAGGTCTTATCGAGACAGGCTGCAGGACCGCGACCGAACCATTCATTGAGTTTTTCGACTGCGTTCTGGTCGTACTTACCGGGCGAAAAAGTTATGACCGAAGATGCCGGGCAACCCGCCAATGCCGACAAGTCGGGAGAAGTTGGAACGGACTCATCGATTGCATAGTCCTGAGCTACCGAAACGGGTACTAGCAGTGGGTCTCCGCAAGTCGCTCCGGCAGTAGCCCGAACGGTGGTTGCGGCCACAGCGGCCACGCCGTCCAAGGCCCCGCAACTTCCACCTGCGCCTGACACTGCTCCGATCCCCTGTGCTGCCTGAACGAATGTGCCGCGTACGTCAAGCGCGGGGGTGCCCGCAGAGTCGGAGCGAAGCGGTGCTGCACCACCTTTGGAGCTGAGGTTTCCGTTGAATTTCAGCGCGCTCGACCCCTGATGAACCAGGGTTGGCTTTGCATCGTCAATCGAGGGCTGCAGCGAGGCCCACGGCCAAGACTTCCAGTCGAACGTACCTTTGTACTCGCTCCCCGAGAGCTTGATATCGCCGGCAGACTTTCCTAGTTCATCGGCTGCACTGCTACAGGTGACTGTGGCGGTATCGATGCGGCCCGAGGACTCAAATGGCAGCGAGAGGCCGGCAGCAGCGGGCACTCCGGGCGCACACGCATTAGCCGGGTTGGTTTGGTTCAAGCGGAGCTGATTGATGGCCGCTGTTACTGCTCCGTCCGCAGCGCGGGCTTGGCGAGCTGCCTCTTCTTGATTCTCCGTGATTTGGATTGTGGTCAGCATCATGGCGAGCAAGGCCGCAATAACAATCGAGGTAATTGCGATTGAAGCCAGAACTGCCATCAGCACAAACCCGCTCTGCTCTCGCAGACCGCTCAGATCGCGCCGCCCAAGATGACGAAGAGAGATTCTCTGAATCGCGGAGCGCATTAGGGGCCCACCAACGGAATTGAGATCCACTCGGACCAGGCCACAGTTCCGTTTGCATCGGTGCCAACGCGAGCGCGAGAGGTTGCAAAGCGAGAGCATGGGTTTGCGGGGATTGCCTTTGCAGGGGCAGCACCCGCTGGCACCGGCTGATTGAGGAGCTGCTCGAAACAGTCTGTATCTGTGCGCCACTCGAAGTCGGCTAGGTACCTGCGCGCTCCCGGGACTGCCGCCCAGACAAGCCGATCGCCATTCTCGACCGAAGGCACGGGTGCCGGAGGTTGGCCGCCCACATTGACCACACGGGCGGTGGTAGCAGTGCGAGCGTCACTGGTTGAAACAGTCACCCGCACGGTGTATTGCCCATCGTTGGGGTAGGAATGACCCGGAGCCACACCAGTGCCGATGCCACCGTCTCCGAACTCCCAAATGTACGACGCTGTGTTGCCAGACCCGATGCCGGTTGTTGCTGAGGCATCAAAGCTCTGTTCGGTTGCGACTGCGCCCGCAGAGTTAGTGAAGGAGACCGAGAGCCCTGATGGATTCACCGTGGTGGTGGTAGTCGTGGACCCGCCAGGGCCGACGGTGGTGGTTGGCCCCGAGGGGTTTGCGATCTCGAAGTTTGCAAAGGCGGTGTCCTGAGCCCCCTGAGAGTCAGTAACAATCAGTGTGACGCTGGCCTTGCCGAAGGTGCCAGCTGGAGGTACCACGGTGGTTGAGGCACCAGACGTTGTGACCTGCACTCCAGCGGCTAGTCCGTCTACCGAGGGGTACTCAACAATCCAGTCATACGAGGAAATGCTTCCCTCGGGATCAGAGGACCCAGCCCCATTCAGAGTGAACACGGTGCCGCTCACGCCCGCGAGCGGAGACACCGCTGCAACAGCGGTTGGAGCTTGATTGGTAGTTGAAATCTGCTGATAGGCCCGATTGGTATTGCCAAGATCGTCAGTCACCGTGAGGATGACGCTGTAAAAACCTGGCTGCACAAATGTTGCCGAGGTCTGCGAGGCCCTGGCGTTTGTCACGCTCACGGCGCCGGGGCCATTGAAGTCCCAGTCGTAGCTTGCGGTGCGGCCCGCTGCAACGCTCGACCGAGCTGCGGACAAGCCCACCACAAGCGGTACGCCGCTTTGCGAGGTGATCTGAATCACCGCCGTTGGCATCGCAACGCCCGAGAGGTCTGTTGGAAGTGAGCCTTCGTCGACACGACGCGTAGCGCGAACAGTCACTGTGCGAGTTGTACTTCTTGGAATAACCGAGATCTCGATCTGTCGGCAGGGCTCGTCACCCAACTCGGTTGTACAGGTAGTCACTGTTGAGCCAGGTTGAATGTCGGGGTACACCTGAATTGCCTCGACCAACTCATTGGTGGCCGCGTTACAAGTCCGTCGCCAAAGACTCTGCAGGCGAGGATCATTTGAGTCTGCCGCAGCGCTATACACAACCTTGTAAACCGCAGTACCGCCGGCGATCATCGCGACCTGCAGGTCTCCTCCGCTGCCTGGGTTCTCGGCGCCAGCTACTGCGCTTGGCCCACAATCATTGGCCCAGTTGGGAGGGGTGCCGTTTCCAAATACCGTGGCCTTACCTGCCACTGCTACGTCTTTGGGGAAGTACGCACCGAGCAGACCGGCGGAGGCAGTTCGCAATATGCCATCTTGAATGACGGGCTGCTGCTGGATTGCCAAACCAGTCCAGGCCATAAGTGGCACGAAAACAACACCCGATAGGGCAATCACCAATAACAGTTCAATCAGGGTGTACCCAGATTGAGTTCGGGGCTGTGAGCGACGCTGCCGGATCATGGTGTCACCAAGCGGCCGGTTACTACTTGGGCAGAGCCAGAGCGGCCTTTGAAGTCAACCTGCACCGTGAGTCGCTGGGTTCCCTGATCACCTGCATTCGGACATTGCGCTACGAAGGCAGCTTGATCCTTATTCCAGTACTCAACTTCGGTGATCGAGCGAGTCATATCGGCTTGCGACGGAACCCATTTCGAAGGCCACGCTTCATAGGCAGCCTGATGCGCGGCTGCTGTGGCAACAGCGGGATCCGATGTGCAGGGAGTGTAGGAACTGGCTTTGAGGCTCTCGGTGAAACTGCCTAAGGCCAGCTGAATCTGTTGGCGCTCAGAGGTCGTTGTTGAGGTACTGATCAAGGTGAGCATGCCTGCAGCGAGCCCAAGAATCACTACCCCGACCAGAACAACGCTGACGAGCACTTCCACCAAACTGGCGCCCGTCTGCGCACGGCGACTGTTCATGTGTACCCCCCTCTCAGCGACTCTTCACGGCCGAAGTTCGGCACTTGATTCTTATTGCCGAACCCGGCACGGTCAAAGGACACAAAGCTGGTTCCTGAGAGACAACTCCGAGCTGCAACCCTGACGGACAACCATGGGCTGCAACACTACCGGACACAACTCGCCGAGCTAAGGGGGGAAGCCGGGGAGAAGTACCCAAGCCGCGCCTAATGAGATGAAAAAACCTGCTCGACAAAGTCCGACTCGCTCGGGGTGTCTGTAGGGGGCGCAACCCCTGCCAACGGTACTGAACCCAGCACAGAGCTCGGCGGCTGATACCGCTGGCGATCAAGGATCTGACCTACCCGCATAACTCGAGTGTCTTCAAGTACGAGCGCTAGCGCTGCGGCATAGGCAGTAACGGTTTCTCCTGGCCCTCGTGGTCGACCAGCCGCAGCACCGATGCGTTCGAGTCGGGCCTCTGCAGCGGCATCCCAGTGACTGCGAACAACGGCTCGCCGGCGACGCGTTGTGCGAGCGCGCTCAGATTGTTTGCGAACCCACCGAAGCACTGGGGCTGCAGCCAACACCACCACACCAAGAGCTAGAAGCAGCGCACCTGTTACCTCTCTCCAGTCGCGAGCATCTGCCCCCGGAGTTGCTTCTTGGGTTCCCGCAAGCGGCACATCTGCAGTTGGGTCAAAGGCCACCCATCCCGTGGTGGGAAACCAGACCTCGGCCCAGGCATGAGCATCGCGCTCTCTCACCACAAATCGCCCCGTGGTTGCATCCCAATCCCCCGGCGCAAAGCCCGTGGCCAAGCGTGCGGGCACCCCAACTGCACGAGCCATCACCACGAGCGAACTAGCGATCTGTTCGCACCAGCCCTGTTGTGAAACAAACAGAAAATCATCAACCACGTCAGTTCCCTTTGGAGCGAGCGGAGCATCAAGTGAGTAGGAAGTGTTGGCATCCATCCAGCCCTCGAGTGCTTGAACGCGTTCAAAGTCGCTCGCAGCGGAGGCAGTGACTTGCTTGGCTAGTTCGCGTACCCGCTGCGTTGTTGTGGGCGGCTGAGCAAACTGTGCCATCACCGCGGCTGCAGTGCGGTCGCCATCTTGGGCAGCCTCGGCCGCAGACGGGGTAGCGCTTAGCGATGCCGCGTTCGTTGGAATTTGGCGACTCGTGACCGAGTAGGTGGTGCCCTTTCCGAGAGGAGCTCCCGGCGACCACAGCGTGCCATCAGAACGCTGGGCGATCTCTTCGGGGGTTTCAACCTGAACCGCGCTAGCTGCAGATGGCACCGCTGTTGCAAAGCCGACCTCTAGGCGAAACTGTTGCAGAGTGGGTTCTCCGTCTTGAGCCGCAAGGTCTTCTGGGGACGCAACGACTTGACCACCCTCGACGAGTCGACCGGAGCGCGCCTCTGCGCGAGTCCAGGTGGAGCCATCCCATTGGTCAAAGGTTTCGGCTCGCCAAAACGCGGTGATAGGTGAACGAACCGTCATCACGATCTGCTCGGTCAGGCGGGGTCGCGTGGTCATATCGAGTGAGTCTCGAGCAACCAGCGCGTTGTCGCCTCGGTTATCACCTTGGTTGATGAGTTCTCCAGCCGATGGCCCCACCGGAAACACATTCGATACTCGCGGTCCAAACAGCAGCGCACTTGCAACGATGAGCGAGGCAGCAGCGATGATCAGCGCAGCAGGCACTCCAGCGCGTGGTGCTGATGTTGAATCAGGATCCGTACCTGAACCAAGCGCCGAGCCGACACTGCCAAGTTGATCGGGCCGCACAACGGTGGCGGCGTCTACTCCTGGGATGGTTCGACTTGATGGGGCCAGCACCAAGCATCCGCTGAGAGCAACGAGCCACAGCAGTGCGTGCCATGAGCCTTGCAAACCATCGAGTGGGCCTAACTCGCCGAACCGAGCCAGTAGTAAGCCGCTGACTAGGGCCAAACCACGCACAATCCAGCGCAGTGGCACAGACCGCAGGCCGAACATGGCAAGCACGGCGCACAGCAGTGCTGCCTGAACAGCAACATTGCTGCCGCCCCCGCTACTCGTTGAGGTGGGAAGCGAGGCCAAAGCAGACCACAGCATGAGGCCAACAAGTGCTGTGAGTATCCAGATTCGCTGACTCGACACACTGAGTCGGTCGGCCGAGACCTTTCCGAGCAGAGCATCCTTAGCGGTCTTGGGTGAGCTGACAGAACCAGCAGAACCGGCAGAACTGACAGAACCGGCAGAACTAGGTTGCGAAACTGGCGCTGTCATGAGGCCTGCTCGGCAGTAGTGGCAGGTGCTGGGGTAACAACAACTGTTGGCCACCCCTCGGGAGGGGCTGCAGGCGTTGCAGCTGTTGCAAGCGCAAGACGGCGGCGAAGTTGCAGCAGCCCAAAGACCTCTCCGCACACAGCTCCATCTGCCTGAGCAGTGCACAACATTACTTTTGCTCCGTGAGCGAGCGCGTTCTCGGCCAAGCCAGCAGCCCGACACGCAGCATCTTCAACGCTAGAAATATCGTCTTCATACCCATCAACCACAGGCTCGTTTGCAGCAGCCAGATTCGGAGCAGACAGATTCGGAGCAGACAGATTCAGAACTATTGCAAGGCCAGTAGCAACTGGCGGTTCCAACTCTTTGACTACTAGCGACCCAAGCCGGGCTGTAGTGGGCCAATGCACTAGGTGCTGCGGGTCTCCGCTGATATAGGGCCGAACCGATCGCAC
>CAEZYU010000109.1_pt1 | contig 8788 bp, 8 predicted proteins | sample 7265681 | NCBI WGS metagenome assembly CAEZYU01 (sample SAMEA6813940, study PRJEB35770) | freshwater metagenome | biome: Freshwater; feature: Freshwater reservoir; material: water | place: Czech Republic | collected 2017-04-14 | depth 30m m | reverse complement strand
GTGAGCGGCGATTACAGAATTAACCTTGCCTAGCGAGCAACTCGTCGAATGGCCCTGTGACCTCGTAGGTGACGCCAAGAGGTAAACCCGACGCGCCAACTGCAGCCCTCTGCGAACTAAAATAGAGGCGCTGCCCATCGGGGCTGAAGCACGGCCCAGTGACTTCACTGCCATCTTGGCCGGGAAGCCGGATGACCGAAACTGCCGTGTTATCGGGTCGCAGCATCACAACTTCCATGTCGCCGCCATCCTCGGCAACCAACAACGACCCCGAAGCCTGATCAAACCACAAGTTGTCAACGCCCGAGAGCACACTGCTCCCACCCCCTTGGTATCGGACATCAATCTGGCCAGTCGCAGGTTGCACTTCCCAGACCCGGTTGTCGCCTTTGGTCGTGAACCAAACGGTGTCACCATTCGTGGCAATCCCCTCGCCACCATTGAACTCAATCGTTCCGGGTACCTGCTTCCGGCAAGGCTTCTGGAATACGTCGGGTCGGGGGTTCGGAACTCGGACCCAAGTGATCCTGCCCCCTGCTGTCGAAGCAGTCGCTACTTCAAGCACACCCGAGGAGAGGTCACCCTTAACCTTGGGCGTAAACCGATAGAGCGCTCCGTCGGGGCGATCCTCGGTCATGTACACACGCCCATCGGCGGCCACCGCAGCGGCCTCATGCTTGAACGCACCCATCGACCAGCGGCGATGGGCTTGCTCTGCTCCCGTTGGGTCACACTCCCAAACTGAGCCACCATCCCATTCCTCGCAACTCAGCCAGGTCCCCCAAGGCGTCGCCCCACCGGCGCAGTTGAGTGCCGTATCTGCCAGAATCTGCTTGGCTCCTACGACTCTGCCATCCGGAGCGAACCGGATGGAGGTCACGCCGCCCGTTGCAGGGATCTCATGATTTACCGTGAGATACCAACCGCCCGCTACTGCTGGGTCAACAAAGGTGGCTGCCCCATCGGGAAACACTCGATACTTCAGTGAGGTTCCAGAAATGGTCTGACCTCCGCTAGCAATGACGCGACTTGAAAACCCGGGCAGCAGAATCACGCCATTTGCGTCCGCCCCGGGGGAAATCGCGCCAGTCGCAGTACACGCTTGGGTAAAGGCCGCTGCCACGGCAAGCGTGCCCGCTGCACCCGACCATTTCAGCACCGCGCGACGCGTCACGTGCCCCTGCGACGCGTTCCTGCTGACTTGGCCGAAATTCTGATCCTCGCTCATGCGGCCAAAGGTAGTGGCATCGGGAAACCATAACTACCCCCGCCCCCACTCTTGCACCCACTCTCGCCCCCACCAAACCCCGCTTTGTCTTGCGCGTGACCCCCTCCTAGAGGGGGTCACGCGCATAACGAAACGAGACGGGTTAGGCGTTGAGCGCACCAGTAATGAGGAGCCCAGCGGTAATTCCGGCAATCACAATTCGGTACCAACCGAATATCGCCAAACTGTGTTGCTGCAGGTAGGTAATCAACCACTTGATGGAAATGACTGCTGCAAGAAACGCGAAGACCAAGCCAATCAGAGGGTTGAGCAGGCCGAATTGGGTAAAGAGTTCCCCTCCGTCCTTCAACACGGAGTAGCCGCTTGCAGCGCTGAGCGTGACAAACCCCAACAAGAAGCTGAACTCAACAGCGGCGCTCATGCTGACTCCCACCAGCAATGCACCCAGGATTGCTGCCAATGACCGGCTTGTTCCCGGCCAGAGCGCTATGCACTGCACCAACCCAATAATAAAGGCTTGACGAACCGTGATCTCAAGCAGGCGATCTCGTCCAGGTTCAGCGGCTTCACCCCGGTGCGGAATCTTCCCAGCGCGCTCCAACCCCAGAATCAAGAGTCCGCCCACAAACCACGCAAACACGATCGTCCAAGAAGAGAACAGCACCTCTTTGATCTTGTCGTCGAGCAAGAATCCCAGAACTGCGGCAGGCGCAAAGGCCACGATCAGCAGAATGAGAAGATGCCGGCCCCCCGCAGACTTGCCGAACACCCCAAGGATCATGTCTCTAAATCGCTTCCAAAACAGCCCGGCCACAGCCAGAATCGCTCCAAACTGAATGGCGATGGCGTAGGTATCGGCAGCAGCTTTGTCGGCTTCGCTCGTGCCTAAACCCATGAGGTCGGAGGCCACGAGCAAGTGGCCAGTCGAAGAGATTGGCAAGTACTCCGTCACCCCTTCGATAATTCCGAGTAGTGCTGCTCGCCAGGCAGTCATGGCAGTTTCAGTGGTCGAGGCCACCTGCACCGTGAGGGCTGCGGCCGAAGCGGGTTGTACAACAGCTAGAACCGCTACCGCAACGATCACACCAACAACTGCGGCCTGAACTAGTGCCGTCGCCTGAATCCTCTTCATAGTCACTTTGGCAGGGTAACCGTTGCGGGTGATGGGCGGCGCGGACCTGCTCAGCCGCCTAGTTTGTTACCCGAGTTGCGATTCTTCGCTGACGTTTGGAGGAAACATGCACGTACTGATTACAACAGACGGGTCGGATGTCTCGATAGAGGCTGCCCAAAAGGGGATCAAGCTACTGAACCCCACAAAGATCACGTTGCTGACCGTTGCAGATACCAGCGTCGCGAATGACTCTGGGGCGGGCGGATTTGCGGGGAACCTGCTCTCGCCCACCGAGTCTCTGAATGCAAGAAACGCAATCCTCGACGAGGGCCGCGGCGAGTTGGCTGACACCGGGTCCTCACTTGGCGTAGACCCAAACATTGTGGAACACAAGGTGGTCGAGGGCTCTGCTGGAATCATGATCTGCTTGGTTGCCAAGCAGATCAGCCCCGATGTTGTTGTGGTCGGGTCACACGGCCGAGGCTGGTTTAAACGGGTGGTGATCGGGTCGGTGAGCGAGTACGTCTCTCGGCACTGCGTAGCACCCGTCTTGGTGGTTCGCCATGGGGACGCTGCCGAAACTGCCGCCGAAGCAGACAGCACCGAAGCAGACACAGGCACCGATACACAGTGACTGGCGGTTCTGAGCCGTTACAAGCCACCTGGTCGGTCTCTGAACTCCACGCAGCCATCAATGGTCTGCTGCTACACACCTTTGGCCACGAGATGTGGGTTCAGGGAGAGATCCGCAACTACAAGGTTTCGGCAAAAAAGCATGTCTACTTCGATCTCATCGACACTGACTCTAAAAACCCCACGTACCCCTCGATGTTGGCCATCACCTTGTTTGCGCGTGAGGCCGAATCTGTAAGCAGATTCCTTGCCGATCAAGGTGGCGCAATCGAACTAGCAGACGGCGTGCGAGTTCGCATCTCTGGCAAACTCGCCACCTACGAGTCGCGCAGTTCGATCCAACTTCGAATGACTGCAATCGATCACACCTTTACGCTTGGCGTGCTCGATCAAGAACGTGATCGCGTTCTCGCTCTTCTGTCTTCCGAGGGGCTACTCAGAGCAAATTCACTTCGGCCATTGAATCCACTCCCCACTCGCATTGCCTTGATTACAAGCCTTGGCAGCGCGGCGCACGCTGACGTCTTGGGAGAGTTCGAGAAATCTGGGCTCGGACTACAGGTCTTTGAAATTGATGCTCGCGTTCAAGGCGCAGAGGCCGAGGCCGACCTTTTGAATGCACTGCGCACGGCGCAGAAACTGCCGGTAGACCTGATCTTGATGTGCCGCGGCGGAGGGGCGCGTACTGATCTTGCCTCATTCGACTTGGAATCAGTTGCTCGCGCAATCGCTACTTCTACCCTGCCAGTCTTTACTGGAATCGGCCATGAGATCGACAGCACGGTGGCCCAAGAGGTTGCTCATAGTGGCCACAAAACCCCCACGGCTTGCGCTGCCGCGGTCGTGAACCAAGTGCGCGCCGCTGCCGACATGATGGAGCAGTCTTGGACACAGGTCTGCGATGTGGTGATGAACACACTCGATCACAGCGAGCGGCGCATGATCGACTCAGGAGGCCGCGCCGGACGCGCCGCACTGCGCCATGTTGACCGCGACCAACAGCGCGTTTCGCATCTTCTCCATCGCACCAAAATTGCTGTTCCTCGAGTGAGTTCGACTGCCGAGACTCAACTCAACGCCGCAGCTAGCCGAGTGAGCAGGGCTGCCACACAGTGGACTGCGCTCGCTCACAGCCAACTTGATGCTCTAGCCGCACGCGCACAAGTGCACGACCCTGCAGCAGCACTTGCACGTGGCTGGTCAATTACTCGCTCAGCCTCGGGAACCGTGGTGCGGTCAGTCAGTGACCTTCAAGCTGGAGAGCAGATTGCGACCCAACTCGCCGATGGCACAGTGATTTCTACGGTCAGCCTCACCGAACCAAATGATCTCGCTACAGAAGAACTACCACAACACAAGGAGTAACTCGTGAGTACCACAGCAATCCCACCAGAAGAGCTTGGCTTTACTGCAGCCATGCTCGAGCTCGACCAGATCGTTGCCGCGTTAGAGTCCGACGCTCTTGATGTTGACGCTCTCGCCGATCAGGTGAGCCGCGCCTCAGAGCTTGTGGGCTGGTGCAGAACCAAGCTTGACGCCACCCGTTACCAAGTAGAAAAAATTGTTACCCAGCTCGATGGCGGCAGCGAAGAGTAGGGACGTCAGAGCTGCGCATAAAACTGCAGGGCCTCGTCGACCGTTCCGTGACCAACTCCTGGTTCGGCCGCAACCGCTGCAAGCCATTCTGGTCGAGCAACAGCGCAGACCATGAGCGCTCGATCCAAGCTGCTGCTTTCTAAAACAAAGCGAACATAGGTCTGGGCGTAGTCCGGCGGGCGAACGTCACGAGACAGCTCTAGTAACGCAAACGGGTCGGGAACGCTGCTCGACCAAGGTGCCGGGAATGCAACCGATGGCGAGCCCGGATGAATACCACCGCCCACGAGACCAGGGCCGTCAGACATCACAACACCAAGTACCTGTTTTGGTCGAGCGGCAGCGATCAGTAGGCCGATATATGCCCCGAGTCCACGCCCCAAAACCGTGACTGCACCAAGTTGTTCAAGCGCAGCATCAACATCGCCCACCAAGATTTCTGAGGTATAGCCACCCCCAACGGGAATGGTCGAGCGACCGTGACCCGTAAAGTCAAGGCCATAAACAGGGCCAGGCCAGCGCACAGTTGGGGGAACAACGTCAGGGGTTCGCTCACCAAGACCATGCAGCAACAACAGCGGGCGATGGGTTGGATCGGAACCGTTTGTTAGGTGATGAACGGCAAGGTCAATTCGATTGTGGCGCACCCAGATGGTGTCGCTCGCTCGAGTAGCCGAATCGGAGACAGTCACGATAAGAACTCCAAGATGAGATCGGCAACTAAACGCGGTTGTTCGATATGCACGAAGTGCCCCACTCCCTCTAATCCCTCGAACTGAGCACCCGGGGGCAAGTACGGCTCCACGTCAGCGGGGCGACTCCCCCACCCCATAACTTCAATCTCAAGGCCCATGACTCCCAGCATGGGAACACCGAGCCCTGGCAGTCGGAGCATCGACCACTCAGGCCTCCACGGCCCAAAACCCCCCATGCGCATAGTTGGGTCGAGCTTCCAGCGCCAACCGTCTGCATCTTGGCGAGCACCGACCTGAACCAAATACTGCAACCACTCAGTGCTCATACGAGGGTTCATTCGACCCCGACGCTCAGCGAGCTCCTCAACAGTTCCCGGCTTACGTTGCTTATCGCTCAGTGTGCGGCGATGTGCTAGCCAGCGGTCCATCTCATCGCGCTGCATGCGCGTTCGCTCAAGCTCAGATACGTCGGGCATGTTATTGCCAGAGGGCAGACCATCAAGGTTGACCAAGGCAGATACTCGGTGCGGCGCAACATTGGCTAAGTGCATGACCATCGAGCCGCCCTTTGAATGCCCGATAAAGGGCAGCGGCTCATCGGGAAGAGTTGCTAGAACTGCTGCAGCATCTCGGATGTCTGCCTCCCAGCTGTACAGATGCGCCCAGGCCGACTCACCATGGCCTCGCTGATCCCAGCTGACCACCCGGTACCCACCATCTGCCAGCATTGGCGCAAACCTGTTCAGAGTTTCGGCAAAGTCGAATCCTCCATGCGCCAACAAGATGGCCGGTGCTTGCTCATCTCCCCATTCGGCCACAGACAGCATCACCCCAGCAGCGTCGACTTTTCGCCGACGGTCCGGACGCCGCACCCCCTCGGGCTGCACAAAAGTCTTGCTCGCGGAGTCACTAGGCATCTGTCAATGCTAGATCCGCTCGCTGCTCACGCAGAACTTGCATCGCAAGGACACAGGATTTACCGCTTCGTTAGTAGAGTGCAGGAAGAGACTGCGCATGGATTCCACTGACCTACAGAGTTCACCTGCAACAGAGGCCGACCAACTTCAAGTTGACGCGGCAGTAGCTGCATTGCGCGCGTTGCCATTTGGCGGTCTTGATGACGCTACCCGCAGCTTTGCGTTGCCGCCGTCGATTCGCGCTGGGGTCTCTCCTGCAATTGCCACGTTGCGGTGGGGTGCAGTTGGATTCGGGATTGTCTTTGCCGCACCCGAGGCGTTTCGTGGCTCGTACGTTGCGGTAGTCACTGTTGCTGTTTGCGTGTTCATTACTACTTGGCGAACGGTCATTCCCATCCGACTGGCCTCTACTCGCTTCCAAGATCGGTTCGTGGCCTTCGGTGACGTCGTCATCATCGGGCTAGCTGTTGGCGCTGGTGGCGGGCTCGAAAGCCCGTTCATCTTCTCGCTCATGGCCGCCATGGTGGTGATGAGTTTTGGCTGGGGTTACCTCGCAGGCGGCATCGCTCTGATCACCGGTGCAACGACCATGCTTCTCGCTCTGCCCATCGGACTCAACACGTATTCTCAGCAGGCCGACTCGCAGCGAGATCTGGGGCTGTCACTGATGCTCATCGTGGTAGTTGCAGCAGCAAGCTTTGTTCGGGGCCGACTCTTGGACTCAGAGGTCCGAAGGGGCTCCCTAGCTGGTCAGGTCGACTCCCTCAATGACGCAAACAACCTGCTCACGCTGGTCAACAGTGTGGCGCGAACGCTGCCAACCTCACTGAGTCTTCGTGAGGCGCTCGAGGCTTCTCGGGTGCAACTCGAGACAGTGTTTGACACGCGTACCATCTGTCTCCTCGCACTCGATGAACGATCCGACGAGTGGGTTCCGAAGCTGGCTGATGGATGCGTGCTTCACCCGGCGTATCGAACAGCAGCCCTGCCAGAGCCACTCGGCGCAGCGCTCGCGTCGGCCTCCCCTGTGCTGCGTGATTTGGCTGCTGGCGATTCCAGCACTGGCGATTCCAGCATTGGCGATTCGGCAAGTGCGAATTCCGCTAGTTATCTCTCGAGCAGCAGCCAGAGCGGGTTGTATGTTCGCCTAGAGACTCGCGGAAGCATCGTTGGCCTGTTGGGGTTGGAGCATCCCGAGAGCCAGCATTTTCAACCTCAGCATCTGCTGCTGTTAGCCGGCATGGCAGAGGTGTTGGCACTCACGATTGACAATGCCAGATGGTTTGGCCGGCTACGGACCCTGGGTGCAGAAGAAGAGCGCGTTCGCCTGGCCCGAGACCTGCATGATCGCCTTGGGCAATGGCTGACCTACATTTCCTTTGAGCTCGAACGGATCATGGGTAACCAGCCTGAACAGCTTGAAGAACTCACTCAGCTGTATAGCGATGTTCAAGCTGCTCTGGATGAGCTCCGAGAGACGCTGCGGCAGTTGCGATCAGGAGTCAGCGAAACAGAACCTCTGGCGCTACTCGGCCGAGATCTGGTCTCTCGTTTTGCGGAGCGCTCCGATGTGACTGCCACGTTCACGGTGCCTCGGCCAGATGAGCGCCTCCCAGTACCGGTAGAGAACGAACTTCTGCGGATCCTTCAAGAAGCTCTGAACAACGTCGCTAAACACGCACGAGCCACGCACGTCAGCGTTATCTGGGATGTAGACGGCGGGAACTTCAAACTCGAAGTCGCTGACGATGGCCAAGGCTTTGAGATTGCCAGAGGGGTTCGTGACTCTTCCTACGGTTTGGTCGGAATGAGGGAGCGTGCCGATGTGATCGGCGCCGACCTCACAATAGAGAGCACCCCCGGTTCCGGCACGGTATTGCGGGTCTTTGCTGGCAACAGTTCAAGTAACGATTCCTCAAGTAGCAATTCGGTACCAATCCTCAAACAGGGAGCAATGCGTTGAGAGTTCTATTAGCCGATGACCATCAGATCCTTCGAGACGGAATTCGTCGGGGACTCGAAAACGCCGGCGAGGAAGTTGTGGGCGAGGCAAGCAATGGCGAGGAAGCAATCACCCTTGCTCGCGAGACACAACCCGACATCATTCTGATGGACCTTTCTATGCCCGTGCTCGACGGCGTGAGCGCGACGCGCAGAATCCTTGAGGAGTTTCCACAGATCAAAGTCGTGGTTCTCACCATGCATGATGATCCTCCGATGACTCGGTCTGCGCTCGAGGCAGGCGCATCGGCTTACCTCACCAAAGGAACCTCATTTGCCGACGTACTCGACACCTTGCGCCGGGTACTTGCTGGCGAAGAAGTATTGAGTCCGCAGTTAGCAGCATCGATGTTGACGGTGGTGGAAGGAGAGGACCCCGGCGAAGAGTTGTTGTCCTCTCGGCAGACTGAAATCTTGCAGATGATCGCAGACGGGCAGAGCACCAAGCAGGTTGCGCGTGAGCTTGGAATCACTCAGAAGACAGTGCATAACCACCTCAATGCCATCTATCGCCGACTCGACACCCAAAGCCTGACCCACGCGGTGCTGTCAGCCGTCCGGCTCGGCATCATTGACCTTCGCCCAACTACTGACGATGGCGAGG
>CAEZYU010000104.1_pt1 | contig 8985 bp, 5 predicted proteins | sample 7265681 | NCBI WGS metagenome assembly CAEZYU01 (sample SAMEA6813940, study PRJEB35770) | freshwater metagenome | biome: Freshwater; feature: Freshwater reservoir; material: water | place: Czech Republic | collected 2017-04-14 | depth 30m m | reverse complement strand
GTCAGTACCTACAGCGATGATCTGAATCTGCAGTTGATCGGCTAACTCGGCGACTGCCTGATGCTCTTGGGGCGCAGAATCACCGAGCTCAGCCATAAGGCCAAGGACTGCGATTCGCCTGCCGGCGCCCGAAGCAGAACTGTCTGGGGACCCAGAGGAGCCGGCGGAGCCCGAACCAGAACCGCCAGCAGAGCCAGAGCCAGCAGAGCCAGAGCCAGCAGAGCCAGCCTGATCTGCACCCGGGAGCGAACTGAGCGCCCGAAGTGCTGCCGCCATAGAGGCCGGACCTGCGTTGTAGGAATCGTTCAAGAGCAGAGCCCCGCTCGGCATGGTCTGTAGATCCATGCGCAAGGGCGAGGTCACGGCCGACTCCAAGCCAACAGCAACCTGCTCAAGCGAGAGGCCAAGGCCGAGCGCTGCAGTTGCGGCGGCCAATGCGTTCGACACGTTGTGCGCACCGCGAATGCCGAGGCGCACAGCAACCTGCCCCCAGGGCGACAGCAGCACAAAGCTTGGTCGCAGCTCTTCATCGACCTGAACCTCAATGGCCTGTACATCGCCACCCTGGCCGAAGCGAAGCACGTTCGCTTCAGTGCGGCCGGCCATTGCAGCCACGAGCGGTACCTCGGCATTCAGCACAGCAAGCCCGGTTGACGGGAGTGCTGCGATCAACTCGCCCTTTGCCTGAGCGATCTGCTCAATGCCTCCCATGACTTCGGTGTGGACACGCTCAACCGTTGTGACGATGCCAACCGTCGGTCGGGCCAACTCGCACAGCAGCGAGATATGGCCCGCCCCCCGAGCTCCCATCTCGACCACAGCAGCCTGGGTACCCTCAGCGGCATTCGCAAGGGTCAGTGGCACCCCAAGCTCATTATTGAAGGATTTCTCGGAAGCGACCGTTACGAACTGTTGGGCGAGTACCTCTGCGAGCAGGTCTTTCGTCGTAGTTTTTCCGACTGAACCAGTCACCCCCACCACACGATCGGGTAACCGGTCTCTGGCGATTCGGGCAATTTCCATGAGTGCAAGCGGCACATCCTCGACCAGGATTGCCATGCCCCGCTCAGCAAACTCGCCAGAGCCAGAGCCAGAGCCGGAGCCAGAGCCAGAGCCAGAGCCAGAAACGGCGAGACAATCAGCATTGTCAACAAGTACTGCGGCCGCACCCGCGGAAAACGCTGCATCAACGTAGTCGTGGCCGTCTCGGTCGGCTCGAACTGCTGCAAACAACTGCCCGGGAATCACCAGCCGAGAATCGATCGCCAAACCGTCCACGAGCAACACCGACTGGGCACCCGACGAGACCTCTCGATCGGCCTTGTGATGGGCGAGTTGGGGTGTGATCCCCCCGAGAACACGCCCATGTAACTGGGCTGCGAGCTCTGCAATGAAGAAGCGCATTCGTTGATTCTCTCAGCTGCGTACACTTCTGCAGTGCCTTTACACACCAGAGTTCGCCTTGTGGTCCTCTTCGGGGGACGATCTGCCGAACATGACATCAGTAAAATCTCTGCCAGCCACGTTCTGAGAGCCGTTGACTTAGCCCGCTACAAGGTGGTTCCGATCGGAATCACCAAACAGGGAGCTTGGCTGCTCGCCCAAGAAGCAGCTGATCTGATTCAACAAGGTCGGGCCGATGAGCTTCCCGATTCGCTAAGAATCGAAGGCCCCGAGGTACAGCCTTTCGAGGTCCTCGGCGGTGCCACGAACGAAGTGCCCACGGTGGTGTTGCCGATTCTGCACGGTCCGAACGGCGAGGACGGCACAGTGCAAGGCCTGCTCGAAATGGCACAGGTGCCATATGTGGGCGCTGGCGTGTTGGGTTCGGCAGTGGCCATGGACAAGGCCATGGCTAAAACCGTGCTCGACGCCGCTGGAATTGCACAACCCCGCTGGGCAGCGGTGCGTGTCACCGAACTCGAAAACGGGCAAGAGCTTGCATCAAGACTGATTGCGGAGTTGGGTGAAGCCATCTTTGTGAAACCCGCAAACATGGGTTCTTCGATTGGGATCACCAAAGCCCACGGTGCAGACGAACTGCTTGCGGCCTTGGATCTTGCCTTTGAATACGACGAGATTGCCGTGGTGGAAGAGGCCGTGGTTGCGCGTGAACTCGAGGTTGCTGTGCTCGGAAACCGTTCCCCTCGGGCGAGCGTTGTGGGGGAAATCATTCCCGCTGCAGAGTTCTACGACTACGAAGACAAGTACGCCGACGGCACTGCGCAAAGCGTGATCCCAGCGCAGATGACGCCCGCAGCTTCAGAGGAACTTCGCGAGTTGGCCGTGAGAACTTTTAGCTCTCTACGCGCAGAGGGAATGGCCCGCGTTGATGTGTTCTTCGAGGAAGGCACCACCGACAAACCCGGCCGGGGCTTCTTGGTCAACGAGATCAATACGATTCCGGGCTTTACACCGATCTCGATGTATCCAATGCTGTGGCAAGCAACTGATCTGCCGTACTCCGACTTGATTGATGAACTTGTGCTCCTAGCCATCGAACGCCATGCCCAACGGGAACAGCGCCGCACAGATGTCTCTCAGCGCGGGGCGGCGAATCAGACATGATTCTGCAGAACCTGAGCGGGCAACGCATCTTCATTACGGGTGGCACCGGTTTTGTGGGAACGGCGCTTGTGGAGCGACTGCTCCGATGTGTCCCCGATTGCCAACTGGTGTTGTTGGTTCGTGATGGCCGCCGCAGTTCAGCCGAGCAGCGGGTACACAAAGAGATCCTTCGCAATGATTGCTTTGACCGGCTTCGAGAAGAACTCGGCGCTGAAGGTTTTGAGCAGATGGCAAACCGGGTGCAGGCAGTCTCGGGCGACGTTGGCACTGATGGCCTAGGCCTAGACGAAGCGGGCCGGGCTGCCCTAGCGAGTTGCACAACGGTGATTCATTCGGCGGCCACTGTTGCATTCGACTCGCCGCTTGACCGAGCAGTTGAAGTCAACCTGCTCGGGCCTGTGCGCATCGCGGAGATGCTGCATGAGCTCAAGGTGTCACCGCACCTTGTTTGTGTCAGCACGTGTTACGTGGCTGGCAATCGTCGCGGCTCGGCACGTGAAGAACCGGTGGACAGCAACGACTTTGTCTCGAGCTTGGATTGGCGTGCCGAGGTTGCAGCCGCTCGTCGATCCCGAAGCGACACCGACGCAGAGAGTCGCGCTCCGGACAGGCTTCGCGAGTTTGGGGATCGAGCAAGATTCGAGCTTGGCTCTGCCGGCGGCCCGCTGCTGGCCGAGCGAACCGAAGCCCTGCGGAAAGAGTGGGCCCATGCCCGCATGGTAGAGATTGGGCGCGCTCGTGCGGCCTCGGTCGGCTGGCCCGATGCCTATGCCTTCACCAAAGCGCTGAGCGAGGTAGCCACGGCTCAGACTCTGCGCTCCTACGGAGATTCGGCCGCACGTCTGAGCGTGGTGCGACCCTCGATCATCGAGTCAGCCTTACTTGAACCCAAACCCGGTTGGATTCGCGGCTTCCGTATGGCCGAGCCAATCATCTTGTCCTACGCCCGCGGCCTACTTAAAGAGTTCCCGGGCGTGCCCGAGGGTGTAGTAGATGTCATCCCCGTAGACATTGTGGTGGCTGCAATCATCGCCACTGCTGGTCGCGACGCAGACACTCCTGCACAGGCGGCTGGCGAGCCGCATATCGTGCAAGTTGCCAGCGGATCTCGTAACCCACTCAAGTACCAGCGTCTGGTGGACCGGGTTCGCGAATGGTTCACCGAGCATCCCCTCTATGACCAGCACGGGCAACCCATCATCGTGCCCGACTGGAGCTTTCCGGGACGCGGCCGAGTCGAAGGGCAGCTCAGTCGTGCCGGAGTTGCTCTTCGTGCCGCCGAAAAAGTGGTCATCAATCTGCCCCTGCGCGGCGCTGGCGCACAACTAGGTGCAACCATCGAGGAGCGCCGCTCACAGACTGAGCGAGCAAAGTCTTATGTTGAGCTCTATGGGACCTACACCGAATGCGAGGCCGAGTACGGCGTTCAGCACCTGCTCACGCTTTGGGAGTCACTAGATCCCACTGAACAAGCGCTCTTCGGGCTCGACCCTGCAGCAATTGACTGGGACGCGTACATCACGCAGATTCATTTGCCTTCGGTAGTCAAACACGGCCGAGCGCGGTCCTCGCCCTCTCGCAGCAGCGCCGAAGCCCGACCCGACCGCTTGCGTCGAGCAGTGCTCTCCCCCGAGCGGCACATGGCTGCGTTCGACTTAGAGAACACGCTCATTGCTTCAAACGTGGTCACGTCATATGCATGGATGGCAACGCGGCGCATGCCCACTTCAGAACGCCTGCGATTTGCCGCCCGCACGCTGGCCGAAGCCCCCTCACTGCTCGCTCAGGACCGCAAAGACCGCTCAGACTTTTTGAGATCCTTCTACCGACGCTACGACGGCGCGCTCGTTGAACAACTCGACGAGGACGCAGTTGAGCACTTCTCTGCAATGCTCCTTGCGAGGTCCTTTCCAGCTGCGATCCGAAGGGTCCGTGAGCATCGAGCGCTCGGGCATCGCACCGTGTTGATTACTGGCGCGTTGGACTTCCTCATCCAACCGCTGATGCCGCTGTTCGATGATGTGATCTGCGCACGGCTCGGCACCGCCGTTGACCGCTCCGGGCGACTCACGCTGACAGGACAACTCGACGAGGTGCCCCCAACGGTAGAAGCTCGGGCCAGCATTCTGGCCGAGTACTGCTCAGCCGAAGGCCTGCTGCTTGAACAGAGCGTTGCGTATGCCGACTCCTCATCCGACCTACCCATGCTCGAAGCCGTTGGATTCCCCGTCGCAGTGAACCCCGAGCCTCGGTTGGCATCCATTGCCCGCAAACGCGGTTGGCTTGTTGAGGACTTTCGCCAAGCCAAAGGGTTTCGCCATTCGGTGCTGCCCTTCGCAACCCGCTGGCGGCCCTCCCCGACGGTGCGAGGCCAAGCATGAAGGCGCTCGTCGTTGACTACGAGATTGCTCGGTTTGGGGCTGCGCTGATTGCCAGCACGTTGCGTCCCAGCAGTGCAACACGCCTTGGTCCGCTGAAGCTCAAAGAACTCGATCCGGCTGAACTTCCAAGCGCCGACTGGGTACGTATTGCACCGCGAATGGCAGGAATCTGCGGTTCGGACCTAGCAACAGTGCACGGCAAATCAAGTCGCTGGTTCGAAACGATTGTCTCGTTCCCCTTTACTCCTGGCCACGAGGTCGTAGCGGATGATCCCGATGGCCAGCGCGTAGTTGTTGAGCCCGTGCTCGGCTGCGTGGCACGAGGACTGAGTCCCCTCTGCACTGCCTGCGCTGACGGACGACTCGGCAACTGCGAGCGAATCACACAGGGTTGCCTTGACGCCGGACTGCAAACCGGGTTCTGTTGCGATACTGGCGGCGGTTGGTCAACCGAGATGCTTGCTCACCCAAGCCAACTGCACCCTGTGCCCGATGAACTCAGCGACTCAGCTGCAGTCATGATCGAACCAACGGCGTGCGGCCTGCATGCAGCGCTCTCTGCCGATGTGCAGCCCGATGAAACCGTGGTGGTGATTGGTGCCGGCACGCTGGGCCTGGTGACCATTGCGGCGCTCAACCGATGGTCTCCACCGAAGCAACTCATTGTGGCAGCGAAGTACTCCCATCAACAGAGCTTCAGCCGAGAGTTCAGCAGTGCCTCGGCCAAGCCCACTGTGGTATGCGAACCAGCGAAGCTGATTCGCGTGGTGCGGAGCACGGTGGGCACGCACTTGCTGAGCTCGGATAGGTCACTTCACCCGGATCACGACCCGCACAGCCGACTTTCCGGCGGTGCTGACGTGACGATCGACTGCGTGGGAAGCGCCGAAAGCCTGCGCACGGCGTTAGCTGTGACTCGCCCCGGCGGACGCGTGATTATGGTGGGCATGCCTGGTGTGCAAACCGTAGATCTGACTCCACTGTGGCAGCGAGAAATCTCGCTCAGCGGTGCGTATACCTACGGAACAGAAATCATCCAAGGTGCACCGATTCGCAGTTTCGACCTTGCAGCCGAACTCGTTGCTGCAGCCGATCTGGGACGCCTAGTTTCCGCCACCTACCCGCTGACGCGTTTCCCTGAAGCACTCGCACACGCCAGCAGTTCGGGTAGCCGAGGCGGCGTGAAAATCGCCTTCGACCTGCACTCCCCCGACTACCCCGCAGCACCCATGCTCTCGACTAGGAAGGCGGCTCGACGTTGAGCCAGCAACCCCGCTCCCATCAACCGCGATCCACGGCGTCAGGCAAGTCCGGGTCAGGAAAGTCCGGAACAGGCAAGCCTGCACAGCGCCGCGGCCAACAACCGGCCGCCCCGCGACCCGGACTGGTTCTTGACGTCGACCGCTCAACGCCACCGGTTTTGCTTCATAGCGGCGAGCAATTCCGTCTAGAGCGCCTGCCAGCCGGACGCAGCCGCATCATCTACCCGCCCGAGCCCCTTCCCGGTCTTGAGCACCCTGATGAGGCCATTCGCGATGCACTGCTCAACCCAGTGGATTCTGACCCGCTGCCAGCGCAACTCTTCTCGGGCATGAAGCTCACCATTGCGTTTGACGACATCTCGTTGCCGCTACCCAAGATGCGGCGGCCTGATATTCGCCAGCGGGTGATTGAAGCCGTACTTGACCTTGCCGCCGATGCGGGAGTGGATGACATCCACATCATCGCGGCCCTAGCTCTGCACCGCCGGATGACCGAAGCAGAGCTTCGGTATTGCCTAGGCGATCGCATTTACGACGCCTTTGCGCCCCGCGGGCAGTTATATAACCACGACGCTGAAGACCCCGAGGGCATGGTCATGCTGGGCGAGACTCGCCACGGCGAAGAGGTGCAGATGTCCAAGCGGGCAGCTGAATCTGACCTGATCATCTATGTGAATATCAACCTGGTCTCAATGGACGGTGGGTGGAAGTCAACTGCCACGGGGCTCTCTGGATACCAAGGCATTCGCCACCACCACAACGTCAAAACCATGCGCAACACCAAGTCGTTCATGGACCAAGAAAACTCGGAGTTGCACCGCAGCAACTGGCGCCAAGGTGACGTGCTGAAGTCTGCAGGAATCAATATTTTCCAGATCGAGACAACGGTCAACAACGACTTGTTTGGTGACGGCCCGCTCTCGGTGCTTGCAAAGCGCGAATGGGAATGGTCAGCGAAGGATCGGGCCACATTCTTAGGCGTGAAGACTGGATTAGACCGCCTCCCACCGAGCAGTCGCCGCAGGATTCTGCATTCTTGGGAAGCCCCGTATGCGCTCACCTCGGTGCATGCCGGCGAGGTTGAAGCGGTTCACAAACTGACCACTGCCGAGGTCTACAAGCAACAACTCGTTTCGGTAGAAGGCCAGACTGACATTGTGTTGTATGGCCTTCCCTACGTGGGCCCCTACAACGTCAACTCGATCATGAATCCCATTTTGGTGATGTGTTTGGGGCTCGGCTACTTCTTCAACATGTACAAGGGCAAGCCGGTGGTTCGCGAGGGTGGCGTGCTGATCATGACGCACCCAACCACCAATGAGTTCCACCCGGTGCATCACCCCTCGTACATTGATTTCTTTGAGCAGGTACTCGCCGAGACCACTGATCCGATTGAGATTGAGCAGCGGTTCGAAACCAGTTTTGCAACCGACGAGTGGTACCGGCACCTGTATCGCACCTCTCACGCCTATCACGGTGTTCACCCGTTTTACATGTGGTACTGGGGCAGTCATGCACTCGAACATCTAAGCCAAGTCATCATCGTGGGAGGAGACCCAGCAACTGTTCGCCGATTGGGATTCCGGCCTGCATCTACCTTGGCAGACGCACTCGAGATGGCCTCGGATGTGCTGGGTCCAGACCCCAGCATCACCTATGTCAAGAATCCGCCGCTCGGAATGGCTGACGTGACATGAACAGGGCTGCAACATGAAGGTTCAGGTTCCCAACCCTCTTAACTTTCTGCGCGGGTTGGGGTTCCCCTACACCGCTGCTGCTACGCCTCGCGGGGTGGAACCCGTTGCACAGGCCAGCAAGCTGGGTGATTTTTATGAAACCGAATGGGCCCGTTCTCCGCTAGCTCAAGCCACCCGCACTGCTGCCCTCGAGACAATCGGACGCGCAGTGACCACTGCTGCATGTAGGCCCGAAGTGCGCAATTCCGATCGCCTTGATGCGCTGCGTGGGCCAACCATCTTTGTTGCAAATCATCAGAGCCACCTCGATACGGCACTTCTGCTCACCACGATTCCGAAGCCTTGGCGTCAACAGCTTGTAGTTGCCGCTGCTGCCGACTATTTCTTTGACTCTCGTCATAGCGCAGCACTCGCCGCTTGGGCCTATGGGGCAGTCCCGATGGAGCGCAATAAGGTGAGTCGCCGCTCGGCGGACCGTGCAGCGGCGCTGCTCGCCGATGGGTGGTCGCTGCTTATTTTCCCCGAGGGCGGCCGATCACTGGACGGGTGGGGACTGCCACACAAAGGCGGAGCTGCGTACCTCTCGGTCAAGTGCAACATTCCGATCGTTCCCATTCACCTTGATGGCACCGGGCGCGTGCTGCGAAAGGGAAGCAAAACGCTGAACCCCCAAACAGTGGTGGTGAACATCGGTGCTCCGTTGATGCCCGAGGATGATCAGGATGCGCGCAGCTTTGCAGTAACCATTGAGCAAGCGGTGGCAGAGCTTGCAGATGAAACTTCTAGCGACTGGTGGAGTGCACGCAAGCGGGCACGCACCGGCCAAACCCCCAGTTTGTCAGGGCCGGAGCAGGACTCTTGGCGCCGCGACTGGACCTCTCCGGAACACAAGCCTCGTGCGACCGAGTCACGCAGTTGGCCCAACTAACTCCATCAAGAACAGCAACCCGCTAGCTACAGCGATCAGCCAACTCGGCTTTACAGAACACGGTGAACTCCCCGGCCTGCGTCCCGACCACCCATGCTGGGTCCTTCTTGAGTTCGCGCGTGAGCTTGTTTGAGGTCCGCCAGATCAGG
>CAEZYU010000103.1_pt1 | contig 9035 bp, 8 predicted proteins | sample 7265681 | NCBI WGS metagenome assembly CAEZYU01 (sample SAMEA6813940, study PRJEB35770) | freshwater metagenome | biome: Freshwater; feature: Freshwater reservoir; material: water | place: Czech Republic | collected 2017-04-14 | depth 30m m | reverse complement strand
TTTGACCATCAAGTCCCAGCCATCCGGTGCCCAGCCGATCCGGTAGTGCGCCACCTCTTCAGCCGTAAACCCGCGACCCCGCAAATATGAACGCGCCGCTGCTGCATCGGGAGAGGATTTGAGGCGCTCCTGATACCAAGTAGCTGCGGCCTCGGTGACCTCAAAGAGGCGAGCGTGATGCTTTCGGCCCTCACCCTCGTCATGGTCGGTGTAGCGAAGCGTGATGCCGGCCTTGTTCGCCAACATCTCTACTGCACCCACAAAATCCAAGCCCTCTTTCTCTCGCAAGAAGGTAATCGCGTCGCCCGAGGCTTTGCAGCCAAAGCAGTGATAGAGGCCCTCGGAAGAGTTGACCGAGAAGCTCGGGGATTTCTCGCTATGAAAGGGGCAGAGTCCACTCCATCGCTGCCCAACCCGCTTGAGCTGCGTGTACTGCGAGATCACCGCGACAATATCGGTTGACTCTCTTACCCTTCCGATGTCTTCGTCGAGTATGCCCACAGCACCCCCCACTCTACCGGGCGTCTCCGACAGGCGAATCAGATCATGCGTTCGCGCAGATACGCCGCAACCTCGGCCACGGCAATTCGCTCTTGCTCCATTGAGTCACGCTCTCGCACGGTCACGGCGTGGTCGTCAAGAGAGTCAAAGTCGAACGTGATGCAGTAGGGGGTTCCTAGTTCATCTTGTCGGCGATAACGACGGCCGATGGATTGCGTCTCGTCGTAGTCAGTCATGAAGCTGCCGCGAAGTTGTTGGGCAAGTGCGCGTGCGGGGTCGGCCAACTCTGCCTTTTTTGACAGCGGCAGCACGGCCACCTTGTACGGCGCAATGCGGTGATGCAGCCGCAGCACAACACGCATTTCCCCCTTCACTTCTTCCTCGTCATAGGCCGCCATCAAGAAGGCCATTGCGGTGCGCGTGGCGCCCGCTGCAGGCTCGATCACGTGTGGCACCCAACGCTCATTTGCTGCTTGGTCGTACCACTCCAACTTCTCGCCCGAATGAGTTGCATGCTGGGTCAGGTCGTAGTTGCCGCGGTTAGCAATACCTTCGAGTTCGTCCCAACCCCAAGGGAACAGGAACTCCACATCGGAGGTGCCTGATGAGTAATGCGAGAGCTCATCAGCATCGTGTGGACGCAGCCGCAATTGATCCTCGGGCATCCCGTGGTCGAGGTACCACTGGTAGCGCTCAGCACACCAGTACTCGTACCACTGTTGGGCCTCGTCGGGGTGAACAAAGAACTCCATCTCCATCTGTTCAAACTCGCGGGTTCGGAACACAAAGTTTCCGGGCGTGATTTCGTTTCTGAAGGACTTCCCCACCTGGGCTATACCGAACGGCGGTCGCACACGAGTGGTATCGATCACGTTCTTAAAGTTGATGAACATGCCCTGAGCAGTTTCTGGCCGCAAGTAGGCAACAGCACCTGCATCTTGGACTGGCCCGGCTTGGGTTTTGAACATCAAGTTGAACTCACGAGGTTCCGTGAATGACCCCCGAGCGCCACAATTCGGACAGACCTCTGGGTCATCAAGCTTGTCGAGTCGATGACGCGTATTGCACTTGGTGCAATCGACAAGTGGGTCAGTGAAGTTTGCGAGGTGCCCGGAGGCCTCCCAAATCTGCGGAGGAGACAGTATTGATGCGTCCAATCCCACCACATCCTCGCGAAGCTGCACCATTGAGCGCCACCACGCATCTTTGACGTTGCGGAGCAACAACACGCCAATGGGCCCGTAGTCGTAGGTGGATCGAAACCCGCCGTAGATTTCGGCCGAGGGATAGACAAACCCGCGGCGCTTGGTGAGGTTGACAACTTTGTCGAACAGTTCGGGAGTACCGACCTTGCCCGATCCTGATTCTGAGGGCCCTGACATGGGGACACACGCTACTGCTCCACCGGAAGGTGCACCGACTCCTTGAGAGGGCGGGAGGCTCAAGCAGCCTTGCGCTCAGAGAAAATCCGTCGGCCAACTAGGTATTTCTACTAGTTTGGGTTCTTCGAACCCCGAAAATCAGTTCAAACCTTGGAGAGCGACTTATGAGCGACCAGCCCGGACCACCGCCCCCTCCTGGTGGCGCAGTGCCACCACCACCCTCTTCACCACCACCCTCGTCACCACCACCCCCTCCCGGTGGATTTGGTGGTCCCCCTGCCGGCGGACCACCTCTGCCACCTCCCGGCGCATTTGGTGGAACACCTGCGGGCGGACCACCACCGCCAAATTCGCCACCACCGCCTCCCGGCGGATTTGGAGGACCCCCCGGAGGGTTCACTCCTCCACCAGCTCAGCCCTACGGTGGCGGCGGCGAAGTCCCACGCCTAGAGGTTGGCGCAGCAATTGGCTACGGCTGGAAGAAGTTCACAGAAAACGTCGGGCCATTCATCATCTTGATGATCGCTGTCTTCGTTGCAGTGATCGTGATCCAAGTGGCTCAGACGGTGCTCACACCAAATAGCACTGGCTTTATTGCACTTGTCTGGTCTGCCTTTATTGCAGCTGTTGGCTACGTCGCCGTGTCAATTGTTCAGGCTGGAATCTGGCGTGCCGGCCTTGCTGTCACTCGCGGTGAGGCTCCCTCACCCGAGATGTTGGTCAAGACCGAGAACATTGTCCCGTATATCCTCACCCAGATTCTGGTTGGAATTGGCGTCTTTATTGGTTTCATTCTTTGCATCATTCCGGCAATTGTCTGGCTGATCTTTGTGGCCTATGCGCCAATACTCGCCCTAGATAAGGGTCTCAGCCCTGGTGAAGCGATCAAGACGAGCATCGACTGGGTCAAAGGGAAGTTCGGCGAAGTATTCCTGATTCTTCTTGTGGCCTACTTGGTACAACTTGCAGGCGCCTGCCTGTGTGGTGTCGGGCTCCTCGTCTCGACTCCGGTCTCACTCGTTGCGATCGTCTATAGCTACCGTGCGCTCAATAACGAGACCGTGGTTTCATAGCAATCTGACCAACCCGAACTAGTTCAGAGGGGGCCCACGGGTCCCCTCTTTCATTCTTCGGCAAACTCCTACATCCACAGCAATCTGCACTGCACCTCACCCACGGTGCAAGCTGCCCGATCCGGGGCCATCACTCCTCAGGAAGTTTCCCCATGACCAATGTTCCGCCCAATGACGACTGGCCAAATCAAGTCCCCGCAGCACCGACGCCCTCAGTACCGACGCCCTCAGCACCGACTCCCGCCGGACCTGTTGCTGGTTGGTATCCCGACGGGTCCGGAGCAACCCGCTGGTGGGACGGGACAACCTGGGGGCAAGTAGCCGCAGCAGCGCCGACTGTGCCCGCAGCGGCCGCATCTCTCTACCAGAGTTCACCAGGAGCGTTCAGTGCTGGGCCTCCTCCGCCACCTTGGGGTACTTGGTCTTGGGGCAATGGGGCGCCGATTGACCGCAACACGCTCCCACCATACGACTCAAGTAAAAAAGTGACTGCGGGGATTTTGGCGTTACTCCTAGGCGGCTTGGGAGTGCACAAGTTCTACTTGGGCTACACAGCTGAAGGGGTCATCATGATTCTGCTGTTGTTCTGCGGGATCAGCCCAATCATTGGCCTCATCGAGGGAATCATCTACCTGACCAAATCTGATCCAGAGTTCTACTGGACGTACGAAGCCGCACAGAAGCCCTGGTTCTAGACCCAGAGGCCATAACCCAACTGCCTAGGCCTACTGAAGAAGGCGCAGCGCTCGAAGCCTGCGCTCGATATGCGCCTCGAGTGCCGTGGTAGCTATCGACTCAACCTCATAAGTCACGGGACCCTCGGGCAGCGTGAGCACAGCATTGAGTCCCCCACCCAAAACTGCTCGGCTCACGCTGAGTGCCTCTGGCGAGACTGGCCGTCCGCCGCCGCAGCTGCCGCAGCGAACTCCACCTGCCTCGAGCGCAAGCGCAAACGGTCCACCCTCCTCGCCACATTCCACGCATGCGTCAAGTTCGGGGGCCACGCCCTCTACGGCGAGCAACTTCAGGTAGAACGCAGCAGAGATCATCGCCGGGTTGGTCTCTTCAACCGTCCTCAGTCCGCCAAGCAGCATGTCAAACAGTCGCGGAGTGGGTTCACGATCCTGCGCTAACTGATCCACTGCTTCTAGCAACGAAGACGACCTCGACAAGCGCGACAAATCCTCACGGGTGCGCCGATAGGGCTCAACAGTCTCGGTTTGCGTCACGATGTCAAGGTCACCGCGACCCTCGTGGAGTTGCACCTGAATATACGAGCCAGGTTCAAGCCGTGACCCAAATTTCGAGCCGGTCTTTCGCACACCCTTCCCAACCGCGCGCACCTTGCCGTGTGCTCTCGTCATCAGCACCACAATGCGATCGGCCTCGCCAAGCTTGTAGGTGCGCAGCACAATGGCGAAGTCGCGGTACAGGCTCACCCGGTCAGTCTCTCACCCTGAGCGGGTTGGAATCAGCTCAGACCGTCAGTATCTGACAAGCCGCCGAAACGGCGGTCACGGCGCTGATACTCGTCGATTGCCGCGTACAGATTCTCTCGGCGGAAGTCTGGCCACAGCACGTCGGTAAAGACCAGTTCCGAGTAGGCCATTTCCCACATCAAAAAGTTAGACATTCGATATTCGCCCGAGGTGCGCACCATGAGTTCTGGGTCTGGCATCGTTGGGTCGTAGAGGTGCTGACGAATCGTCTTTTCATCAATCTTCTCGGGCTTGATCCCCGATGCCGCTATGGCTCTGACCGCGTCAACGAGTTCGGCACGACCGCCGTAGTTGAATGCCATGCTCACCGTCATAGCGGTGTTGTCTCCGGTGAGTTCAAGCGTTTCGTCAATACGCCTCAGAATCCTCTTGGGAACTCGCCAGTCCCGACGACCAATGAACTGCAACTTGACGTTGCGTTCGTTTAACTCGTCGCGGCGGGTGAGCAACAGGCGTTCATTGAAATTCATCAAGAAGCGGACCTCGTCAACAGGGCGCTTCCAGTTTTCGGTAGAGAAGGCGTAGACCGTCAGCCAGCGAATCCCTGCGTCGAGGGCTCCCCAGATGGTATCCATCAAGGCTTCCTCGCCAGCGGCATGGCCATCGGTTCGGGGCAGACCCCGCCGCTGAGCCCATCTGCCGTTGCCATCCATCACCACTGCGACGTGAACTGGGATGCGTTGACGGTCGAGGCTAGATAAGTCCACTCCGGAAAGGTACCCGACCTTCGACCCCTAGCTGAGACAGCACCCGATTGCGAGCTTGATTTTGCTCTAGTAGCCGAGGCGTTCGAGCGACTGTGCCTTTGACTGCCAGTCCTTATCTACCGTCACATGGAGCTCGATAAATGCTCCTGGTGGAAGCTGCCGACGAACCCGAATACCCACTTCTTTGAGCACGCTCCCGCCCTTGCCAATCACAATGCCTTTTTGAGAGTCGCGCTCAACGATGATCTCAACTCGAATCCTTGGCCATTCCCACTCAGAGACACGAGTCGCAATCGAATGAGGCAGTTCCTCACGGGTTACAGCAAGAAGTTGCTCTCGAACGAGTTCAGCCACCCTGAACGGCTCAGGAGCGTCGGTAACTTCTCCTTCGGGGTACCACCGTGGACCAACAGGTAGACGAGATGCCAAATAGTCAACAAGGGCATCAACGCCGTCTCCTGTTTTGGCAGAGATCGGGAAGTATTCAGCAAACTCAAACGCTGCTGCTTTAGAGAGTTGCGACATAATTCGCTCTGCGTTTGCAGCATCAGTTTTGTTCAGTACCAGCACTGAGTTCTTTGGCATTCGCTCTGCGATATAGCGATCCCCGGGCCCCATGGCAGCGTTCGCCTCAATGAGCAAACATGCAACGTCGATCCCCTCAAGCGAAGATGTTGCTGTGTCATTGAGCCGTTCCCCCATCAAGGTTCGAGGCCGGTGAATTCCCGGTGTGTCTACAAACACGATCTGCGATTCGGGGCGACTGAGCACTCCGCGGATTTGGTGTCGAGTGGTCTGTGGCTTATCCGACACGATCGAGATTTTCTGGCCCAGGATCTGATTCACCAACGTGGACTTGCCAACATTGGGTCGCCCAACAAACGTTACAAATCCAGACCGGAACCCCTCAGGAACTTCGGCCTCTGCGCCCATTCCGGCCGCAGCGAGCATTCGCTCAAGGCGCTCCGAGGCGGATCCCCCCAAGCCAGGAGCTGACAGTGCCGGAACAGAAGCCGACTCCCGCTCTGGGTTGGCTGGCTCGGGACTACCGGACTCTGGGCTGCCGGACTCGGGACTGCCGGACTCTGGGCTGCCGGGCTCTGAGCTGCTGGGCTCTGGGCTGCCGGACTCTGCGCTGGCGTGCTCGGGACTGCCGGGCTCTGGGCTGCTGGGCTCTGTCACGTGGCGCTCTCTTTGGTAGGTAAGGACTCGTTCACTACACGAACTCTGATCACGCGTCTCGCGTCGACGCGTTCAACAACTATTTTGGTTCCCTCGACTTCTACCGAATCACCTTGCACCGCGACGCGACCCAAAAGCCCGAACACCAAGCCGCCGACCGAATCCCAGTTGCCCTCGGGCAGGCTCAGGTTCAGTTCGTCGTTGATGTCATCAACGTTCACTGAGGCGTTCACGAGTACATCACCGTTGTCGAGATGCTCGACAAGGTCCATGTCCTCGTCGAACTCGTCATGAATCTCACCGACGAGCTCTTCGAGCAGATCTTCTAGCGTGGCAAGCCCCGCGGTACCACCGTATTCATCCACCACTACGGCTAGGTGATTGTGGCTTGACTGCATCTCTGCGAGGAGGTCGGCAACTGGCTTGGTTTCTGGAACAAAGAGCCCCGGCCGAACAAGGTCCATCACCTTGGATTCCCCGCCCCCTTCACGCTCCACTCGCATGGCATCTTTGACATAGACAACGCCCTCGATGTCATCTGCGTTCTCGCCGTAGACAGGGAACCGCGAGAGCCCTTTGTCAATCGCCATATCTACAAGCTCAGACACCGTTGCATCCGCACCGATAGTTACCATGTCGGTTCTTGGCACCATGATCTCTCTGGCCACCGTGTCGCCGAAGTTGATGATGGACTCAATCAGCACCCGTTCTGATTCCTCAATAACGGAATGTTCTGCAGCTTCACCCGCCAAGGCAAGAATCTCTTCTTCAGTAACAAAGGGGCCCTTCTTTAGGCCTTTTCCGGGCAGCAGGATATTCGCTGCACCAATCAGCCCCCGTGCGGGAACCCGCAGCAGCTTGCCCATGAGTTCAATCAGCGGCGCTGTGAGCAACGCTGCTCGTTCCGTGTGCTGTAGCGCCCACGTCTTTGGTGCCGCTTCGGCAATCACAAACAGCACCAATACGTTCAACAAGATGCCGATGACGAGACCAAGCGGACCAAACAATTCGACAGCAAGCACACCCACCAGTGCCGATTGGATGGTCTGCACAATGTTGACCGACAAGTAGATGGAGTTCAGGTCTCGCTCTAAGTTCTCAACAATTCGCAACACACGAGGACCACGCTTTGGGTCTTTCTGCGCAAGCGCTGTAGCTCTCGACCGAGTCATTCGCGTAATCGCAGTCTCTGCCGCGGCAAGAATCGCTGCCGCGAAGGTCATGGCCACAACAATTCCAAGGAGCACGAGTTGAGTGCTGCTCATCGCTCAAGGACTCCTGATTCAAGTGTCATGGTGTTGGCCCAACTCCCCTGCTCTGGTCGTGGCGGTAGTCCGCTTCTAGCCACGGGTTGCGTTCTGGTGTGCCAGACAACTCCGAGAAGAGTTCGCTTTCTCGCTGCCACATCTCTTGTCGTTCCGTCTGCTCAACGTGGTCCCAACCCAACAAGTGCAACGTTGCATGGATCACTAGCAGCGCCAATTCATCCTGCAGATTTCCGGCATGATCCGGGGCCTGAGCCTCTGCAACAGCGGGGCAGATCAAGACGTCGCCGACCATCCAACTGCTGGGTCCGCCGGCTGATTCTTCGGGGCAGTCTGCGCCGTCGATTGGAAAGCTCAACACGTCGGTAGCAGCACCGTCGCCGTCGAGATACTGCACTTTGAGCTGTGCGATCTCACTGGGGTCAAGCAGTGTGATGGAAGCTTCAGCAAAGCCCGAAACACCCTCGCGTTGCAGCGCCGCTGCGAACAAGTTGCTCAGCGCATCAAGGTCTACTGATATGTGGGAATCGACGCGATTGTCACTTGAGCGAATAGACGGGGGTCCCTCGCCTTGCAGTTCGGTGTTCACATCGAACCCGGCTCGCCGCTGCTGCTCGCTAGACGCTCAGCCTCGCGCTTCAGCTCTTTTTCCGCTTCGGTAGCGGCGCGCTCAGCATCGCGCTTGTCGTAAGCGTTGACGATGTCTTGAACAATTCGGTGACGGACTACGTCGGAGCCCGACAAGCGCACAAAGGCAACCCCGTCGATGTCCTCCAAGATGGATTCAAGGCCCGCCAGCCCAGACTTTCCGCCAGGCATGTCTACCTGAGTTGCGTCTCCGGTGATGACTGCTTTTGAACCGAACCCAATTCGAGTCAAGAACATCTTCATCTGCTCGGGTGTGGTGTTTTGCGCCTCATCAAGAATGATGAACGCGCTGTTCAGGGTGCGGCCACGCATGAACGCTAGAGGCGCAACTTCGACAACACCCCGCTCAATGAGCTTCTGCGCACCCTCGGTCCCGACCATATCGTGGAGTGCGTCATAGAGCGGGCGAAGGTACGGGTCGATCTTCGCCATCAGGTCGCCCGGCAGAAAGCCGAGGCGTTCTCCGGCCTCAACGGCAGGGCGAGTGAGCACGATGCGCTCCACCTCTTTTGCCTGAAGCGCCTGCACGGCCATAGCCACCGCTAGCCAGGACTTTCCCGTTCCCGCTGGGCCCACCCCGAAGGTGACTGTGTGGTCAAGGATTGCATCTACGTAGCGCTTTTGGCCCGAAGTCTTGGGCCGAACTCGCCCGCCTCGGTATGTTCGCAAGAGCTCCGTGGTCAGCACCTCTGACGGGCGCTCGTCTGCGTTCACCATCTCAATCGTTCGATGCACCACTGCGATCTCAAGGCCGTGGCCGCGTTCAAGCAGCACCACC
>CAEZYU010000102.1_pt1 | contig 9167 bp, 6 predicted proteins | sample 7265681 | NCBI WGS metagenome assembly CAEZYU01 (sample SAMEA6813940, study PRJEB35770) | freshwater metagenome | biome: Freshwater; feature: Freshwater reservoir; material: water | place: Czech Republic | collected 2017-04-14 | depth 30m m | reverse complement strand
TCCCAGGGGTTTCTAATGAACTTGGTGGAGCGGACATAACTGGTGTGACCGAACAAACCTGGTACTTCGATGCTCTGTCATACAGCACTTCTCTGACCTGTAATGACCTACGAATCAGTGTGGCCGAAGGTGGGGATTCGCAGCGCATCCGAGTCCGAGATTCGATCAGCGAAGGGCGAACGATTACCTTCCTTGGCCGCCCGTCACGAACCCTTGACGTGGCCGCCGATGGGTCATTTAGCGGTGTTCTGATAGCGGCGGGAACAGGTGACCCAGACCAACCGCAGGTCTCTGTTTCGGGAGGGCCCGTTCCAGCAATTGGTCAAGATGCGGCCGAGTTCAACTATGAGCAGACGCTGACTGTTGCCGAGGCACCGCCAGGAGCGTTCTCTCGCGATTGCGGGATCGCTTACTCAGCACGACCAAGGGCCTAAACAGAACCGTTAACTGCTGCGCTTCAGCAGCGAATTGGCTTCAGTTGCACGTGGTTTCTGCCGATACTGCTCGGGTACCCACAAGGGAATGGAACCACCCATGAGGAACGCAGCCATGAGGAACGCAGCCGCAAAGAATGCCAGCTTGCTCCTGACTTCTCTGCTGGCAGTCGTTGCCCTTGGAGCCTGCTCATGTGCGCCAAATCCTGGAGATTCCGAGACCACTCGAACTCCTGCTACCCAACCCCCTGCTACCCAACCCCCTACTACCCAACCCCCTGCTACCCGGCCCCCTGCTACCCAGCCCCCAGGGTCCGGTAGCCCATCCCCTGTTGATGCAGTCTCTGGTCGGTTTCTCATGAGCAACGGAGCTCTGATCAGCCTCTGGGTGAATCCAACTTCTGGAAGTGATTCGGCTAGTGGCGCATCTGCTGATCAGGCGCTGCGATCGGTGAGCGAGGCTTGGCGAAGAGTGCCGGTTTCAACCACTCTTACTCAGGGGTATCGAATCTTGTTGCAACCAGGGACATACCCTGCAGCGCTCCTGCCGAATTACATGGAGTATCGGTGGGGTACGAGTCATGCGCCGGTCATTATCCAAGCAGCCCAAGGCCCCGGTACTGCTCGCCTGACCGGGGATCTGAATGTTTTCGATACCCGACACCTGTATCTGATCGATCTGGAGATTGATCGCAGCGGCGACACCTTTCATTGTGAACAGTGCAGCTATGTGCTGATTCGTACTAGTCGACTCTGGGGTGGGACGGGCGCTCACGAAACTGTCAAGGTCAATCAGTCTGACCACATCTACATCGAGGATTCTGACATTGGTGGCGCCGATGACAATGCCATTGATTTTGTAGCTGTCCACGTTGGTCACATTCGGGGAAACAAGATTCACGATGCAACGGATTGGTGTGCCTATGCCAAGGGAGGAAGTTCCGCCATAACTGTTGACAGCAACGAGATCTACGACTGCGGCACCGGCGGGTTTACGGCTGGGCAGGGGACAGGGTTTGAATTCATGCAAGCCCCTTGGCTGCAGTACGAGGCCTCTGGCATTGCAGTGACCAATAACGTCATCCACGACACTCAAGGTGCTGGCCTTGGGGTGAACGGTGGCTACAACATCGTGCTTGCGTATAACACCTTGTATCGGGTTGGATCGCGCAGCCACGCCGTGGAGTTTGTGCATGGAAGCCGGGGTTGCGACGGCGATACGGCGACCTGTGCTGCGCATCGCAGGGCAGGCGGCTGGGGGACTGCCGATGAGGGCGGTCAATACATCCCCAACAAGCACGTGACCTTTGCGAACAACCTCGTCTATAACCCTGCTCCGTATGCAACTGCTTGGCAACACTTTGCAGTGGCCGGTCGCACCACACCGCCCGCAGGCTCGGGTGCGCCATCGCCCGCAGAGGCCGACGATGACTTGCGGATCTTTGGCAACGTGATCTGGAACGGCACCACCGAGATGCCCCTTGGGTTCGGAGAGGGTTGCGCTGACGTCAACCCCACGTGCTCTGAGTCGCAGGTGCTTGCAGGGAACGCTGTGAATACTCTCGAGCCCCGCCTAGTAAACCCAAGCGGGGGAGTCTGGACCCCAGCTAGCGGTTCAGCGCTTCGGGACACACCCGCACAAGTCGTCAGCGCGTGGTCGTGGTCGGATGCCCCAGCAGGTGTGCCAGCGGTGACAGCTCCAAGTTTTGGAACGGACCGCAGTGGCACACCCCGAGTCGGCCTGGGCCACCCCGGGGCGTATGAGCCATAAACTAAAGCGGTCATCTCGAACCATCCGCGTGCAGCAGGATTCGCTTCAAGGCCTTGCGAGGATGACAGACTGTCGACCGTGTTCAAACAGCTCTGCGATTCCTTGAGGCCAGCATGAGTACCGTCGCAGGTACTACTGATCCCGCCGATCCAGCAAGCAAAGCAGGAGAACCGCCTTCAAAGAGCCCATGGGGGGCACTCGCTCTGCTCTCACTTGGCGTCGCAATGATCATCGTGGATGGCACGGTGGTCAACGTTGCATTGCCCAGCATGATCAAAGATCTGGATATGACCTTCGCCGATGCGGAGTGGGTCAACACCATCTATGCGCTCGTCTTTGCAGCGCTGCTCATCAATTTCGGCCGCTTGGCCGATATCCGCGGCCGCAAGCTGCTGTTCCTAGTCGGCATCGTGGTTTTTGTCGCTGCGAGTATGTTCGCCGGTCAGTCCGACTCGGCCTCGCAACTCATTCTGGCCAGGTTCTTCCAAGGGATCGGCGCAGCAATCATTTTGCCCACCACCTTGTCGTCGGTGAACACGTTGTTCACCGGCAAGTCACGCGCCATAGCGTTTGCCGTCTGGGGTTCAGTCATTGGTGGCATGGCAGCCGTAGGACCACTACTCGGCGGATGGCTCACCACCTATCACAGCTGGCGTTGGGTGTTCTACATCAACTTGCCCATAGGGCTGATGGTTCTTGTGCTCTCGATCTTCTTCGTTCCCGAGACCAAAGACCCCTCGGCTCGACGCGGCGCCGACCCTGCAGGATCAGTCCTCATTGGCGCCGGATTAGCAGCCCTTGTCTTTGCCATGATCGAAGGCCAGCAATACGGCTGGATCAAACCCACCGCAGCGTTCTCGTTGGGGGCGCTCACGTGGCCAGCTGATGCGCCGGTCAGCATCGTGCCGGTCGCATTTCTTTTCTCGGCGGCATGTCTCACAGCCTTTGTGCTGATTGAGCGCGGCCGCAATGCTGCAGACAAAGTCGTGGTACTCGACCTGTCGCTGTTTGGGCTCAAGTCATTTCGCTGGGGTAACACAACCGCCTTGATCGTGAGCCTTGGTGAGTTCGGCCTGGTCTTTGTGTTGCCGCTCTACTTGCAAAACGTGCTGGGCTTCACCCCGATCAAATCGGGTCTGTACCTTGCCTTCATCGCAGCCGGAGCATTCCTTGCAACTCCACTGGTTGCGAAGCTGGCACAGAAGAAGGGCTCCAGGTTTGTGGTCATGGTGGGCATGGTCTTTGAAGCCGTGAGCGTTGCGGGCATTGCTCTTGTGGTTCAGCCAGATACCGGGACCGAAATTATTCCATTGCTCTTTACGTACGGCATCGGTATTGGCTTCGCCACAGCGCAACTCACTGGTGCGAGTCTGGCTGATGTGCCACTCGAGGAGAGCGGCCAAGGGTCGGGAACTCAGAGCACGAGCAGGCAGATTGGCTCGGCCCTTGGTATCGCCGTGCTTGGCGCCATCCTTGCAGTTGGGCTTGGGGCCTTTACCAAAGATCAGGTCTCTCGGGTTCCTGGTGTGACTGCCGAGCAGGCTGATCAAATTTCACAAGCGGTGCGCTCCACCGGTGGCGGCGCCATTACCGAACTTCGCGCACAGCCTGGCAGCGAGGCGATCGTTGCTGCAGCCGATGACGCCTTTGTAAGCGCAATGCGCCTCACTGTGGGTCTTGCAGCAATCTTTATTCTCTTCGGATTGCTCGCCGCCTCACGGCTACCACCCGGTCAGTTACATGACCCTCCCGGTGAACCACAACAAGATCCAGCGGCTGCAGGCTCGGCCTAGGAGTCTCTGAGGTCTTGGTAGCGAGACCTAATCTCATCGCTCTGTCGGGTGGCCGCAGGGATGGGAGCCGTGACGTGTCTCGATCCAACTGACCACTCCCCGCGTAGCTGCTCTATGTCGCGGCCGAGCAGAGTTGCCGCAGCCTGCAGACATGCACCCGTTGCTACTGCTTCGTCAAGATCGCTCGTGATGATCTCTCGACCCGTCAGGTCGGCGAGGATCTGCCGGTACGCCGCGGAGTGAGCGCCGCCACCGACAAGAAAGACCCGTCCAGAAGTGTCGGCATGCTTCGAGAGTTCATCAAGGCCGTCGAGCAATCCACAGATCACGCCCTCAAAGCCAGCACGCGCTAGTTGGCTGACGGTGGTGTCGGTTCTGAGACCTTTGATCTGTCCCGATGCGGTTGGCCGGTTTGGGGTTCGCTCGCCATCAAGGTAGGGCAGCAGTGTGAGCCCGCCAGCGCCGGCCGGGCTAGCAAGCGCTGCAGCATCGAGTTCTGCAAGGTCTAAGCCACACAGCCGAGAGAGAGTATCGGTCACCTTTGTGGCATTGAGTGTGCATACCAGTGGCAAGTACTTGCCGGTGGCATCTGCAAACCCAGCCACTGCACCGGTTTCGTCACTGCATGGATGTTCCGATACCGCAAAGACAGTTCCAGATGTACCCAGCGAGATCGCAACCTCGCTGGCACTCAGTCCAATGCCCAGAGCCGCCGCCATATTGTCGCCAGTACCTGGAGCAACCAGCGCGCCCTGCCATTCGCCAGCAGGCTCAAGCGGGCCGAGCACTCGCGGCAACATGTGTCGCCAATCGGTATGAGCATCCACAATCTGGAGCAAGTCCCAGCAGTACTCGTCGGTGATCGGAGACCAGTAGCCCGTTCCGGACGCGTCACCGCGGTCAGTCACCGTGTTGCCAGTCAGGACAAAGTTCAGCCAGTCATGGGGCAGCAACACGGTTCTGAGCCGCTTCCAAGATTCGGGTTCGCTGCGGTGTAACCATGAAAGCTTGGCAATGGTGAACGCCGCTACGGGGACCGATCCGCAGGCCTGAGCAAAGGCCGCAGCGCCTCCGGGCAATTGCTCGATCAACCAGTCGGCATCGGCTGCGCTGGTGGTGTCGCACCAGAGTTTCGCTGGCCGAATGACCTGAGCCTGAGCATCAAGGCACACCAGTCCGTGCTGCTGGCCGGCTATCGAGATGGCCTGGATTTCGACCTTGTGGCCTGCATCGAGAGTTCGCGTCTGTGCTTGCGCTAAGGCTTGTGCCAGAGCAGTCTGCAGCGCAGCAAGCCAAAGGGACGGGTCTTGTTCCGCTACAGGCGGATGAACTGCAGTATGCGGAGCAGATCCAAACCCGACTAGTTGGCCAGAATCAGCTCTACGCAACTCCACTTTTGTTGATTGAGTAGAGGAGTCAACCCCGGCTACCAAGGCGGGAACACTCACGGGGCGGACCAAAGAACGCGGTTGACCTCATTTTCTAAAAACTCTTGCCTGCCCGATGTTGGTTGAGGGTCAAGGTCTACCGCCGTTGCGTGATCAGCCAGGGCAGCCAACGAAGAGGCTGAGCCCAAAATCTCTTGGCCAAGTCCACCTTCCCAACCTGCGTAACGTCCAGCTCGGTGCTGTTCGATGCACCCGTCATCAACTAGCGCATCAGCAACAAGGAGGGCCTGAGCCAATGTGTCAATGCCCCCGATATGGCCATGAAAAAGGTCGGTTCGAGCCATGCTTTGTCTGCGCAGTTTTGTATCAAAGTTGAACCCTCCCGTTTCAAATCCGCCTGCTTGTAAAATCTCGTACATCACGAGCGAGAGCTCCTCTACCGAGTTGGGAAACTGGTCGGTATCCCAACCATTTTGAGCATCGCCGCGGTTTGCATCCACGCTGCCGAAGATCCCATTTTCGATCGCATAGGCAACCTCATGATGAAAGCTATGGCCTCCTAGGGTTGCATGGTTTGCCTCGATGTTGACCTGATACTCGCCCATCAAGTCGTAGCGCTCCAAGAACCCATGCACCGCCGAGCAGTCGTAATCGTATTGGTGCTTCGTAGGTTCTTGTGGTTTGGGCTCAATCAAAAGTGCACCTGTGAAACCGATTGCCCTTTTGTGTTCAGCCACCAACGTCAAAAACCGAGCTAGTTGGTCAGCCTCTTGGCGAAGGCGGGTGTTGAGGAGCGTCTCGTAGCCCTCTCGTCCACCCCAGAGCACATAGTTCTGACCATCTAGGCGATGAGTCGCATCGAGCGCATCGCGGACCTGCGCTGCTGCATATGCAAACACCTCTGGGTCGGGGTTCGTTGCTGCGCCGGCTGCGTAGCGCGGATGCGAAAATAAATTGGCAGTTCCCCAGAGTAGGCGCACCCCGCTCTGCTCCATCTTGCTCGCAGCTCGATCAACCATGAAGTCAAGATTGGATTTTGACTCGCGCAGCGTGAACCCTGCAGGAGCCATATCTAGGTCATGAAAACAGAAAAATGGGGTTCCAAGTTTGGCGAAAAACTCAAAGGCTGCGTCCTGTTTTGCGCATGCAGCTTTGATGGGGTCGGCGTCGATCTCAAGCCAAGGTCGGTCAAAGGTACCGGCACCAAAAACATCGCTTCCCGGCCAGCAGAAGCTGTGCCAGTAGCACACTGCAATCCGCAGGTGGTCCTCCATGCGTTTGCCAGCAACAACTCGGTTGGGATCATAGACACGGTACGCAAGGTCGTGTGAGCTCGCAGCGTTGCCGCTCGCGGGTCTGATCGGTTCGGGAACCTCACCAAAGAATGGTGGTGAGCTCTCTGACTCAGGCATATAGATCTCTCCCGCTTGGCATAAGTGGAGAATGGCTCTCCACTAGTTACGATAAAACTACGGCACTTCGGTGGCGTTCGTTCGATTCCCCCGATCCCACCGAGGAGTGCATGGATGCGCACCACTTCGATATTTACTGTTCGTGCTCACCCCGATCTGGCGCGACAAATCACGGCGAGTTTCTTGTCGGCTGAGGGGTATGCAGTGGATTGGGATGACGAGTGGGATGGAACTGCTCAGCGAGGCTCGCGGGCGCTTCACTTTCTGGCGGGCGGCATTGCTCAGAGCTATTCCTTCGATCTCAACATTCGCTACTTGGGTGGCAGCAACGGAGACACGCACTCCAACATCGAGATTCGTCAGGATGCTCGGGCATATACAGGGGATGAAGTGGGCACCCGAAAGACTCAGGCAGAACTGAAGCACCTCGATGCCGGTCTGCGTGCAGCTTTGGATTGTGCGGGTGTGCTTGAACACGCAGAGATGGCGCGCAGCTAGACCTTTACCAGTCGCTTGTGCCTGCCCCGCCCTTGAACGGGCCGACGACGCCAGATGTAATCCATCCGCCGTAGAAATCCCCATCGTTTTGTTCTACCCGCTCCTCGTTGACCCAGCAGTTGTCAACCCTGCGCGGATAGAACGCAACATGGTCGGCAATGGCCTCAAACGCGGGACTCGGACTGGGGTAGTACCAAGCTGCCGAGGGTGACAGAGCTGTGCCGACCACGATGTCGAGATAGCGCGCAACGCCTTTCCACTCGCAGAAGGATTGTCCCTCCGCTGGCCGAAGCACATCGGCAGAAATATCGGAGAGCGGAAGGTAATAGGCAGGAGGCTGGCTCGTTTCAAGCACCCGATACGCACTTGTACTCGAGGCAATAAGCGCTCCTGCAAACTCCACTCGAATCAGGGCAGTGCTGAGCTCAACTCTTGGTGGTCGGGGGTAGTCCCAGACTGATTCTTGACCTAGGCCTGGCTCAATTCTCCGAAAGTTGGACATCAATTTCTTCCTTCTAGACACGGAAGTGTTCTCCTTATTGCACCGTGCTGAGCAATACTCACAGGGTGAAGTCTGCACCCGTGGTCGCCGGAACTGCTCGCGGCGATTCTGAGTGGTCTGTCGAGTCAGTAGCGATAGATGAGGTTCCTGAACCTGAAAGTTTTCGCAGCACCGCCGACCTTCTGCGAATTCTTGTCAGCTTGGCCCTTGTTGCGTTAGTGATTCTTGCCGGCAGCGTTGGCTCAGAAACCACCATCGGAATTCAAGAAGACATCACTACCGCAGTCACGAACGTTCCAAAGCTGGTTGTCAGCCTGCTTGCCACGCTCAACACCCTGATTGTGTTTTGCTTGCCGGTCTACCTCATTGCCGAGCTCGCTCTTCGTAAACGATGGAGGGTGTTGTGGACTTCGCTAGCTGCTGCAGCCTTGGCCCTAGTTGCTGCAGAAGTGTTTGCAAGCTACGCCCCAGAGTTGCTAGCCGGCGGCCTGCTCGACTCGCTTACGCAGCCTCTTATTGGGGGGAGTGGGCAAACTCCTGCTGCCTTCGGTCTGTTTGCTGCAGTATCTGCATTGATGACCGTTGAGGGCTCGGGAACGCGGCCTCGCACCTTGGTAGTGGTGTGGTCGAGTTTGTTGGCGTTAGCTCTTTTGTTCATTATCGACGGTCGTGCCACGCCGTTGGCTCTGTTGGTCAGCGTGCTCGTTGGTCACGTGATTGGATTGCTCGTTCGATACGCTGCGGGAACCGAGAACCCGCGGGTTGGCGCGCGGAAAATTGCCGAAGCATTGGGCAGGGTCGAGCTCAAGGCAGTGACCATGGTTCAGTTGCCGGTTGAGTCCAAGCTGGGTCGGCAGTTCACTTTGTTGACTGCTGACGGAACCCGTGCTCGGGTGCAGGTACTTGACCCAGACCGCGGAGCTCTGAGGGTGCTCAGGCAACTCACTCGGGTACTTCGGGTAAGAACCTGGGTGACCCGAACACCGAGTTTGTCTGCACGCGTGCAGGTTCAACAAGCAGCAGTGCCGGCACTTATGGCGCGTGAGGCTCAGGTGCGAACTCCGCGCTTCCTTGCAGCAGCAGAAGTGGACGATCGCACACTGGTTTTTGCAGAGGAACGTCCCGAGGAGCTTCGTGTTCTGTCGACCTTCTCTGCTGATGCAATATCTGATGAGGCGCTTTCTCAAACATGGAAACAAGTTCGAAAAATGCATCATGCGGGGGTTGCACATGAGGGGCTCAACCCAGAGAGCCTTGCCGTAGACAACGACGGCCGGATTTGGATTCTTGGGCTGACCCAAGGCGAGATCGCCGCATCCCGGCTGCGCATGAGGCTCGATCGCGCCGAACTCTTGCTAGCTACTGCACT
>CAEZYU010000099.1_pt1 | contig 10163 bp, 10 predicted proteins | sample 7265681 | NCBI WGS metagenome assembly CAEZYU01 (sample SAMEA6813940, study PRJEB35770) | freshwater metagenome | biome: Freshwater; feature: Freshwater reservoir; material: water | place: Czech Republic | collected 2017-04-14 | depth 30m m | reverse complement strand
TCTGGGTGAACCTCACCAACAACTCCGACTGCCCCACCACCAAGGAGCACCTGCGCAGCGCGGCCAGGATGCAACCCAGGAATCACCTCTTGTACGAGTTGCACCGAAAGCTCAGCAGGCTCTCGACCCCATCTGTTCACGCTTCGCAGGAGCACCTGCAACAACTCGACAGCTGCGTTTCCCTCTTGGCCAGCGAGCACCGCTGCAAGGTGTTCGGTCTCGCCGGCGAGCACACGGTCTGCCTTCGCTGATTCCACAGGGTCGGCTATGACGCGCTCCCCAAGGCCGAAGACCCTGCCCAGTTCATAGAACTCCGTGTTGTTCTGGCGGTGACTAGCGTTATAGGACACTGCCTTGAGTAGGCCCGGCAGAAGCGAGGTGCGCAAGACAGACTCCTCGGCCACAAGCGGGTTTGCTAGAAGCAACCCATCGGCAGTCATCCCCGCTCTTTCCAAGTCACCCGGAGCCAAGAAAGGCATCGGCATAGCCTCGGTTAAACCGGCGCCAATCAGCGCACGCCGCAACCGACGCCGATCAAGTTGACGCTGCGTGAGTTCACCCGAGTGTGGCGAGGTAGGAATGGTTTTTGGGATTCGAGACATGCCGTAATGGCGTGCAATCTCTTCGATGACGTCGACCTCGATAGTCGAATCCGGCCTCCAAGTTGGGACCTGCACCACAAGATCATCTGCCTCGCCCGCAGGATCTGCTGGCGCTGAAGCAAAGCCAATAGGTGAGAGCAGGCCAGAAACCTCATTCTCCGTGAGCGAGGTGCCAAGCAGTCCGTTCACCTTGCTCAATCGAACTCGGATCTTCGCAGCCTGAGGAAGATTGCCCGAAACATCAACCTGATCAGGGTGGAGCTGCGCCGAGGAAATTGCACAGAGCAGATCTGCAAATCTGCGTCCTGCTAGCGGCGCAAGCTCTGAATCGACTCCCCGCTTAAAGCGAAGTGATGCCTCGGAATTCAAGTTGAGCCGAGTCGCAGTCGCCGCAATGACCTCCGGGTCCCACCATGCGAGCTCCAACAGCACATCTGTGGTTGTTGTAGAAATCTCGGTTGAGGCGCCACCCATGACTCCTGCGATGCCAACCGCTGTGTCAGTTGAATCAGCAATAACACCATCATCGGCAGTCAGAGTGCGCGTGACGCCATCAAGAGTCAGGATCTGCTCGCCCTCTGAGGCCCAACGCACCCGCAACTCCCCAGAACCCAGCTTGGCTAAGTCGTAGGTGTGGTTCGGCTGGCCAAGTTCCAACATGACGTAGTTCGATACATCCACCACATTGTTAATTGGACGCATGCCAGCAGCGATGAGGCGCTGCGCCATCCATCGCGGCGACTGACCGAGCTGAACGCCAGAAATCACGCGGGTCAAGAATCTGCCGCAGAGTTCGGGTGCCAAGATCTGCACCGAGGACAGCTCAGCAGCAGACTCCCCCGCGGTGTTCGGGCTGAACTCGCTCACAGCGAATGGCACGCCTTGGCGCGCAGCAAGGTCTCTCGCAACGCCCATCACGCTCAGTGTGTCGGGCCGATTGGGCAGAGCGTCGAACTCGTAGACAACATCGTCACGAAGCTCGAGTGCCTCGGTGATGGGTAGACCGAGCGGCAGATCTGACGGAAGAATCAGGATGCCCTCGTGGTCATCACCAATCTCCATCTCACGGCCCGAGCACAACATGCCGTTACTCGCCTGACCGCGCATCTTTCGCGGGGCAATAAGCATCCCCGATGGCATCTCGGTGCCGATAGTTGCGAGCGGCACCCGATCCCCGACAGTCATATTCGTCGCACCGCAACAGATTTGCAGTGCTTCACCATCGCCAAGGTCGACATCAACTAGGCAGATCTTGTCTGCATCGGGGTGAGGGCGGATCTCTAGCACCTGAGCAACGACAATGCCGTTGAGCGACCCACCGATCTGGTGAATCGACTCAAGCTCCATTCCAAGGTCGGTGAGTTGAACGGCAATCTCATCGGGGGTGCCCGTTATGGGGGCAAACTCGCGGAGCCAAGAGAGAAGAACCTTCATGTTGTGTGGTCCATTGGTGAGTCAGTTCAGTCGGTGAGCGGGTGGGAGCAGTTCGTGTGGGAGCAGTTCGTGTGGGAGCAGGTCAGGACAGCGGTAACGAATCAGAATTGAGAGAGGAAGCGAACATCGTTGGTAACAAACTCACGCAGGTCTTCGACTCCATAACGGATCTTTGCTAAGCGATCGATTCCAAATCCAAAGGCAAACCCTGACCACTCCTCTGGATCAAGACCGCCTGCTTTCAAGACATTCGGATGAACCATCCCGCAGCCGCCGACTTCAAGCCAGGAGCCGTCAGCGGCAGAAATATCAAACTCTGCAGAAGGCTCAGTAAAGGGAAAATAGGAGGGCCGCAGTCGACTCGTCATGTTTTCGCCAAAATAGGCTTTCACAAAACTCTCGATCGTGCCGGCAAGGTCGCCCATGGTGATGCCACGGTCAATCACTAGGCCTTCGATCTGATGAAAGACAGGCAGGTGCGTGGCATCAGCGGTATCGCGCCGGTACACGCGCCCCGGGCATACCACATAGATCGGCGGACCAGAGTTGTCACGAACTGCCCGCAGCATGGATCGGATCTGCACCGGAGAGGTATGAGTACGCAGCAGGAGCTGCTCTTGTCCAAGGCCCTCAAGCTGCGAGGAGTCAAGGTACAAGGTGTCCCAGAGCGAGCGTGCAGGGTGAGCAGGTGGCAGATTGAGCGCCTCGAAGTTGAACCAGTCAGTTTCTACTTCGGGGCCGTCAGCGACGGTAAAACCCATGGAGCAGAAAACGTCCTCTAGCCGCTCCCAGGTTTGAGTTATCACGTGACTGTGCCCGAGCTTGGCTTTGCCAAGGGACTCGCTGAGATCAACGCCCTCCGTAGCCAACTGTGCAGCGCGTGCGGCTGACTCCAACTCCTCTCGACGACCCTGAGCAGCGGCTTCAAGCTTTTGACGTGCTGCATTCATCTGAGAACCCAGCACCTTGCGCTCAGCAACGTCTAGGTCTTTAAACGAGGCCTTGAGTCCGCTCAGCACTGATTGCGGGCCGAGGTACGTCAGTTCGAGTTCGTGAACTGCTTCAAGGGTTTCTGACTGCGCAAACGCGACCGATCCCTCATCCGCAATCTGCGATGGCTCGACTGTCATTGGCTCGTGCTCTGCGTTAGGGAAGTATGCATTTCAATCATTCTTGCTCATCGATTGGCCGCTCATTACTGATCAGCCGCTTTGTGTTGGTGCTAGTTCTACTCAGCGACTGCAGAATGTACCCCTCCGACTCGCCGTTGCCGCGCAGCCTCGAAGAGAAATACCGACCCTGCAACGGCCGCGTTGAGCGACTCAACTTGCCCCTCCATTGGTATTGACACAGACATGCTGCAGCGCTGCACAAGGCCAGCATCAAGTCCATGGGCTTCGCTGCCTAGCAACAGCGCTCCTGCTTGGGCAAGGGGAGCTTCCTCTGGGAAGAGGCCAGAACCCACCACGGTGGCGCATGTGTCTAAACCTGCGGCGGCACAGTCAGCCAAGAACTGCGCAGCGTCAACACTCTCTGCCACTGCAACCCGAAACACTGCCCCCGCAGTGGCCCGAACAGTTTTTGGGTTGTACAGGTCCACGGTTCGTTCCGTCAGGATCACCCCAACACATCCTGCCGCCTCAGCTACGCGGATCAGTGTCCCGACGTTTCCGGGATCGGCTAATTCGACCAGCACGAGCAGCGGCCGCTTTGTGGCCACAGCCTGAGCAATCAGGTCCGTTGCGCTGCTCTGACGCTGCTTGGCAACCGCCACCATGTCTTGGGGAGCGGCTACCTCGAGCACTTTGCGTAGGGCACCCCGAGTGACTTCTTTCACCCGGATCTGAGCCGCGCGTGCAGCCCAAACAGACTCGTGGTTCAACGCCTCGGGCTCTACATAGATCGACTCGATTTCCACCTCTGCTGCAAGGGCTTCCGCTAGCAGGACTGGTCCGTCGATCAAATAGGCACCCTCCTCGGAACGCGTACTGCGGCGCCGTGAAAGGCGCCGCAGCCGTTGAAGTTCTGAGTTGGTCGGGCTGAGAGCGCTCAGCTGTCGGCTCCTGCCGGCTCACTCTCGTCTGCAGCCTTCGGCGCTGCCGCAAGTGCTGCCTCTGCAACCTTGACGAGTGCTGCAAAAGCGTCATCGTCACGAACGGCTAGGTCTGCAAGCACCTTGCGGTCAACTTCGACCTCGGCAAGATTGAGGCCATTGATGAATCGGCTGTAGCTCATGCCGTGAATGCGGCATGCGGCGTTGATGCGCTGAATCCACAGCCGACGCATCTCGCCCTTGCGAGCACGACGGTCGCGGAAGGCATACTGCCCAGCGTGCATGACTGCTTCGTTAGCGGACCGGAAGCTGCGGCTGCGGTTTCCGTAATAACCCTTTGCCTTACCGAGTACGGCGCGGCGCTTCTTCTTTGCGTGAACTCCACCCTTGACACGTGCCATTGGGCGCTCCTTCTACTAGCGGGGACTAAAAATCACTTCTGAATCAAAGACCGTTCCGGCCGTGAGGCCGCTCTGGCCTACTTGCCGAGCAAACGGCGCGCACGTCGTGCGTCACCAGGTGACAACTCGGTTGAACCAGCGAGTCGGCGCTTGCGCTTCGGGGACTTCTTTTCAAGGATGTGATTCAGGCCAGCCTTGCGGCGGGTGATCTTTCCTGTGCCGGTGACCTTGTAACGCTTCTTGGCTCCGGAGTGTGTCTTCATCTTTGGCATTGGTTTTTCCTCTGTCTGATGCGAATCAGTTGTCTTCACCGACAGCTGCCGGTTCTACTTCTGTTTCCGCTTCTTCAATTACTTCTTCAATTACTTCTTCGCTCACTGCTTCACTTACTTCTTCAGCTACTTCTTCAGCTACTGATGCTGCTTCTTCAGTTTCGGTCTCTGCAAGATCGGATTCGATTTCTTCTGCTGGCACAGCCGTGTGGCCATCAGCAGCGATTCCTACCAGTTCAGGTGCCTCGGGTTGGGCATCAGCCATGATGGAATCCATACGTTCTTCTGCTTGTTCGGCAGCTACTGCAGCTTCGACTGCCTTCTTCTCTAGAGCTTTCACCATGTCTTGGGCCTTTTTGTCTGGCCCAAGAACCATCGTCATGTTCCGTCCGTCTTGCTTGGCCATGATTTCGACTTTGCCGACGTTGACAACCTCTGCTGCGACTCGATCAAGAATTCGACGCCCAAGTTCTGGGTGCTGCATCTCTCGGCCACGGAACATAATTGTGACCTTTACTTTGTGGCCCTCAGTGAGAAACTGAGCAACTTTCCTTGTCTTGGTTTCGAAGTCTCCGCTCCCAATCTTGGGGCGATACTTCATCTCCTTGACGATGATGTTTGTGGCCTTCTTGCGCGACTCTTTTGCCCGTTGTTGTGCCTCATACTTGAACTTGGTGAAGTTCATGATTCGGCATACAGGAGGTCTGGCCTCTGGGGCCACTTCCACAAGATCAAGATCCATCGATCGAGCGATAGACAGGGCCTCGGGCAAAGATTTGATTCCGAGTTGCTGTCCGTCAGGGTCGATTAATCGAACCTCGCGGGCTCGGATCCTGTCATTGGTCCGAGTTTCGTCTCCAGGTGAAGCAGCTATGACCGGTTACTCCTCAACATCACGTCCTTTCTGCAGGGATCGCATTGGATTTAGCACCACTGCTCAAGAACGGCTGCCCAAAAACGAAATGGACGAGTGCGCGAGCACCCGCCAACATCCGCCAATAGTTGTGCGGTGAGGCACGACTCTGGCGGGCATATCAGATCCTGATCGCACCTGGCAGAAACCAACTCACTGGATTCTGCACTGTGGCCAGGAGGGGCGGGAGCCCTCTTGCTCAGTTGTAGCTAGTACTCTACCAGCCGTCTTGGCTCTGAACAGCATTGAGTTTGGATCCTGAGAATCACCCCACGGCCACTTGGCCTCCCCGACCTTGGAGAATCACTATGAGTTCGCTCTGGACACCCGACGGAGAACGACCAGTCGCACAAGCGGCAAGCCCAGATCTAGAGGTTCAAGATGAACTCAGTGGCGACCCGCTCCGGGCTGCAGCGGCTGCCATCGGAGTGGATTTGGATTCACTCACCGCCGAGGAGAAGAGCCAACTTCAGAGCGAACTCAATGAGATGATGCGAGTCCGGCGAGAGGTAGCTTCCACTCCTGCAGCGGAGATGCTGGCCAACTACCTAATGCGGTTCTTTGACTTGGCCACTATCTACCTAGAGGGCGAGCCGCCCGCATTTGCCGAAGCAGCAACAGTGATTGAAGCCTTCCGTTCGGTCCTTGACGGCCTCGGCGACCGACTAGGCGAGCATCGACCAATGCTGACTGAAGCCTTGGGGCAACTACAGATGGTCTTCGTTCAGGTCAAACAAGGAACCGAGAACGCCTCACCCGATTCCTCTGCAAGCTAGGGCGTAACTCGAACGGCTTCGACCCTGCCCAGGGTTCCCTGCCTGAGCACGAAGCTCACTGCGGTTCCAACGGCGATATTTCGTGAGCCGTCGGCTACTGCCGTGCAATGAAAATTGAAGGTCGTGCCCTGGGCGTCAACAACGGTGCCCAGACCAACTGCCTGATCAAAGCTCTGCACGGTGCCTGACTGAATCGTACGAGTTGCCATCGTCATGCCCTCACTACTGGGTCTCTAGCGCTACTGGGTCTCTAGCGCTACTGGGTCTAGCGCTACTGGGTCTAGCGCTACTGGGTCTCTTGCTACTGGGTCTCTGCCAGATCCGCTGAGCGAACTCAGTGGACGATTTTGCTCAGGGAGAGCTCGATCAAATCTGTTGCACCAGCGTCTTTGAGCGCTGGGATTAACAGGTTGATCTGATTTTTTGGAACCACCGTCTCTACTGCATATCCGGCGCCGCCGTAGAGCTCATTCACTGTGGGGGTCTTCATGGCGGGAAGAACAGAAATGACTTCCTCAAGGCGGTCTGTGGAACAGTTCAACTTGAGCAAGACCTTGCCTCGAGCCTCCATCACGCCTAACAGCAGAGTCAGGACCTGCTCCATAGCGTGGCGCTTCTCTGGGTCTTCATAGGCAGCACGGTTAGCAACAAGCTCGGTATACGAAATCAGAACCTCGTCGATGATGCGCAACCCTGCTGCCCGCAAGGCGTTCCCGGTTTCGGTGATCTCGACAATGCAATCAACAATGTCGGGGACTTTGGCCTCGGTCGCACCATAGGAGAGACGAATATCGGCCTGCACTCCCTTGGACTCGAAGTAGCGCTGCGTGATTCCCATGTACTCGGTAGACACCCGTACACCCGCAGGCAAGTCCTCTGCACTCTGGTAGGGCGAGTCCTCGGGCACGGCCAAGACCACCTTGATGGGCTTACTCGTGGCCTTGGAATAGCGAAGCTCGCCAAGGCTGACAACATCCGAGCCAGTCTCTTCTATCCAGTCGCGCCCTGTGATTCCAAGGTCAAACAAGCCGTCGGCTACATACCCTGCAATTTCTTGGGGTCTCAGAATACGAACGCTGTCTATGCGAGGGTCGTCGATAGAAGCCTTGTACGCGACCGAAGAACTGCGATGCACCGACAAGTCAGCGGCTTCGAACAATTCCATGGTGGCTTTTTCTAACGAACCTTTGGGGAGTACGAGTTTCAGCACGCAGCGAGGCTAGCCGCAGCGCCCCGCTGCACAGAACTGAGTTAGTCCTACCAGTCAACAACCGGTATCGCCGGGAAGATTTCTGGGCTTTGAGTCATCAGCTTTTCGCAGTCCCAACTTGGCTCAACGGGCACCAACACGATCGGACTCTTGCTCGGATCAGGAACTTGGAGCCACTCTGCCCGAGTAATAAAGAGCGGGTTGGATGCACCGATAATCAGCTGCTCGGAGTTATCCGTAACCGTGCCGATCAGCGACAGGTTCTTTTGCTGGGTGACCTCATACTGAAAGATTTCCCTACGAGCAATGTAAAGATCTCCTTGAAATTCCTCGGTCACCTTGATGTGAACGGTGATGCCCGGATTACCGTCACCATCGTCGTCAACCGTGCGGGGGTCGTTCGGATCAGTCGGGAGCGAATCGTTAGCGGGGTCCGCAAACTCGATCCCAATCCCCGTTGGAGTCGGCGGCCGCTTGAGGTGCAACTTTCCGTTACGCAGGCTTACATCCACCTTTACGGCGATTGGCTTGATCGCACTCGTTGCAGCATCCGAGATCGTGGTTTCTATCGGTTGGTCACCGCGGTGTTCTGCATGGCAGAACGACTCGGTAGCCATCAGCGATCCGTCTTTCATTGCAAGGTCCGTAAACCCATAGCTGATGATCAAGGTCTTCATGTCAGTGCTCTGATACGCAACCACGTCATAGTGGGCATACCTGCCAGCTAAGGATTCGACCTGTTCCGGTGTCGGCCCGACTGACTCATCAGCGGTTGCAGCACTGTCTGCACGGGTGGTTGACCCCTCTGCCTCGGCATCAGCGCTGCTGCATGCGGCCGACCCGAGAAGAACAAAAACCACCGCAGGTGCGGCGAGTTGTCGTAACGATAGGTTCATGCGGATTCTCTTTTCTCAAAAACGTGGACTGCTCAAAAACTTGGTGTGCCTCGGTACGCTCAGGCCTGCAGTCGAAGAAGTCGGCGAGCATTTCGGTCAAATTCTATTGCTAGCGCTGAGTCTCCAAAGGTCGGATCATCTGTTTGATCCCAGCCGGCAAGGTTGGTTCCAGCGACCACTCGTTCAGTGCCGAAGGCTGCGAGCAGCGCAGCGAATGCCCTTGGTCCACCAACGTGACCATCCCACCAGAAGCGCTGCAAGCGTGCGGCCACTGCTCCGGGGTCACGCAACTGCCGCGGCGACCATGGCCGAGTTCGTGCAGCATGCTCGAGTCGCTCGGCCAGCCAAGAAGTTGCCCCGCCACCGTGCGAGATGCAGATGTCTAACTCGGGGTGACGATCCATCACTCCGCCGAGTATCAACGTAGAAACGGCGAGGGTCTCTTCGTAGCAAAAGCCAAGCCATAAGTCGCCGTCAAAGCGGGCTAAACGCTCGTCTCGTCGCTGCCCAGAAACCCCATCGGGAGCGGGGTGAAAAAACAGCGGAACGTTCAGTTCTACGCAGGCTGCATACAGGGGGTCAAAGGCTGCGTCGTCAAGAGGCAATCCAAGGTCAGTTCCAATATATGCACCAAGCAGACCAAGCTCTCGAACAGCCCTTCGTAACTCGATCACTGCTGAGGAGGGATGTTGTGTTGGAAGCTGCGCCAACCCCGCCAGCCGAGTTGGCGCCTGAGAAACGAGTGCCGCAAGTGCGTCGTTATGAGTTTGAGAAAACCCGACAGCCGCATCTGCATCCACACCCGAAAAATACGTGAGCGGGTTGGGTGACAGCACTTGTAGATCAATCCCGAGAGCATCGAGTTTGGCCAAGCGAAGGTCTAGGTCCATAAACGCCGAACCGCGGTACTTCACTCCATGCAGCACGTAGTCGCCAACGCGAAAAAAAGGCGAGTCCCCGCTACTCGGGTCACCCTCATACAACTCGGGGCCATACGCCCCACATGCACCCAAACTGCTTTCTAAAACCACATGAGCGTGAATGTCGATCATGGCTCGCTCTTTTCGAAAAGCACGGGGTACTTGCTCCAGTAATGACGAGCGCTAAATGGGTCGAGTGTGGGCGGCCGATCAGGATCCCGACGGCCGCCAGCTTGAAGTACTGCTGCAACGGCGGCGGGCACTAGGCCCAGCAGATGCTCTTCTTCTGCAGAATGACCAGCCGGGTCGACTCCGGCAGCAAGATCCTGACCTATGCAGGCATGCATCCCAAGACCAAAGCTCAGCCCCCAAGGTGCAAGGCCGTCTACAAGTTCACGCTCGGGAAGAAATGCGCCGGCATCACTGCCAAACACCGAAACATCACGATTCGCTGCCATCAGGTCGATGACCACTTTGTCGCCAGTAGCAATCTGTGTTCCGTCTTTGAGGACAACGTCATCAACAGCCCACCGCATGGCTACGGGGCTTGAGGGGTTCAGGCGGATGGTCTCGTGAACGCATCGTTGCAAAAACTGAGTGTCTGTTCTGGCTCGCACAGCAAGCTCGGGTTCTGAGTCCGTATACGAAAAGATTTGGTCAAGGGTGCGCAAGAACGCAGTGGCCGA
>CAEZYU010000098.1_pt1 | contig 10164 bp, 10 predicted proteins | sample 7265681 | NCBI WGS metagenome assembly CAEZYU01 (sample SAMEA6813940, study PRJEB35770) | freshwater metagenome | biome: Freshwater; feature: Freshwater reservoir; material: water | place: Czech Republic | collected 2017-04-14 | depth 30m m | reverse complement strand
GATCACGGCGCGGCCTGCCTGTGCTGATCGATCCAATAATGTTTGGGCGCCGTTACCTTCGCTCAGAGACTCAAGAACTGGCTGCTTTACACATTGAGCGCAACTTGCCTTTTGTCACCCAATCCGAGGCAGAAGCTGCGGTGAGCAAGCTCGAAATTCCCAAGGTTGAGGCAACAGAGATTGTTGCTTTGTACGAGCGGGCACAACTGCTGGCCCTAGAGAACGGTGCGTTGTTGGCCGGCATCATCGCGTTGGCGGGGGCAGTGTTTGCCTTCGGTCTGCCAAGGAAACGACCGGAGCCATAGCGGCGTGGGCCTAGGAAAACCTGACTGCAACCACTGTTGCTTCCCAAACTCGGCCGTCCTCCATCGATGAAGTGCTGAACACAATCGCACCGTCCGGGGTTGCCGAGTTGGCAAACTCCAAGGTGCTATCGAATGGTCCCACCTCACCCATCGAACCACCCGTCACAAAGCCCTCAGCTAACGGTCGCGCCGTCGATCGGCTGCGAACTGCAACGTCTACGGTTCCCTCAAAGGCAGTGCTGCTTCCCTGCAGCAACACCGGTGACTTCACAATCGAATCCCGGGCCGGGGCAGTCGGCGAAATTGCATCAGTAACAGCACCGAGCACCCACCAGGAATCATCGTTTGCTACCTGACGAAGCAGCACGGTCGTGACGGGTCCAGTCGCCGTTGGGCGTATTTCCACCTCGCCTGATCGTGAGTCCCCTCGCTGAAACTCGCCAACAAGCGGCTCGGTAAATCCAATAAACTCGGTTGCGAATCCAGCGGCTGCCTCTACCGGGTCTGCATAGGGCACCGACCCGTCTGCTGCAGGCCACACCACTCCCGCGGTGGCGGGAACAGTCGTTGGGGATGTGCTGCTAGGCGGGGATGTGCTGCTCGTTGCGCTCTTGTCACCACAACTCGATGCGAGAAGCAGAAGCAGCATCATGCAAACCAAGGACTTTCGACTAGCCATGCTCATGCTCCTTGTGATCAGCACCACGTAGTACACACCACCTAGTACGGGGGTCCGCGCCTTGGCTGTTCCATGCTCGCAGAAAACCCGGCGCTCAAGCTGCCATAACCGCAATCCGAGCCTCCTGTGGTAGGCCATACCGCTGAGCAGGTACAGTGTTTGCTCGTTGGAGAGGTGCCGGAGTCCGGTCGATCGGGCCTCCCTGCTAAGGAGGTGTGGGGGCAACCTCACCGTGGGTTCGAATCCCACCCTCTCCGCCACATGAGTCTGGCGTCGGCTTCGGCCGGCGTCAGACGCAACATCAGGTGGATGTGGTCGAATATCGACCACATCCATCCGAGTTGCTACAGTCATCAATTCCAAGCGTTCGTAGCTCAATTGGATAGAGCATCTGACTACGGATCAGAAGGTTGTGGGTTCAAGTCCCGCCGAGCGCACCATATGACAAGCCCCCGCAGCGGCGGGGGTTTCGTCGTTTTGCCCAGAGCGCGGCTGACGTAGCAAGGGCCTTTCGCTATGAACTACCATTGAGAGTGCTGCGAAGCGCAGTGCCGATCCCCCCGGCCGCCCCGGAAAAGGGCTGACTGCGAGTTAGAGCCATGGAACCGACAACCTGGTCAGCGAGTCGAACAAGATCCTTGATCGATCGCAGTTCGGCGGCGCTCCTGTCCCTACTGACACTGCCCGTACTACTGCCTTGCTTGGTTGTCTCTGCAATCAGGTTCCGAGCCAACCCCATCTTTAGACAAGAGCGAGTCGGTATGAATCAGCAGAGCTTTATGCTGCCAAAGATTCGTTCGTTGCCAACGACTACCTCGAGCACACTCGACAAATACGCGCTCAACGCTGTCACCTACGGCAAGTGGACTCGACTTCTGCGAAAGAGCCACCTTGATGAGCTGCCACAACTCTGGGCAGTTGTCGCTGGACACATGTCGCTTGTTGGGCCACGCCCAGAGATGGTTGCCTTGTCGAGCACCTTTGACGCTCAATTCGTAGAAATGAGGACCTTGGTGCTCCCCGGAGTCACTGGCACTTGGCAGATCAGTGAAGCCGCCGCCGAATTGATCAACGAATCCCCCGAGTTTGATCGGCTCTACGTAGAGTTTGCATCGCCTCGACTGGACTGGTGGATTCTGCGACGCACGCTCAAGAACTTTGCTTCCGGTGAACCAGCCACACTGGTGGAACTCAAAGAGCAAGCAGGCCGAGCACATAATGGAGCGAAATCAGTAGCGCAAGACCAGTCCGTTGCCTAGCGAGCGTTGTATTCCTGCCGTTCGTTGCTGCAGTATACGGATTGACTGCATCGACCTTGAAGCAGCAGTCAGCCAAGTAGTTTCAATGGCCGTGGGCCTGCGTGAGACCCTGCCGAGAACCCAAGGAGTTGCGGTACATCTTTGCAACGCTTGGACTCTTGCCTATGGGCTCGGCGACCCAGCCCATGCAGATCGTGTCGACTCAGGTGACCTCAACCTTCCCGATGGGATGCCCCTAGTTTGGCTAGCAAAGAGCTTTGGGAAGCCAATAACCAATCGTGTGTACGGCCCTGATCTGATGAGTGGGGTCCTAGCGCAAGGCAGCAGCACTGGGCTTCGCCACTACCTCTACGGAACAACAGAAGCGACTCTGCAGAGCCTTGAACAAAACATTCAGAGACGCTTTCCGGACGCTCAAATTGTTGGCCGCGAAGCTCCACCGTTTCGCCCATCAACTCGAACCGAGGAGCAATTGCTTGCTACCAGAATCGCCGAGAGTGGGGCGGATGTGGTGTGGGTAGGCCTCGGTACTCCGCAACAAGATGAACTCGTTCACCGACTCCGACCTCAGGTTGCTGCAGTGCTCATCCCGGTCGGCGCCGCCTTCGATTTCTTGGCAGGAAACAAGTCCCAAGCGCCGCAATGGATGCAGCAGCGAGGGTTGGAATGGTTGTTTCGTCTTTGCAGCGAGCCCAGACGCCTCTGGCGGCGCTACCTCATCGGCAACCTTCGATTCATCTGGGGCAGCGCGCCTGATTTCATGCGGGCCCTTCGCCATGCACCAGTAGCCCCTCGAGTTGTCCGGCCTTGGGGTGCCGCTTGGGAGGTCGTCCGCGAGAAAAGTCGAATACCCGCGGCCGACGGTCGCCTAGAGAGCCACAGTGAGACAGAAAGCCACAGTGAGACAGACTCCCTAGCGGCGCAATGGTTGGATCACATTGACTTGGCTGGGTCTCTGCGGGCCTACGGGCCACAGAAGCTCGCAGAGCAGTTCACTGCCGAAGGGTCTGCAGCGGAACACCTGAGCCAGACCACGACTTGCTCGGTACATGAACTGTCTCATGCTGCAGTCCAATTGTTGCTAGGTGAGTGCAAAGATGCACACTCGCTCTATGGAGTCTCCACAAGTGACTTCACCGAACAACTCAAAATGACCCAACCAAGGTAACGGTAAGAGATCCCGATGACTGACTCACAAAAGAGAATCCTCGTAACAGGTGCTGCGGGCATGTTGGGGTCACATATCGTCGACATGCTGCTTGCCCGCGGTGACGCCGTGATTGGGGTAGATAACTTTCTGACAGGCTCCCAAGCAAACCTGTCTCAAGTAATGAGTCACCCCAACTTTGACCTGATCGAAGCGGATATTTCGCAGGGGATTGATGTCAGCGGAAGCCTTGATGCTGTGCTCCATCTTGCCTCGCCTGCGTCTCCGCTGCATTTCAAAACGATGCCACTTGAGATTTTACGGGTCGGATCGATCGGCACGCTGAACGCCTTAGACCTTGCTGACCGGACCGGTGCAACCTACTTGTTTGCCTCAAGCAGCGAGGTCTACGGGGAACCAGAGGTACACCCGCAGAGTGAGTCCTACCTTGGCAACGTAAACACCCTTGGGGAGCGCAGTTGCTATGACGAAACCAAGCGCTTTGGCGAAGCTGCGGCGGATACATACCGCCGAGACCGCAACCTTGATATTCGCATTGTTCGAATCTTCAATACCTACGGCCCACGTAATCGCGCCGATGACGGCCGGGTGGTGCCCAACTTCATCACCCAGGCATTAGCGAACCTGCCACTGAGCATCTATGGCGATGGGTCCCAAACCCGAAGCTATTGCTATGTCGAGGATCAGGCGGCGGGAATCCTGCTGCTTCTCGAGAGCAACGTGACCGGCCCAGTAAATATTGGTAACCCGACCGAATATACGGTTCTGCAGCTGGCCGAACTAATTCTTCGGCTCACAGGTTCAACAGCTGGAGTGAGGTTGCTACCCCTCCCACAGAACGATCCCGTTCGGCGCAGGCCCGACATAACGCGAGCACAAGACCTACTCAACTGGGAACCAAGGGTTGAATTGCAAGATGGCCTGACTCGAACAATTGAGTACTTTCAGTCAATCGTTGACAGCGCAAGATAGTTTTGCTGTACCATAAGGTTTTGATTGAAAGGTTGTGAGCTCCTCATGAAGAACACATCATCTAGCAGCGCCAAAATCCTAGTCGCCTCGCTGAGTCTCGCAGCAGTGCTCCTGCTTTCTGTGGGAACAGCCTCTGCTCAGTACAACGTCCCCGCCGCGGTGACGACAAATACCTCTACCCCGGTCGCCGGTGGGCCTATTACGGTCACAGCCACTGGGTTTGGCCCTGGTACCACTGTGGCATTTAGCGTGGAATCAACCCCTCAGGCATTGGGCACAGCAGTAGCCAACTCGAGCGGTACCGCAACGCTCACCACGACCCTGCCCGCAAGCCTTCCTGCAGGTGTTCACACCATTCGAGCTATCGGAGTTGACGCTAACGGTGCGCCGCTCAACGTCACTACCACCATCACCACTGCTGCTGCAGGCGCAACCACGACTACCACAACAGCAGCTGCCACAACCGGATTGGCTGCAACTGGATCTAGCAGCGCTGGTCTTGTGCGGATTGGTGTTGTCATTGCAGTGCTTGGCGGACTGTTGCTTCTTGCAAGCAAGCGCCGTACCGAATCTGCTTAATCAGATTCAGTTCGCCGCTGTAGGTGAATGAGGACCTAGTAGTTCGTCGGAAACCGGTCACCAAGACACCAGGTAGCAGCACGCCTGCTGTTGCAGCAGTAGTCACCTTGAGCGCTGCTGCAGCTTTTTTGGCTGGTAGTCAACCGTCGGCGAGCAATTGGTTCAACTTCGTGCTCCTCGCGATCGCGGGAGCCGTGCTTGCTGTGGCCTCGAGTAAGGCTAGCGACGCACCTCTGATTTGGATCGGTGCAGTAGCAACTCTTGCTGCTGTCCCTTCTTGGTGGGCGCTTCTAGCAGCAGCGAGTTTTGCGATTGCACTGCTCTCCGCTGCATTTCGATTGCCTGTTTGGGTTCATGCCCTAGTCGGCGCACTCGCCTGTCAGGCGCTTCTTCGGTTGCCGCCGATAGGCCCCTTTGGCATGTGCTCAGCACTTGCTGCTATCGCCGCACTGCCCGTGCTGATCTCTGGCTACCGCCATTGCAAACACGCCAACAAACGCAGATGGCAACTTGTTTGCGCAGTCTGTTCTGTCTTCATCATTGTTGCCAGTGCCGCTTCGGGCGCTGCAATGCTCAAGGCAGCCCCACAGCTGACTCAGGGTGCGAATGATGCGAGAGATGCTGTGCGGCAGTCCTCGCAAGATGAGTCACAAGTGACCCTTGCAAAACTGCAAAAAGCGGAAACGCAATTTTCACAAGCGCACGAAAGTCTGCAGCCATGGTGGGTGAAGCCGGGCTTAGGGATCCCGATTTTTGGCCAGCATGTTCGAACGGCGTCGGTAGCGGCGACTGCAGGAGTATCACTGTCTCGAACTGCCGCAGCCACAGCTAAGAAGGTCGATGGTTCCCAGAGCCTTGTGACGAATGGCCAAGTCGATATCAACCTGCTCAACAGCTATTTGCCAATTGCTGAACAAGCCGCCCAAGAGCTTCAAACGGCGCAGCGCAGCGTGGCGAATCTGGCAAATGGTTGGCTTATTGCGCCAGTTCGCAGACAACTTGACTCTCTGAGCAACGAACTTGATTCGGCTGCACCTACTGCGGCGACAACTGCAGAAGTGCTCAGCAAGACAGACAGTCTCTTGGGGGTCGATAGGCCACGAACCTATCTGGTGCTAGCTACGAACCCTTCCGAAACCCGTGAGGTTGGCGGCTTTGTTGGCGGTTTTGTTTTGGTAGAAGTGAGCAATGGCAGAGTCGAGATTCTTCAGTCCGGCAAGGCAAGCGAGCTCAACGAGGCCCTAGCTTTGGCAGCACCAAGTATTGGCGATACGAACTTCGCCAATATTTACGGCCGCTATCAGATGGGCAGGTACTTCAATAACGTCACTGCGACTCCAGATTTTGCAACTGATGCTGAAGCAGCGCGTGACTCGTTCGCTGCTGCCACCGGCACACAAGTTGATGGTGTCATCCTGGCTGATCCAACGGCAGTAGCGGCTCTACTAGAGCTCACCGGGCCGGTGGAGGTACCCGCCGCAGAGCGAACGCTCGATGCCAAGACAGTAGAGAACTATCTGCAGGCCGAACAGTACGTACAGTTTGAGCAGGACACTTCTGGGCGCACTGACGTGCTCGTTGACGTAGCACGATCAGTAACCGAAGCCCTGTTCGAGAGGCCACTTCCAGGTCCAGCGAAGATAGTTTCTACGCTGGCTCCGGCAGTACGGGGCGGTCATCTCATGATGGTCGCCTTTGATCCCAAAGAACAGCGGGCGCTTGCTGCAACAGGAATTTCTGGCGGCTTCGGGACAACTCCCGGGCGTGACTTCTTGTCCGTCCGGGGTTTCAACGCAAACGCCAACAAAATCGATGTATTCCTTCACCGCTCAATCAACTACACCGTCAAGTACGAGCCGCTCACCGGTTCAGTCAAGGCCGTAGCCGTAGTGAAACTCAGAAATGACGCTCCAACAAGTGGCCTACCCCCCATTGTTATCGGAAATGCAAGCGATCCACCGGGGAATAACCGCATGGTCTTAGCAGTTCACTCGGCGCTGACCCTTGAGGAACTTCGCATCGACGGAGTCGTCACCCCCGTGGAGTCTCACGAGGAGTTCGGTGGGTTTTCCTATCGGGTAATCACCGAAGTCCCCGCCGGCGCAACGCATGAGTTGAGCTACACCCTCTCTGGACGCCTCACCCCCAGTAGCGAGTACAACCTTGATGTTTCGGCCCAGCCAATGGTGAATGCTGATGCCTACTCGGTCACCGTGAGCGACGGAGAGAACTTCCAAGCTGCGTCCTCCAACCAGTTGGAGATAGTCAGCGGAACAGCAACCGGTTTAGTTCCTTCCCAATGGAGAACCCCCGTCAGCGTGACCTTCAAGGCGAAGTAGCAACGGCGGGGATCCCCAGCCAACTGCGCAAGACCACAGAGAGTACAATGAGAGCGTTATGCCTACAGCAATTGCAGAATCAACAAATGGAATTCGTGATGCTCTTGCCGTTGCTCGCCGGCGTAAGTGGCTGATCCTTGTCTGCACGGTGACAGTAGTACTCACAGCCGTAGTCGCTACAAGCCTGCAAACCCCTAGGTACAAGGCAGAGTCTGACCTTCTTATTCGCCAAGGAAGTAGCTCCGCTCTGCTCAATCCCGAGGCTGTGCAATCGGCTCAGAATGCTCGACCGCTCATGGAGAACGAGCTCGGACTCGCAAGAAGCTTGCGTGTGATAGATGCCGCCACCAAAGAACTCGGGTTTAAGCCAGAGGTCACCGTCTCTGCCAACACAGAGTCCGACATCATGACGATCACGGCCACGAGTACCAATGCAAAAGCCTCAGCAGCAATTGCAAACGCGTACGCTGCGGCATTCATTGACGTTCGCAGGGCCGCTCTTGTCGACGAATACGTGGGCGCAGCAGCGACGATTCAGGGCCAAGCCGACCAGATCGATCAGAAAATCGGTTCTCTGCAAGCCGAACGAGACAATGCCATTGCAGCACTGCCGCGAAGCTTCACCCAAGCAGAAGAAGCCTCTCGAATCACCGACTCCTACGCAGCGCGACTCACAGCGTTAGATCTAGAACGAACCCGACTTGATCAACTCACTGCGAATCTCGATCTCTCGGCCGAGCTGCTCCAAGGCGGTGGAGCTTCAATCATCAGCAAGGCAACTGTGCCGACAGCTCCCTACGCGCCAAAGATGCTGAATAACGTTGCGATTGCTCTCGTATTAGGTCTGCTACTCGGTGCCGCAATGGCGCTGCTGTTCGAAAACCTAGATACATCCCTGCGATCCGAGGAAGAGCTCAAGACTGTGTCTGGGCTAGATGTACTCGCTGTTATCCCCATCTACGACGGGGACTCGAAGGGCGAGGAAATGTCTGTGATTAGTAGCACGGACCCAACCTCATACCCTGCCGAGGCATACCGGAGTCTTCGCACAGCGGTGCAGTTCCTTGCGATCGACCGGCCGATCCGTACTGTGCAAGTAACAAGCCCTCGGCCTGGCGATGGAAAAACCACAACAGCTGCAAACTTTGCAGTTGCAGTAGCTCGAGCCGGCAAACGCGTCGTCCTTGTGGATTGTGATCTTCGCAACCCACGAGTTCACCGCTGCTTTGGCCTCAGCAACGAGCACGGATTTACTTCCCTGCTACTCGGAGAAGGAACCTTCGAAGGGGTCGGTCAAAGAATTCCTGGGGAGCCGAACTTGTTAGTGGTCCCCTCTGGGCCGATTCCCCCAGATCCCTCTGAGTTGTTGTCTGGCAAGCGCGCCCAAGCGCTCCTTGCCGGCATTGCCGATGTTGCCGATCTAGTGGTGATTGACTCCCCGCCGGTGCTCGCAGTCTCTGACCCGCTGGTCTTGTCTGCCGTTGCAGATGGCGTCATCCTTGTGGCCTCTGTGGGGAATTCAGATCGCAACCAGATCGCAAAAGCTCTCAGCCAACTCCGACAAGTTGATTCCCCCCTCATTGGAGCAGTCCTGAATCGCTTCAAGGGAGACAGCAGCACCTACGGTTACGGCTATGGCTACGGTTACGGTTACGGCGTGAAGAACACTCAGGACGCAGCAAAGAAGTCAGCCAAAAAATCTAGCAACAAGGCTAAGGAACCTTCACCCACCTTGATCGGTTCCAACGATAACAACTAGTTCTGCGCCGTCTGGGTCGATGGCAGGAGGATCAGTGAGCGGCATCACTGCTGCTGGGTCCAAGCCCAAGCTCTTGGCTAGAGATTCTGCCTCGGCGTTGAAGGGCGCTGAAAAATAAACTGCAGTGGCCGAAACATCATTGGTCTTAGCGTCAGTTGGGGTCCGGGTTGTATAGCCAAGCTCAGACAAGCGGTCAGAGACCTTGCCTGCAGCGCCCGAAACGCGAGTCCCGTTAGCAACTCGAACGGTCAACTCACTCGGAGACTTCACCACAACAATTGGGGCAGGTGAGGTAGTGGTACTGCTGGGCGCTGTAGTACTACTCGCTGTGGTACTAGTTGTGGCACTCGGCTCAATTGTGGTTGTAGGGAGTGCAACAACACCCTCACTGCGGATCCCCGGGAATCCAGCAATTGCAAACCCAGCAATTGCCGATACGCCGATGGCAAGTGCCCATAAACCCTTCTCACCACGTTGCTGCATAGACCAAGAACTTTAGGGCATTGGAGCAGCACTCCCCCACATGCTGCGTGCAAAGCGAGAGCACAAATCATCGAGTTGTTTCGCACATGCGTCGAACTCGATCGAACTCCCGCGATAGGGGTCGGAAACATCAAGATTTGTTGAGGACAGCACCCCTTGCGCTGTGCGTCCCTGATTCAGGTTTTGGATCCATTCCTCCAGAGTGAGTTCACCCCTCGGTCCAACTTCCCGAGCGCGGCTCGTGATCTCCCTCAAAGTGAACGTTCGAAGGAACAATGCGCGCTCGCCATGTGCAACCGCCGGAATATGCGCAGCTTCCATTGTGAGTACAAGATCTGCTTGTTCAGCTAGCTCGTCCATGGGCCGGCTGATGTGGTCAGAAAGATCACACCCCAAGGCTGCGAGTGCCACAACTGACCCTGAGGCTGCTGGCATATTCTGCCGAGCGAGCACTCCTGCCGATGACACCTCAACTGCAACTCCGCGCTGCTCCGCTTCACGTTGCAGCAGCCGCTCAGCGATTGGCGAACGACAAATGTTTGCAGTACAAACAACCAATATTGACTCAACCAAGTTGATCAAGATACCAAGAATAGGTGTCTTCAATTCCCTGATGCAGCG
>CAEZYU010000095.1_pt1 | contig 10489 bp, 9 predicted proteins | sample 7265681 | NCBI WGS metagenome assembly CAEZYU01 (sample SAMEA6813940, study PRJEB35770) | freshwater metagenome | biome: Freshwater; feature: Freshwater reservoir; material: water | place: Czech Republic | collected 2017-04-14 | depth 30m m | reverse complement strand
CCGACCCCGCGCGCCCCGCCCCAACTCGCCCCGACCTCGCGCGCCCTGACCCCGCGCGCCCTGACCCCGCGCGCCCCGCCCGCTCAAATCTTTGGCGCCGGTAAGCTACGGAAACCGGCGCTTACCGGCGCCAAAGCGGTGTGGGCGTCGGCCAAAGCGGTGTGGGCGTCGGCCAAAGCGGTGTGGGCGTCGGCCAAAGCGGTGGGGGTTTAGGCCAAAGCGGAAGCGATTTGGGCGATTAGGTGCGACGGGTCAGTTCGCAGAGTGTGCCAATCCGTTCGCAGCAGGGTCCACCCGGCAGTTGCAAGAAGGTTTTGTCGGTGATGGTCCGCGCGAAGCTGCTCCGGGCCGCTATGAAACAAAAACCCATCGCATTCCAATGCAAGGCGCGCTTCGGGCCAAGCAATATCTACAACAAAGAGTTGATCATGGACGTGAATTGGGTGATGCACAACAGGCTCAGGAATCTCTGCACCTCGAAGGATGCGCAAGGCCAGTTCTTCAAGCGAACTATCGGGAACCACGGAGTGCACTCCTCGAGTCGATAGAGCCAAACGCGAGCGGCCAATCCCAGCGCGCCCAGGGCGAGAGAGTTCGGCCAGGCGCAGATGGAGTTCCTCGTATGAGGTCATCTTCAGGCGCACAGCATCGTCCATCAACTGACCAAGTCTGCTAGCTGGTAGGTACCGTCCAAGATCGATGAGCGTGCGAGTGGGGGCAGTAATGGGAATCCCAAGATGCAGCGTCAGATCCCGAGTCGGAAGCTCCCGTGTCTCGTGGATGAGCACTGGTCGCTCATGACAGCGTGCCCATCTGGGGCAGAGAACCTCGATGGGCCCTTGGCGATAGCGATCGAAACCCCAAAGCGCTGCCGCAGTTCTAAAGCTCGCTACGGCAAGCGGTCCAGTTGCAATCACGGCAAGCATGACTCGGGCATGCCAACTGAGCGCAGAGCCGGGGTACCTAAAGACAGCTTTACCGTGGCGCTCAAGGCGTGTGGACCTCACTGCACGTTGAATCTGTGAGTTCGAGCACCCAATGCTGAGCAGTTGGGCGTGCGTGACAAAACCATATTGAGGCGCGGCGATCGCCGCACCCCTGCTGAACCAGGACAATTGAGTCCCCCAATGTGAGCTGTATCAGGGGAAGCAAAAACTTTGGCGCCGGTAAGCGACGGATTCCGTAGCTTACCGGCGCCAAAGTCGCAGAGTTGAGGGTAAAGAGGGGCAGGGTACCCGTGCGGGTTGGGAGGGGCAGGCCCCCTGTGTTGCGCCGGACTAGACGGTCTTGACGAGCAGTGCGTCGCCCTGGCCGCCACCGCCGCAGAGTGCCGCTGCACCAAGGCCGCCACCACGGCGAGCCAACTCGTTCAGAATCGTCATGGTGATTCGCGTACCTGACATACCAATTGGGTGACCAAGGGCAATCGCACCGCCGTTGACGTTGACGATCTCATCGGTAACGCCAAGGTCTGCCATCGAGGCAACGCCCACAGCAGCAAAGGCCTCATTCAGCTCGAACAAGTCAACATCGCTAACAGACTTACCGGCACGCTCAAGCGCCTGAAGGATTGCCCGTGACGGCTGCGTCAGTAGCGAGGCATCTGGGCCCGCAACCTGCCCGTAGGAGACGATCTCTCCAAGAGGGTTGCCACCAAGACGCTCGGCCATGGCCTGAGAGACCACAATCACAGCAGCGCCGCCATCAGAGATCTGTGAGGCATTGCCGGCAGTGATGTTGCCGGCCTTATCAAACGCCGGACGCAACTTCGACAGCGAATCAAGGGTGGTCTCGGCGCGAACACCCTCATCAAGGGTGAACAGGATCGGGTCGCCCTTACGCTGCGGAATCTCTACGTTGACGATCTCGTTATCGAACAGGCCGTTCTTTTGGGCTTGTGCGGCACGCTCATGAGAGTTAGCCGACAGTGCATCTTGAGATTCACGACTCAGGCCTGCCGTTGCGGCGTACTTCTCGGTTCCGCCGCCCATTGCAATTTGGTCAATCGCGCAGAACAAACCGTCGTGCATCATCGAGTCGATGACCTTGCCATCACCAAGCCGCATACCTGCGCGGGCTCCCGGCAGCAAGTAGGGGGCATTGGTCATTGATTCCATGCCGCCTGCCACCACGATGTCGGCTTGGCCGGACTGAATGAGCAAGTCGGCCATCATGATCGAGTTGATCCCAGACAAACAGACCTTGTTGATCGTGGTTGATGGAACCGACAGCGGGATGCCTGCTTTCGTTGAAGCCTGGCGTGCAGTCATCTGGCCAGCACCTGCAAGCAGCACCTGACCCATGAACACGTAGTCGACTTGCTCGGGATCTACCCCTGCTCGCACAAGAGCCTCTTTGATGGCAATTGCACCAAGATCGGTGCCGCTAAAACCGGCGAGGGCGCCAGAGAGTTTGCCGATCGGAGTACGAGCACCGGACATAATGATGGAACCAGGCATGCTGAACCTTCCCTAGTGACCCAACTGGGTCGACGAACACGTACTCCTATGTTACTGCGCAGTAACTCTTGCGTCTAAGGCAGCTCACTGAGGCTGCCGAACTTCGCCCGAGTTGGGAAACTACGTTTGCAACGTGCAGACCAAGAAACAGACCAAAAATCACCCCCTGATTGCCGCTTTGCTCGTGGTTGTCTGCGCTCTTGCGCTTGCTGCGGGATGCAGCAGCACTGAAACCAGCAGCGCTGAAACCAGCAGCACGGTAAAAGCCCAACCCAAGCCTGCGACGCTGCAGCGTTACGCCGGCTACCAAAGCGACATCTATGCAGACCCTGCGAATTGGGTGTGCCACCCGGGCAAGGAGGACATCTGTGATGGTGATTTGGATGCAACCGTTATTCAAGCTGACGGCACCACCAAGGTCGAGCCCTGGAGCGCAAACCCGGATGCGCCGATTGATTGTTTCTATGTGTACCCCACGATTTCCCGGGACCCTTCAGAGACCAGCGACCTGATAGCGAGCGATCAGGAGGAGGGCTATGCCGCGCTCAATCAGGCGGCCAGGCTCGGCCAGGAGTGTCGGGTTTTTGCACCCGTCTACAGGCAGCGCACCTTGGCAGGCTTGGTGAGCAATATGGGCGGCGGGTCTGCATCAACAGCCGACCCGAAGCTTGGCTACAACGACGTGCTGGACTCATGGAAGCAGTACATGGCCACCGATAATCAGGGACGCGGAGTGGTGCTGATCGGTCATTCGCAGGGAACCTTCATGTTGATCGAGCTGCTGAAGGCAGAGATCGATCCCAACGCCGATGTTCGTGATCGACTGATCGCGGCCTACCTGGCCGGCGGATCAGTGGCCGTGCCCGCAGGTGCCGACGTGGGCGGAGACTTTGCCAACATAGCGCTGTGTCGCAAGGCCGATCAGAATGCGTGCGTGGTGAGTTGGGCCACCTTCCGTTCAACCGCTCCGCCCGTTCCTGGCTCGTATTTCGGAGCTGTCAGAGACGGTAAGCCAGGAGAGGTAGCGGCCTGCAACAACCCCGCAGCACTCGCCGGGGGACCTGCCCCGTTGGACTCATATTTTCAAGCTGCAACCGGAAGCTCGATTCTGTCCGGAGACGCAAGTGACGCGAGTGAAGCAGGCAGCGATTCGACTCGCTGGGTAGATCCAGCCATAGGGCAAGTGACCACTCCGTTTGTTCAGACCCCCGGATTGGTAACAGGCGAGTGCGTTCAGCGTGACGGATTCAATTACCTAGAAGCAACCATCAACGCAGACCCAGCCGGCCCGAGAATCGACGATATCGGCGGCGACCTCACCCCCGAGTGGGGCCTGCATCTTCAAGACGTCAACCTTGTGATGGGAGACATCTTGAGGTTGGTCGCCAAGCAGAGCGGCGCCTACGCCGCCGCTCACTGATGCTCCCGCGTTGAGCGCCGGGCCGGCAGCAACTAGCTTTCGCAACCATGACTGATCCGAAACAAGTCCTAGCTGCCATCACCAATGGTGCATCGGCAGACGAACTCGCCAGTTTGGGAACTCCAGACTCAACTCGAGCGGCACACGTGCTTCGTTCCGAGTCAGAGATGTGGGATGGAGTTGAGTCTTGGGATAAGGACCCTCGTCAGAGCCTTCATGTGGGCGACCTCCCGCTGCCTGAGATTGCGCCCGACGAGGCAGTGATTGCCGTCATGGCAAGTTCCATCAATTTCAACACAGTCTGGACCTCGATTTTTGAGCCGCTGTCAACCTTTGGGTTCTTGGATCGATTGGGTAAGGAATCCATCTGGGGTAAACGCCACCAACAGGACTTTCACATCGTGGGCTCGGATGCCTCTGGTGTTGTGTTGAAGGTTGGCTCTGCAGTGCGTAACTGGAAAACCGGGGATCACATCACCGCCCATTGCAACTACCTTGACGACCAAGACCCATCTGCGCATAACGATTCCATGCTGGCTGCAAACCAACGCATCTGGGGTTTCGAGACGAACTACGGCGGCTTGGCCGATTTCGCAATCGTCAAAGCCAATCAGCTCATGCCAAAGCCCACGCATCTGACTTGGGAAGAGTCCGCAGTGAACGCCCTATGCGCCTCGACGAGTTATCGAATGTTGGTTGGGGATCACGCTGGCAGAATGAAGCAGGGCGACAACGTGTTTATTTGGGGCGCTACTGGAGGCATTGGTGCGTATGCCACTCAGCTCGTCCTCAACGGTGGCGGCACACCCATCGGAGTTGTCTCTTCGCCAGAGAGGGTCAAACTGCTCAACGCAATGGGTTGCGAGGCAGTGATCGATCGTCAGGCCGAGGGGTACAAGTTCTGGTCTGATGAGCACACGCAGGACGAAAAAGAGTGGCGACGCTTGGGTAAAAAGGTGCGCCAGCTTGTTGGTGAAGATCCCGACATTGTCTTTGAGCACCCTGGCCGTTCAACCATGGGCGCGTCGGTCTTTATAGCGAAGCGGGGAGGCAAGATCGTTACCTGCGCGGCTACCTCGGGCTACATGATTGAGTACGACAATCGTCACTTGTGGATGAAGCTGAAGAGCATTATTTCTTCGCATTTTGCGAACTACCAAGAGGCTTGGGAGATGAACCGTCTGATTGACAAGGGCGCAATTCAGCCAGTGTTGTCTGAGGTATTCACTCTCGATCAGGTTGGTGAAGCTGCTCTGAAGGTGCATCACAATCAGGCCGAAGGAAAGATCGCTGTGCTGTGTCTGGCCCCCGAGGAGGGCATGGGAATTTCAGACCCCGAGAAGCGTGAGCGAATCGGTGAAGACAAGATCACATTGTTCCGTCGCCATGCTCGCGGCGAGCTCTAGGAGAGATCGTGACTGAAACAACACCAACATCGGGCTTGCTGACCGAGATCGACCATGTAGCCATTGCAGTAAGGGACCTTGACGCTGCGATTGCGTATTACCAGCAGGCCTTTGGGGCCACGGTGGCGCACCGAGAGGTAGTGGAGTCTGACGGAGTCGACGAGGCTCTTATCAAGGTAGCTGACAGTTATATTCAGCTCACTGCTGCCACCCGGCCGGATTCGCCGATTGCGATATCGATTGAGAAGCGTGGCGAGGGACTTCACCACATTGGTTACCGTGTGGCGAACTGCCAAGAGGCACTTGATGCAATGGTGGCTGCTGGGGCTACAGCAATTGATAAAGCCCCGAGGCCAGGGTCACGAGGAACCACGGTTGCATTTGTGCACCCCAAGGGGTCATTCGGCACCCTCATCGAGCTTGTCCAAGAGTAAATCTGTAATCGGCCGCTAGGGTCAGTGGCGAAGTCTTTGGAATCAAGAGGAGATCACATGTCGAAGGTCGCACAACAGTCAGCAAAAGCACTCGAGACGCTCGAGACCGTAGAGACTGCATTGGAGCGCACGCAGATTGCGTTGCGTGCTGCAGAGTCTGCCGATCTTGTCGCTAGTGCAGTTGCAAAAAATTCTCGGCCTATCCTCAAGATTCTGTTGGTTGTTACCGTGGTCGGTGTTGCGATCTTGGTGATCAAAAAGCTGAAGTCCAGCAGTTCAACCCCACCAGAAAACACCGACCCCTACGGTGCCGACTCAACCGAGAAGTAGTTCGCAGGACCCATCAAGCATCTCGGTGACTTGCTTGAGCGTCATGCGGTTGTTCACCCACTCCACCATGCAGTGGTACCAAACGGCGCCGACGACATCAATGATTCTGTTTCGAGTGTCTTCGTCTATCTCGTTCAGCGCTTGGCCGAGTGCCGGGTAGACAACTTCGCCCATCTGGGCGTAACACTCGCTGGCATAGGGGTCGGCCGAGTTAGCAACTAGGACCAGCACACGAGCAAACATCGGTTGTCGCTGGTAGGCGCCAACTGCTTGATGCAGCACTGCAGACAAGCGCTCGGCCGGTGCGGCGTTGCGATCAGGCTGAGTGGCCGTTCGGCTCTTAAGCTTTGCTGCCCATTGCAAAAGCGCGGCCGCAAGCAGGTGATCCTTGGAGGAGAAGTAGCGGTAGACCGTGCCAAGTGCAACACCAGATTGCTCAGCGATCTCCTTCATCTGCAGATCCTCTGGGGTTCTCCCATCGCCTGCAGAGATCAGCTCAATGACTGAGTCAATGAGTCGTTGCCGACGAACTAATTGAGCCGCAGTCATTGACTCAGGGGAGTGCGGCGACGCTGCAGGTTCGCGAAGGGTGTCGGGCTCGGTATCTGACATAGAATGAAATCTGATTCTAGTCTGATCTGTAGAGCCCACTGTTGTGGCGATTCCAATGAGCGAGGACTCCATGAGCACTGCATCCAACGACCACTACACAATCATCTCGGCAGATTGCCATGCCGGAGGCAGCCATGAGATGTACCGCGAGTACCTTGACCCTGCCTACGTTGCAGAGTTCGACGCTTGGCGAGAGAAGTACAAGAACCCCTTCCGAGACTTGCAAGACGGTGGACGCCTTCGAAATTGGGACGACGAGCGTCGCAATGGCGACCTAGAGGCAGACGGCATTGTGGCAGAGGTGGTGTTCCCGAATACTGTGCCGCCGTTCTTCCCTAGTTTTGTTCTCTTTGCACGGCCGCCGAGGCCAGAGGAATTCGCTCAGCGCCTGGCGGGCATTCGTGCGCACAACCGCTGGATGGCAGATTGGTGTGCAAGGTTCCCTGAGCGTCGTGCCGGGATTGGTCAGATTTTTCTCAATGATGTTGATGAGGCCATCAAAGACGTTGAGTGGATACATGCAAACGGCTTGCGTGGTGGGATTTTGATTTCCTCGGTGCCACCCGATGTTGATTGGCTAGCGCCTCTCTATGACCCGATCTACGATCCGCTCTGGGCCGTGTGTGAAGACCTCGGCGTACCCGTCAACAGCCACGGTGGAACTGGCTTGCCTGACTACGGTCGCTATCCGGCCTCGGCGCTTCTCTTTATTAATGAGGTCACGTTCTACTCGCAGCGGCCATTTGTGCAGTTGCTCACCTCTGGCGTGTTTGAGCGGTTCCCCAACCTGAAGTTTGTGATGACCGAGATGGGCTGTGCTTGGATTCCGCCGATGCTTGAGCAGTTAGATCGGATTTTGGGTCAGATCCGAGATACAGGCCGCGTCGGGGAACTCCGTTTCGCCGAGGAGCATGTTCTGCCTCGCTCTGCAACGGAGTATTTCAATCAGAACTGCTGGGTAGGTGCAAGCCAGCCGGCTGCCGACGATGTGGCTGCTCGTCACGTGATCGGGCTGGATAAGTTCATGTGGGGAAGCGATTACCCGCATAACGAGGGCACATGGCCTCATACCAGAGAAGCACTGCGGCAACGATTGCATGATGCGCCCGAGTCTGAGATGCGTAGCATTCTTGGCGGTAATGCGGCCGAGCTTTACGGCTTTGATCTTGAAGCGCTCGCACCGCTCGGACAGCGCTTTGGACCAACCGTGACCGATCTAGCGCAGCCACTGAACGAGTTGCCCGAGCAGCCCTCAGAAGCACTCTTGCGCTAAGGCCACAGATCGCCGCTAGCTAGCCAGTGAACAATTCTGATCGCTGCGAACTAGTCTGCGGTGAGACGTCCGTTTAGAAAGCGAGTTTTTTGTGAATCACCGAGTTAAGTCCGTTTCAATTTCTTCCGGCGCAGCTAGCCGCTCACGGATGGTGTTGCTCGGATCATTCCTTGTGGTGGCCACAGCACTCCTAGCCGGGTCCTGCAGTTCAGGCAACGAGGACTCTTCCTCCTCAACTACTTCGGCTGGAGACAAGGTCACGACCACGACAAAGAACCCCTACGGCGCAGATATCGAAGTCGACCCGCCTGCTCCCGGAGAGTCAGTGCTCACCGTAACGGGCCCGGCCGGAGAAAAGACCTACTCCTTGGAGCAGATCGAGGCGTTAGGACCACAGACGGTCACCATCAACGAGCCGTTCGTGAACAAGAAACAGACGTTCACGGCAGTTCCTCTAGAGGCGCTCCTTACCCCTTCGGGCTTAACCGGTAGCCAAATGATCGATACGACTGCAATAAACGAGTACGAGTACTCAAATACTGCTCAAAGCTTTGTGGATGGCGGAGCGTTACTGGCCTATGAACTGAACGGCAAACCAATTCCATACGATCAAGGAGGGCCAGTTCGAATCATTTTTGCCGATGATGCTCCCGGCGCTTCCAATCTGGACGCATGGAACTGGAGCCTCAACTCCATTAGTGCTCAATAGCCTGCATGCCTCATTCGCCGGCGCCTAGAAAAATGGAACTGGGGCGTATCTTTGGCCCTCTGCAGATCCTGCTTGCTGTGTTGTTGGTAGCTGGAATGGCAGGACTCTTGACACTTGCCGAAATAGACCGGTCCGAGTCTCAGGCTGCGACCCAAGCACTGAACGCTTCGGATTCTGCAATACAGGTAGCAGGGGCTACAGCACGAGATGCTCTCACCATGAATCAGCGAGCCCGAGCCTGGCTAGTGGGCCTTGCATCTCGACGTGACGTTCAGATTTCGCGTGCTTTGTTAGCCCAACGTCTCAATACCTCCACTCGTGACGGAGACCTTGTAGGTGAGTTGTTTGAGCCCGAGCTCGGTGAGCCACTCTTGCAGTTTGATCGGGAATTTTCTTCCGCCCCTAGCGGGCTTTTAAGCCCAGAGGATCAGGCGATCTGGCTGCCAAAAATGGCTACACCAATTCTCGAAATCGAAGAAGCTGCAAAGGACATCATCAGCCGCCAAGAGGGGCTCGCGGACAGTACTGAGAAGCGAGCCGTTCTTGATGACGAAAAGCTAGCCTTTTGGCAGTTACGCCTTTCGGCTTTGGTGTTACTGCTCGCTGGCCTGCTTTTTTACTCCTTGTGGAGAGCCATCCGACGGAACTACGACCAAGCACAACAACTTCTGGATGAGGAGCAGATAGAGCTTGACCGCTCTTTGTTAAAGCTTCAGCTTGTCAAGGATTTTGAACAAGATGAGAGCCGATTACTGCAGCTGATTATTTCGGGTTCGCAGCTCGAGGACGTATTCACCGAGATCGCTGAAGTCGCTTCGGCGCATTCGCCAGGCCGTACCTATCGAGTGTCCATCGAAGATGTCGAGAGCCAGTCGAAAGCAAGTCGGGACGAAAGCGACGTTGCAGAGATGGCTTGGGAGTTCGAGATTGACCGGTGGAATAAGACTGGGGTCGTGGAATGTTTCGCGTCTGCGCCGTCAGCGACTGAAACTGGCCTGACAACAGTCAACACAGGCTTGGATACCTTCGCCGATATTGGGCGCCGCTGTGCTGAGTTGGCGAGGATTGCAGTGAGTGACAGTTGGGCTCGCCGAGAACTGACCCACGAGGCCACCCATGATCCGCTGACTGGTCTCTTCAACCGGGCGTATTTAGAGCAGCGCCTTGGAGAGCTTTTGCAGACACGAAACTCCGGTGGCCATGAGGTGGCCTTGGTTTTTTGCGACCTTGACCGATTCAAGTTGATAAACGATTCACTTGGCCACAAAGCCGGAGACGTGTTGCTGGTCAATCTGGCCGCATGGTTTGGCTCGGCTGTGGATGCGTTCCTGAGCTCGCCTGCAGGCCTGTCGGCCGATATTTTGCTTTCTCGTTTCGGTGGCGATGAGTTCGTCATGGTCTGCACGGCCGAACATGCTCTCGAGGTTGCTCTGGCCCTCGGCTTGCGGGTAAGCGAGCTGTCGAGTCGGCCCATCGTGCTCGAAGGCATTGAAACATTCACCGATATGAGCATCGGGATAGCGGTCTCAACTGATGAAGTGAGGACTCCAGAGCAGCTTCTGAGAAATGCCGATGTGGCAATGTATCGCTCCAAAGCGATGGGCCTCGGTGGCCCCGTGCTCTATAGCGGCGAGGTAGAGGCCGACCGGATTGAGCATATTCAAACAAACACCATGTTGCGTAGAGCATTTGAGCGAGACGAGTTTCGGTTGTATCTGCAGCCAATCGTTGAGTTCTCTACCGGAGACACTGTTGGCTTTGAGGGGCTAGTTCGCTGGCAGCACCCAACCCTTGGATTGCTTGGTCCAGGGCAATTCCTAGACAATGTCGAAGAGTTGGGTTTGAT
>CAEZYU010000093.1_pt1 | contig 10742 bp, 10 predicted proteins | sample 7265681 | NCBI WGS metagenome assembly CAEZYU01 (sample SAMEA6813940, study PRJEB35770) | freshwater metagenome | biome: Freshwater; feature: Freshwater reservoir; material: water | place: Czech Republic | collected 2017-04-14 | depth 30m m | reverse complement strand
CGTCCACCTGAGTATCGAACCCGCTGAGGCGCTAGGCACTGCGGGCGCAGTCGGTGCGCTGCGGCCATGGCTCAATGGTCGAGGCCTGCTCATTGTGAATGCCGACACGTTTCAGCGAAGCGACCTCAGCACATTTGTGAGCACTTGGAACGGCGATCGGGTTCGGATCCTCACGGCCACCACGCTGCCCTTCACTTCGCGAAGTTCGGTCGTGGCATCGTTGCTTCCGTGGCGAATTGCCTCGACTCTGGAACCGCGGCCGGGTGGACTGTGGGAACTTGTCTGGCGCCAAGCTCTTGCCGAGGGCTCCCTCGAGGCCGTCTATGAGGCCGGCCCCGTGATTGATTGCGGAACACCGCAGCGTTACCTGCAGGCGAACATGTTGTTCTCTGGTGGAGAGTCGATTATTGGCGAGGGTGCCGAGGTGCTCGGCAGCCTGACCCGATCGGTGGTCTGGCCGGGCTCAACCGTGGGCCCGAGCGAACATCTTGTTGACGCAGTCCGCGCTGGGCCACGAACGATGTATGTGCGCTGACTTGTTCAGCCGAGCGGTGCCGGGCTGCTTGGGGTTTGGCCGTTCGGGGTTTGGCTGTTCGGGGTTTGGCTGTTAGCTGCGCCGTTGCGGCCGGCTCACCGGCGTGGCCTCATGGCCGGCGCGAAGTTGCCCGCAGGCTGCATCGATCTCTGTCCCTCGGGTGTCGCGCACTGTCACGTTGATTCCGAGGCGCTCGAGTTCTTCACGAAACGCGCGAACTCGATTCTTAGATGACCCTCTCACGGCATAGCCGGGGGTGGGGTTCAGCGGAATCAGATTGATATGTGCCCGCAGTGGATGCGCAAGCTCGGCCAAAGCCTGTGCATCCGAGAGTCGGTCGTTCACATCGTGGATCATCGCCCATTCGAAACTGACGCGGCGTCGGGTCGCAGCAAAATAGCTGGCGCATGCGGCCATCAAATCTTCAAGCGGGTATTTGCGGTTGATGGGCACGAGTTCATTGCGCAGGGTGTTGTCAGCCGCGTGAAGCGAGACAGCCAGGTTCACTGGTAGCGCCTCGGCTGCCATGCGATGAATACCAGGAATAAGACCAACAGTAGACACAGTGATGTGGCGCGCGCCGATCTCGATATCGTCATGAATCCGTTGCACTGCAGCCCACGTGTTCTCAAAGTTGGCCATGGGCTCTCCCATGCCCATGAAGACGATATTCGAGACCCTACGAGCCGGCTGCTGAGCCATCGCTACGCGACGTGCGCGTAGCACCTGTTCAACAATCTCTCCGGTACTCAGCTGTCGCTCAAAACCTGCTTGGCCAGTTGCGCAGAAGCTGCATGCCATCGCGCAGCCGGCTTGGCTAGAGATACATACGGTGGCTCTATCGGGGTACAGCATGAGCACGGTTTCGACTCGGGCACCGCCCGAGAGTTCCCACAAAAACTTTGTGGTATCGCCGCTATCGCTGACCTGTTCCGTCACTTTGTTGAGCGCTGTGGGGAGTTGCTCAAGGAGTTGCTCGCGCAGGGCCTTGGGGAGCGAGGTCAGTTCGCCGAGTTCTTTGCCCTGGTGGTACAGCCCATTCCAGATCTGATCTACTCGAAATTTGGGCTCCTGATGAAGGAGTTCGCCCCAGGCACTGCGATCAAGGTCATACAAGCTTTGGGGAGTCACGCCAGAATCCTATGGCGAAGAGTCGACAAGGCGGTATGCGGACTCCCTGTGGTGCACCTCAAAGCCCAAACGCTCGTACAGGCTGATCGCTGCTTGGTTATCTGCCTCCACATAGAGCATCCCTAGGCTGACCCCGCACATGCTGAGTAGGTTCAGTCCGCCAACAGTGAGTGCACGCCCCAGACCTGTTCCATACGTGTCTGGATCAACCGCAATCACATAGATCTCGCCAAGGGCAGGATCTGTGTCTGTTGCGGGGTGGATTTTGGTCCAGCAGAATCCATCGATGGCACCGCTTTGGTCCTGATGGATGAGCAGCATTTTGGGGTCAAACCCTGCTGCTTCGGTTTGAGCATGCAACCGTTCAATACCCCAGCCACCCTGATCCGGATGCCATGCAAAGGCTCGGTTGTTTACTCGAAGAAACCCCTCGTCATCAGCTCCAGAGTTGAACGGGCGCAACTCGATAACTCGCGTGTCTGCACGTTCCTTCTCGCTCAGTGGAAGCGGCCGCCGCATCTGTTGCAGAAGGCGGACTCGACGCCGGCCCAGCACTGCTTGGTCTGCATCTGTGTGGTCAAGGTGATTCTTTACCCAGACCAGTTCACCCTCAGCATCGCTCAGAGGGGGTGTTTCGTCTGGGGGTGTTTCTGAGGACATGGCACTGTGAGGCTAGCGTTGAACAGTGACTTCCTTTCGCAAGCCTCGATCCCCAAAGGGCCGCGCACGGCTCATTCATGAGCGTCTTGCTCTTGAGTATCCAGATGCTGAGTGCGAGCTAGATCACAGAAATGCATTTGAGTTGCTCACTGCAACGATTTTGTCGGCGCAGTCCACAGATAAGCGGGTCAACATGGTGACTCCGGCACTGTTCGAGCAGTACCCCACGCCTCAGGCGCTTGCGGTGGCAAACCCAGAACATGTTGAGGAACTTGTTCACTCCACCGGCTTTTATAAGGCGAAGACAAAGAGCATCATCTCTATGGCTGCAGCGCTCGTTGAGAATCATCATGGAGAAGTTCCAGGAGCGATGGCAGATCTTGTCAAGCTGCCGGGGGTGGGTCGTAAGACTGCAAACGTGGTGCGGGCCGAGGCTCTCGGTCTTCCCGGTTTACCAGTGGACACCCACGTTTTGCGGTTGTCGCACCGGCTTGCCCTCACCGAAGAGACCGACCCGGTGAAAGTAGAGATGGCACTCAATCCAATGGTGCCGCTACAGGAGCGGGGGGCATTTAGCCTGCAGCTCATTTTGCATGGAAGGCGTGTCTGTTTTGCCAGAAAGCCGAACTGCTCAGACTGTGTACTCGCCGATTTCTGCCCCTCGGTAGCAACGTAATTCTAGGCTCGAGATTGGCTGCGATTCTGAATGCAATTCAGGAAGATGCGATCTCGCAAAAATCTTTCTAACTCTTCGACATCGATTGAAAATCCAACTAGGTTTGGGGGCTACTAGGTTCCCGCCACCTAGTAAATGGCGTTCCAGGGCTCCCGCCGCCCGGTTCGCCCGCCCGGCGCCCTTCGGGGCGCTGGCTGCGTTTTGCCAGAGAATTTCGCACTGCTACTGACAGAACCGTTCAGCCCTGTCGACGGCAGTTAGTGCTCGGGTAAGGCTGCGAGCGTTCGAGTGAGCCGCCTCGCGGCTTGTCTGAGATGGCGTTCCACCTCATAGATATCAGTGAGCAGGTCTTCGTCCTTCGTTCCACCAAGTTCTTTTGCCGCCTCATCAAGGCGCTCAAAGACTTGGTCCAAGGTAGACATCACAGAGGTCAAATCAGCATGCAGGCTCACCCCCTCGGTTTAGCACCCACATCTGACAGAAGTGACACCGAAGCGTGATCGATTGATTCTCTTTCGCTCAGGAGCATTCAGGGTGGCTACGTTGATAGGTGTGCTGAATCAACTTGACCTTCGTGGTGTCACAGATTTTGCGGGTCTCCTGCCGCGTCCGAGCGTGGATGACGATGGCCCCGTCGAAGCGGTGCGGGGTATCCTCGCCGAGGTTGAATCTCGCGGAGATGAGGCTGTGCGCGAGTTCACTTCTCGCTTCGACGGTGTTGATCTTGGGGACCTGCGCGTCTCGGCCGAAGAGATTCAGTTAGCGCTGGACTCGCTCGCTCCGGAACTGCGCACGGCGCTTGAATTGGCAAGAGACCGCATAGCTGATCATCACCGTTCGCAGCTGCATGCAGCAGTGGATCATGGCAGCGATGGTGTGCACATCCGTTCGTACCGAACGCCCGTGGGACGCGCCGGTTGTTATGTGCCCGGAGGAAGAGCGGCATACCCCTCAACCTTGCTGATGACTGCTGTGCCGGCGCTCGTTGCGGGGGTCGGAGAAGTGGTGGTCTGCGTTCCCGCAGACAAAGCGACAGGCAAAGTCGCTGCAGTTACCTTGGCAGCGGCGGCCTTGGCTGGTGTTGCCGAGGTCTACGCAATCGGCGGAGCGCAGGCAATTGCTGCAATGGCCTACGGAACCGAGTCGATTGCAGCAGTAGATGTTATTTGTGGGCCGGGAAACAAGTACGTAGCGATTGCCAAACAACAAGTCGCCGCGCGGGTTGGAGTAGCTGCCGCGTTTGCTGGACCGAGCGAGGTTGTTGTCATCGCTGATGGCTCTGTACCCGCAACGTTTGCTGCAATCGATGTGATTCTGCAGGCCGAACACGGCCCAGATGGCTTGGCTTGGTTGATCACATGGGATCAATCAGTTGCCGAGTCGGTGACTTCCGAGGTGGGCCGCATCACTGAAAATTCCCCTCGACGAGCCGAGATAACTGCAACCCTTGCCGAGGGCGGCTATGCCGTATTGGTCGACTCTCCCGAGGCCGCCCTGCAAGTATCGAACTTGGTCGCACCCGAACACCTTGAGTTGTTGTGCCATGAGGCTGAGTCCCTGCTGCCGCTGATTGAAAACGCCGGTGCGGTATTTGTCGGCCCGTGGTCGCCGGCCTCGGTGGGTGATTATGTTGCTGGCCCAAGTCATGTGCTTCCCACCTTTGGCACTGCCCGCTTTGCCTCGGCGCTCACCGTTGATGACTTCTTAAAACAACACCACATCATTACTGTTGATGAGTCGGCCTATGACGCAGGCGGCCTTGCAGGCTCAGTCGAAGTTCTGGCTGACGCAGAAGGCCTGACTGCTCACGCGGATTCAATCCGCGTTCGTGCGGCGGCCCGTGCTTCCGGTGAGTTTGGGTCCAGCACCTCAGAGTCACTGGGCGCGCTCTGATGGGTCGGCCAAAGGTTCGCGCCTCACTCGACCTCATCTCTGGGTATCACTCAGCGCAGGTAGATGTTGAGGTTCGCCTGAATACCAACGAGTCGCCCGAACCTCCGCCTGCGGGGTTTGTTAAAGCTCTCAAGGAGTCTCTGGATTCGCTGCACTGGAACCGTTACCCCGACAGGTCTGCGACCGAGCTTCGCGAACGTATTGGGCAGGTCGAAGCGCCGCATGTCGCGGGTGCACTCACTGCTGCGAACGTTTCAGTTGCGAACGGCTCAAATGAGATTTTGCAGAGTCTGTGTTTGGCCTACGGAGGACCTGATCGTTCAGCGCTCACCTTTGAACCCACCTACGCGTTGCATCAGCACATTGCGCAAGTCTGCGGAACAGAGGTGATCCAGGTCGAGCGCGATAGTGAGTTTCGGATCAATCTTGATCAGGCCGTTGGCGCAATTCTGGAGCAGCGACCCAGCATTACGTTCTTGTGTTCACCGAATAATCCGACGGGGATGGTAGAGAGTCCCTCCACGGTGAGCGCAGTGCTTGATGCGGTTGAGTCTGTCAACGGCCTGCTCGTAGTCGACGAGGCCTATGGGCAATTTGCTGCATGGTCTGCGCTGAGTTTGGTTGCCGAGGAGCGCTCCATCGTTGTGACGCGCACGTACTCCAAAACCTGGTCAGCTGCGGCGCTTCGCTTGGGCTACCTAGTTGGTCCCACTTGGGTCGTCGACGAGCTCGACAAAGTCCTGTTGCCCTATCACCTTGACTCCGTTACCCAAGTGGCCGGCCTGCTGGCTTTGGATTACCAAAGCGAGATGGAACAGCGCGTTGCCGCTTTGGTGAAGGAGCGAACCCGGGTTTCTGCGGCACTCGAGGATCTTCCTGTTCAGCAGTGGCCCTCCGAGGCGAACTACATCTTGTTTCGGCCACTCGCCCACCCTGAGGGTTCAAGCATCAGCATGCGCCAATCGGGAGATGTCGTTTGGCAAGCACTCGTAGATCGATCGGTTTTGGTCCGCAACTGCTCATCTTGGCCGCGCCTAGATGGTTGCCTTCGGGTGACTCTTGGTACGGCTGAAGAGAATACGAAGTTCCTCGAGGCACTCACTGAGGTGCTCTCCTAGTCAGTCGCTTCTGCGCACTGATTCTTGTAATGGACTGCACGAAGTAGTCGTTGCTGTGAGAAAGTTGAAACCTATGAGTCGAACCGCTTCCAAGTCACGCACCACGAAAGAGACCGATATTTCCATTTCTCTGTCGGTAGATGGCGAGGGAAACACCGACTGCAGTACCGGTTTGCCATTCTTCGACCACATGTTGGATCAACTCGGGCGGCACAGCGGAATGGACCTGACCGTCCGAGCAACTGGTGACCTGCAAATCGATGCACATCACACCGTGGAAGACACGGGGATTTTGCTCGGCGAGGTACTCAAAGAAGCGCTCGGAAACAAGGTCGGCGTTCGACGATTCGCCTCAATTCGTGTTCCGCTCGATGAGGCAGTAGTCGAGGCAGTTCTCGACCTATCGGGACGTCCTTATCTGGAGTATCAAATCGATAGCCCCGGCGAGAAGATCCTTGGTGACCCGCCCTTTGACCCTCAACTTATGGAGGAGTTCTGGCGCGCGGTGGTTACCTCTGCAGGCATCACTTTGCATCTCACGCTGATTCGCGGACGCAACACCCATCACATCATGGAGGCCTCGGTCAAGGCTTTTGCGCGTGCACTGCGTGATGCAGTTCGGATCGAAGGGACCTCGTTGCCCTCGACCAAGGGCACGCTCTGATGGCTACTGCTGATGTAGCTAGTGCTGATGTGGCTAGTGCCCATTCATACACCTCTGAAAATCCGCCAACTATTGCTGTGCTCGATTACGGCATCGGCAATCTTCGGTCTGCAGAAAAAGCGCTCGAGCATGTTGGTGCGGTTGCAGTCCTCACAGCCGATGCAGATGAAGTTGCAGAAGCAGATGCCGTTGTACTCCCCGGAGTCGGTGCATTTGGTCGCTGCCGTGAGGCGCTCGCAGAGACTGGCCTTGATGCAGTGGCGCTCGATGCTGTGGCCTCGGGGCGTCCTTTTCTAGGCATCTGTGTGGGCATGCAACTGTTGTACGACTCCTCTGAAGAGTCCCCGGGCGTTGCCGGTCTAGGCGTGTTAGGTGGGACCGTCCGCCGACTGCAGCCAGGCGTGAAGCACCCGCAGATGCAGTGGAACCAGCTTGACCTGATCAGCGATTCTCAGTTGTTCGAAGGCCTCGGCGAGCACCCGTGGATGTACTTCGTGCACTCCTTTGCTGCCGAGCCAAGTCACTACCTGCTTGCGACTTGCGAATACGGGGGATCAGTAGTGGCTGCTGCTCAGAAGGATCTTGTGTTCGCTACTCAGTTTCACCCCGAGAAGTCAGGTGAGGCAGGGCTGGCTGTGCTCAGAAACTTCGTGCGAATCGCCGCTGATTCTCGTGACATTCGCGCTCGTCGCTCAGCCCAAGAAACTGCACGGGGAACTCTCTAATGGACTTCTATCCTGCGATTGACCTTCGTGATGGCAAGTGCGTGCGCCTGTACCAGGGCGACTACGGCCAAGAGACCGTGTATGGCGATGACCCGGTTGCTCAGGCGCGCGCCTTTGAAGCCGCTGGTGCCCCCTGGATTCATGTGGTCGACCTTGACGCCGCTCGCACAGGTAACCCCGTCAACCGAGAAGTGATTGCTGCTGTGGCTGCAGGGGTGTCCGTGCCTGTGCAAACTGGTGGCGGCATTCGCAACATGGCTGCTGCTCAGGCCCTCTTTGATGCTGGCGTGGCAAGGGTGGTGGTTGGTACTGCTGCACTTGAAGATCCTGCGTTCGTGCGCGAACTCGCAGCTAGTCATCCCGTCACGGTTGGCCTTGATGCACGCGGTCGAGATGTTGCAGTGCGCGGATGGATCGAAGGCTCTGGAGCCGACTTACTGGACCTTGCTCAGGCTTTTGAAGATGCCGGCGTCGCTGCACTCGTGGTTACCGAGATCAGTCGAGACGGCACACTCGAGGGTCCAGATCTCGAGGGGCTTTCGCAAGTTCTTGCAGCCACGTCCATTCCTGTCATTGCGTCTGGTGGGGTCGGTACCCTTGCGGACCTAACTGCACTGAGTGGGCTTCGCTCGGCAGGGCGGACTCTGTCAGGGGTAATCGTCGGCCGGGCGCTCTACGAGGGGCAGTTCAGCGCAGAAGATGCTGTTGCCGCATGTCGGGCTCCCCGTCGCATTTCTGCACAGACGGCCGCCGCTACCGAGGAAGACGCATGAAGACCACGCGAGTGATTCCATGTTTGGATGTTGAGTCCGGCCGGGTTGTGAAGGGCATCAATTTTGTTGAGCTTCGCGATGCCGGAGACCCAGTTGAGCTAGCGGCGCGCTACGACGCCGAAGGCGCCGACGAACTGATCTTTCTAGACATCACAGCATCTTCCGATCAACGAGACACCACCATAGAAATGGTGCGGCGTACGGCAGAAGAAGTGTTCATTCCATTCACAGTTGGCGGCGGGGTGCGTACGGTAGAAGACGCGCGGCGACTCTTGCGCGCAGGTGCCGACAAAGTTGGTGTCAATACCGCTGCGGTTGATCGACCCGAGCTCATCTCTGAGATCGCTGATGAGTTCGGCGCTCAGTGTGTGGTCGTCGCTATTGACGCACGTCGGCGAGTGCAGGCCGCTGGCGCTGGCGACGCCTCAGAAGGAATTCCCGCGAGCGCTCAGAGTGGCCCGCTGAGCTGGGAGGTCTTTACTCACGGTGGGCGCACCCCAGTTGGCCTTGACGCCATTGAGTGGGCAGCACGTGCTGTTGAGTTGGGAGCCGGAGAGATTCTGCTCACCTCGATGGATCGAGATGGCACCAAAGAGGGTTTCGACCTGCAACTCACTGCAGGAGTGTCGGCAGCCTGCACCGTGCCCGTGATTGCGTCTGGGGGAGTGGGAACACTCGACCACCTCGTGCAAGGAGCGGTATCTGGTCACGCCGATGCGGTTCTCGCAGCTTCAATTTTTCACTTCGGCGAGTTCACCATTGCCCAAGCAAAACAAGCGCTCGCCGCTGCGGGCGTATCTGTTCGTCCGGCCTGAGCAGTCCACAGCGCTGCCCCCAGCCGATGGGTCTCTGAGGCGTCCGTACCCTTTGTGATTATGGTGGCGACTGACCGGCAAAGACCCCGTCGGAAGCCACGACGCCGATGCGCGCCAGCGCCGTCACAACGGCTGCAAGAACACAGCCGCCCGCAATCAAGGGAAGCAGCACTCCTAAACCGAGGTCGGCTTCTAGAATCGGGAAGAAGAACACGCCAACAGCTGCGCCTGTTTTGCCAGCAGCAGTGGCTAGACCGTGACCAGTGGCACGGACTCGGGTCGGAAAGACCTCAGCCGGAAGCAGGAAGGTAGTCGAGTTTGGCCCTGCGTTCATACAGATGTTGAACAGGATGAAGCCAGCGAAAACCAGCACCAGACTCTTGACGCTGCCCTCTGGCAGAGTCGTCGAAAACGACAATGTGACCAACCCTGCAGCCATTGCAATGAAGCCCGCAATCTGCATATTGGTGTGTCTGAGTCTGGTGATCAACACAAGCGCTACGGCGAACCCAACAAGCAAGAACAGGTCGATGACCACTGCTCCTTCGGTCGAGGAGATGGCATCAGAAAGGGTGCTTCCATCTCCTTGTATGGCGAGGGTCGCAAGAATGACGGGCGTGAAAACACCGATGCCGTAGGTGGCGATGTCCATGAGGAACCACGGCACAGTCGTGAGCAGGGTGAGCCTCCGAAAGCTTCCCCGGAACAGCTCCCTATATGACCCGGCTTCCTCCGGGGACTCTTGGGCGTCGGCCTCGATCATCGAGGCCTCAACTGTGTGACCCACCAGCACACTGACAACTTCTGCTGCCTCCTCATGTTGGCCTTGAGCCGCCAGCCACTTTGGACTCTCCGGCACTCCGCGTCGGAGCAAGATAATCAACACTGCCGGGACAGCGCCGAAGGCCAGCATGTAGCGCCAAGAAGTGACGGAATCGAAAGTAACCAGAATGGTCAGGCCGACGAGTGCCCCGAGGACCTGCCCAACAGCTTGAAAGCTAAATGCTCCAACAAGAAGGCGGACGCGGTGCCGTGCTGGGGCGATTTCGGCGATATAGGCAGCACTTATTGGGTAGTCCGCGCCAACACCGATCCCGAGGATGAAGCGGAATGCAATGAGCGATGGAATGCTCCAAGCCAAACCCGAGAGCAGAGCGAACACCACGAACAGCCCAAGGTCCAAACGGAAGGCAAGCTTCCTCCCGATGCGATCGGTGAGTCTTCCCAGACAAGAAGCTCCAATGATGGCACCTACGATTGCGGCTGCAGAGACGAGGCCGATCTGCCTTGGCGAGGCTCCAAGATCTGCAGCAATCAGCGGTGACGCCACGCCGATGATGAAAAAGTCGAATCCATCGAGCATGATGCCGCTTGCCGCCAGCAGCCAAACCCGCCAGTGCATCCGAGACATGGGCGCATCATTGAGAATCTCGTCTAACTGGGTTCCCATCTATCCACAATGTAGGAATAACCGGTAAAGCCCAGAAGGATGAGTAGCGACCTGCAGGGAACAATTGGATTAACTGTCGGGGCTAATGGTCGGGGGTGCTTGCCGTGTGAGGGCTCTTGATTTGAGTGTCACTGGGTGTTCCTAATATAGAACACATGTTCGATCCCAAAGAATCAGAACCAAACCCATCCAAAGCTGGTGACGCACAACCTGCTGTGTCTGGGCCCGCAGTTTCGGGTGATGCTGTGTCTGGTTTTGGGTTGGGTTGTGAGTTGGGTGTTGTTGCGCAGCAAGGTGCGAGT
>CAEZYU010000092.1_pt1 | contig 11051 bp, 8 predicted proteins | sample 7265681 | NCBI WGS metagenome assembly CAEZYU01 (sample SAMEA6813940, study PRJEB35770) | freshwater metagenome | biome: Freshwater; feature: Freshwater reservoir; material: water | place: Czech Republic | collected 2017-04-14 | depth 30m m | reverse complement strand
CGATTCGCAAACACACTCCACCGGCCACCAAAGATTTACTAGAAGCCGAGAAAGGCCCGGAAGACTTGACGCCTGCTTCAACAATCACAACCGGCAAGTAGCGAATCCTTTGCGGATCAGCGCGGATCCTGCGCGGATCATCGCGGATCCTGTGCTCAGCGGATCCTGTGCTCAGCGGATCCTGTGCTCAGCGGATCCTGTAGTCCGCGGATCCTGCGCTCCGCGTACCCTGCGCTCAGCCGATACTGCGCTCAGCCGATACTGCGCTCAGCCGATGCAGTCAGCACCCACAGCCGTTACTGCAAGTGGGCAGTGTCATTGAACAGGCTCAGCACTGGTGACCCATTGCGACCTAAGACATGGGTTATCGATGCTGGGTCTAAGTGGGTTCGCCAAGCGACCTCGTCTCCCACCCCAAGAGCCCATCCAACGGCTGCTTTGATTGGCGAAACATGCGATACCAGGACCACGCTGCCGCGTTGAGGCAATTCCTTTGAGGACCAATCGACACAAGCTTGGCGTGTCCGTTCCCCGAGAACGGCGAGAGACTCCCCTTGCGGCGGAGCAAACTCACTGTCGGAACGCCACATGGCCCACTCAGCGGCCGAGACATCGGCAACTGGCCGCCCATCCCACCCCCCGTAGTCAAGCTCGATCAGTCGCTCATCGATTTCTACGGGAAAGCCCAGTGCTTGTGCCGTCATCTGGGCGCGAAGCAGCGGACTGCTCACCACCGCTGCAATTTCTCCAAAGCGACCCGAGGTAAGAACTCGGCCCAAAGCGGCCGCCTGTTCGAGACCTCGATCGTCGAGTTCTGGGTCGGCGCGGCCGAGGAGTAAGCCCGAAGCATTTGCAACAGTCCGGCCATGACGGAGAATGATTAATGAGCGCTGCATCCGAGTTGTCATTTTCTTGGCCCCATCACGGAACGGCTGAGTTGGCCAGTGCGAAAAAACTGTGATCGTCGGGATGAATCCTGAAGACCAAACCTGCGATAGGCCCAGACCCCAACTGCAACCCCGCACAGTTCCATCAACACTGCCCACCATCCTCGAGAGAGTTCAGGTGCCCGACCCGGCGAGAACGAGGTCCCCAAGAATGGCCACCAAAAGGTGGCAGTTCGGGTAAAGGCGAAGTTCAACACAAGATGCATGTACATCCCGATCGGCAGCCCCAGCCAACGCCGTCTCACAAGTCTGCGCCGTTGAGTGGCAATCATGACCACTGCCAGAGTCAGTGTTGGCGCTAAGAGGGAGTGCAGCGGCCCTGCTCCAAAGGGAGATTCCAAGACTGGCAGAACGGCGCCAACTGCCACGAGACGGTAATCCAGAGCGGGGCTTTGGAACACGGCCCAAGTAAGCACCACGCTGAGAACCGCAAAAAAGATCAACACCGTAAATGAATCTCAGCGAACGAGCAGTCGGGTGCACTCGGGGCAAGTCACCGCTTCATCGGCAGGAGCTTTGCGAATCGCGTCAAGCTCACCAGAGGGGATCTCAAGATGGCAACCCTCACATCGGGCCCCCGCAAGACGGGCTACAGCAACGCCACCCTGCTGCGAACGCAGACCCTCGTACAAGCTGAGGAGCTCGGGGGCGATACCAGCCTGAGCCGACTCCCGCTGGACGAGTTGCTCATCGAGCTGCACCTCGATTTCTGCAACGGCCACCGTTATCTGCGCTTCGAGGTCAGCAATCAGTTCCACAATCGCTGCAGACGCTGCTTTCAGGAGCTCAAGCTCTTCTTCTACGGGCTCTGCTAGTTCCATAAACTCGAGAGCCTGATCCTCGAATTGGCTCTGATTCTGCTTGAGCTGTTGGTGTTCTTGTTGTAGCGCCTCAAGCTCTTTATGCGAACTCACAGAGCCGTCGTAGAGCACGCCGTTTACCTCCGTGGCCTTATCTTCGAGTAGCGACGCGTGGTCCTCGGCTTCTTTTTGGCTGCGACGCAAGTCCTTCAGGCGAGCAGCACAATCATCAGTAGCCGCAGTGGCTTGTTTGAGCGCAGCGGCTTGGTCGAGCAGTTCTTGCCGCTCGGGAAGGGTCTTCTTCTGGTGCCGGAGTTGATCGATCCGCGTATCGAGCACCTGGACTGCGAGTAGATCCTCAAGCGATTCCACGTCTCGTACCCTATCGGGTGTTCATCGCAGGCTTGGGTGCTTCGCTCGGAAGGAGCTTGTGGCGCCGCCCAGTGGCTAACTACGGGGCCGGCTCGGGCGTGGGTGCAGGTGGTGGTTCAGGCACTGGTTCAGGCGCTGGAGCTTCAGTAGTGGGCGCAGATGTTGGTTTAGGAGCGAGGGCGGTCGTTGTAGAAGATCCTCGCGCTGATGACCTTGGGACCGTTGTTGATGAACCACTCATTGCCCCAGAGCGCTCCGCTGAGGACATGGACTTGCTCCACGGGTCGGGGATGACTTTTCGGCTGGTCTTGATCTTTCCTGGTATGGCAAATTGCTGCACAGGGGTTCCCTCTAGGTAGGGCGCCATGAACTCGTGCCATACCTTTCCAGCAACTGTTCCGCCCTGAACTCGGCCGCCCTTCATTTCGGTTTGCCCGGCTGGGTTCCCAATCCATACTGCGGTTGCAATCTGGGGAGTGAACCCCACAAACCACACGTCGGTGTTCTCACCGCCAGCAGCCTCGTTCGTGCCAGTCTTGCCTGCAGCAGGTTGACGATTCGGAAGCGATCCGCCCTTATAGGTTCCTCCGGTCACCACCCCTTGCAAAGCAACCGTTGCCTGACGGGCCACATCGACTGAAATCGCCTGTTCCGTAGCTGGCACATACTCAAACAGTACGGCTCCGGTTTGGTCCGTCACCTTGGTAACGAAATGTGCCGGGTTATACACCCCGTCGTTCGCAATTGCCGCGTAGGCCGCTGCCATTTCTAGGGGTCGAACTGCGGTGCCACCCAAGGTCAGCGACGGGTAGGAAGCCGATTCATCGGTGAGCGTATTCAGCCCTAGACGACGTGCTACGTCAACCACTTTCGCTCCGCCGACCGCTGCTTGCAAACGGGCGAACGCGCAGTTGTTTGACGAGGAGGTTGCCTTTGCCAATTCAACCGTTCCACCCTTGCAACCTGAGGGCCAAGAGGAGTCTTTGATCCCCCAACCCTTGTAGAGCTTCTGTGGGGCCGGAGAGGCAAGGATTGAATCTCGGATCGAATATCCCGCTTCGAGGGCCGCTAGCAACGTAAACGCTTTAAATGAGGATCCGGGGCTTCGACCAACCTGCGGGGTAGCAATCTCTACTAATCCCTGATCCGGAAGATTCGTCTGCCCCACCACTGCTCGTACGGCTCCCGAAGATGGCTCTACTACCGCTACGGCAGCCACCGTTTCTGGATTTGCCTTCTTAATTGGGTTCGAGGCCGAGGCGGCCTCGGCGAGCATCTGCGCTCGGGGATCGAGGGTCGAAGTAATAACAAGTCCACCGTTGAAAATTCGTTCTCTACGAAGAGCTTCTGTGGGGGCGAGCCACTCTGCTTGAAGGAGCTCATCTCGTACTTTGCGCTCGAAGTAGGTGAGGTCTTGAGCCGTGGCTGAAGACCTACTTTTTACAACTTCGGTGGGTAACGGGGTTTGCTCAATCAAGGCGGCCTCTTCAGGGGTAATCGCCCCAACCTCTGCCATTCGACCAAGCACGATGTGTCGCCTGCGAGTCGCTACTTCGGGAAACCTAATTGGGTCATACCCGGTTGGGTTTCTCACCAGCGAGGTAAGTACTGCGGCGTCTCCCGAGGTGAGTTCAGCGGCAGACTTGCCAAAGTACATCTGAGCTGCGGCCTCAACCCCGTAAGCGCCTCGGCCGAGATAGACCGTGTTGAGGTAACGCTCAAGGATCTCGTCTTTGCAGTCACGTCGCGGTCGATCCTTGCAGAACTGTTGCTCAAGCTGAAGGGCAAGACTCGCCTCTTTCACCTTTCGCTTCATCGACTGCTCGTTGCCAACAAGCGACAACTTCACAAGCTGCTGTGTGATGGTGGAACCCCCCTGAGAGACTCCCCCAGCGGCGCTGTTTGCGCGAACTGCTCTCAGCACCGACTTGGCGCTCACTCCGTGATGAACGTAGAAGTCCGAATCCTCAACGGCTAGCACTGCCTGCTGCATTTCGGTAGAGATCTGGCTCAACGGAACAATCACACGATTTTCGCTACCGACCAAGCTGCCGGCTGGCTGGCCGTTCATGTCTGTGATGATGCTTCCCTGCAGAAGGTCGGGCAGCGCTATCTGAGTCCCCTTCTCATAGGAGCCGGCCCCCGAGACGTTGGCCACCTCTGGAATGAGCAACGCTGCAATCAACGCAAAAACACAGGCACCTGCCAAGGTAATCGCGGTGAATCGCAGGAACAGCGAGAGGGGTCGAGACATAAGGAGTTAGGCGCAGTTTTTGAACAGGTTGGACTGAGTTCAACAGCCTAACCCGTAGGCACAATCCGTGGCATCTGAGTTACCGGGTATGGTTCGACGATCCTGAGAGTCCCCTCGGTTAGCTAAGGAACAGAGCCCAGCACATGGCAGTCGGAAAGCGCCGTTCTCTGCGGCGAACACGAAAGCAGAGCATCGCACTCGCCGGCGCTGGCTACATCGCAGTGGTTCATGCACTTGCGGCAGAGTCCGCAGGCGCCAAAGTCACTGCAGTGGCTTCTGCCGGCGGCAAGTCTGCCCGTCACCTTGCTGGCGAACTTGATGCACGTAAAGTCTCGCCAGAGGCGCTACCTGCAGGGGCGGATTATCTGATCGTGGCCACTCCACCTGATCAACACGCAGCGCTGGCAGTCCAAGGCTTACAAGCTGGAGCCAGCGTTTTGGTGGAAAAGCCGTTGGCCTGCACCCTGGCCGAGGCAGACCAGATCGTCCAAGCTGCAGCGCTCGCTGCTGGGTCTGGTGTGGTACTCCGCTGCGCCGAGAACCTGCTTCATTCTCCTGTGTGGGCTCAGGCCACTGCCCGCAGAGTAGGTCTTGGTCTGTTGACACATTTGTCTTTGCGCACCCTGCAGCCACCACCAGACTGGGGGCATTTTGCAGAGCCTCTCGCAGCGGGTGGCGTACTTTTTGACCTAGGTCCACACCCTCTTGCTCTTGCACTGGGTCTGGCCGATGAGGCCGTGGTGGCTGTGAGTGCAACCCTTGTCTCCACTCGTGAAGATGGTGCCGATGACTACGCGACGCTCGCTCTTCGCTTTCAGTCAGGATTGATCGCAACCCTTGAGATTTCCTGGGTCTCTGAGCTCACCATCTGGGAGGCACAAGCATCGAGCGAGTCTGGCGTGCTGCGGATCGAACTCATTCCCGAGGTGCTGCTAGAGCACAACGGTGAAGAAGTGGAGGTTCCGCTTCGGCACCCTCAATCCGATCCGACCCTTGAACAGTTTGGCTACGTAGATCAACTTCTTGATTTGATCTCGCAAGAGCCGGAGCAGTTCGGACAAACCGCCGAACAAGCGCGAGAGATTCTTGAGATTATTTGTGCCGCTTACTCTTCAGCAGGTTGTGATGGGGAAGAGGTTGCGCTTCCCTTTACAGGCGATAGATCACTCACCCCGATACAGCTCTGGAAGGGCACTCCCTCCTAGAGCTCGCATCACCTAGAACTCGGCGTTCATCTCAAACTCGCCGGTGATGCCCGTCTGGTAAGCAGAGACAGTGCGCTCAAAGAAGTTCGTGAGTTCCTGAACATCTTGAAGTTCCATGAACGCAAATGGATTCTTCGATCCGTACTGCTTGGGAAGGCCAAGCGTGGTCAACCGCTGATCAGCAACAAACTGAAGATATTCACGCATATCACCAAGTGACATCCCGGGAATGCCCTGAGAGAGCAAGTCCTCGGCAAAGCCGTACTCCACTTCAACAGCTTCAGAGATCATGGTTGCAATGCTTGCTGAGAGTTCCTCGTCGAACAGGTCAGGCTCTTCGCGGCGCACCTCTTCGATGACAGAGAATGCAAAGTTCATGTGGCCGCTCTCATCACGGAATACCCAGTTGGTACCGGAGGCCAAACCATTGAGCAGGCCCTTGGAGCGCAGGAAATAAACGTAGGCAAAGGCACCGTAGAAGAAGAGGCCCTCTATGCACGCCGCAAAACAGATCAGGTTGAGCAGGAACTGCTTACGATCGGCTCGGGTGTGCAGTTCGTCAAGGCCGTTGATTGAATCAATCCACTTAAAGCAGAACTCGCCCTTCCGACGAATCGAAGGAATGTTCTCGATCGCTGCGAACGCTTCGGCGCGCTCGTTCTGATCGGGGATATAGGAGTCGAGCAACGTCAAGTAGAACTGAACGTGCAGCGCCTCTTCGTAGAGTTGACGCGACAGATACATGCGCCCCTCGGGGCTATTGATGTGCTTGTACAAGTTGAGGACCAGATTGTTGGAAACAATCGAGTCTCCTGTTGCGAAGAACGCCACCAAGCGGTTGATGAGGTGTCGCTCGGCCGGAACGATCTTGCGCTGAAGGTCAACAAGGTCATCAGAGAAGTCCACCTCTTCGACTGTCCAGGTATTGCGAATAGCATCGCGGTACATGTCGTAGAACTGCGGGTACCGCATGGGTCGCAGCGTCAGATTGAACCCTGGGTCGAGCAGGTTCCCTGCGGGGCGTACACCTGCTGCGGTTTGGTCAGCGGTTTGAGTGAGATCGATTTCTGCGGCTTCAGAACTCAGATGATTCAGTTCGGCTTCGGTCAGTGCGGGTTCGGCTAGAGACATGGGGACTTCCTCTGGGGTATGTGTGTTCGGGCGGGTGACGTGGCCGGTGAATTGGCCGGTGAACTAGGCGGGGGAACTGGGAGAACTGGTTGAACCGGGAGAACTGGTTGGACTCTGATCTCGGGCAACCAACTGACAGTTACTGACAGGCCTCGCACTGATCTGGGTTCTCTAACGAGCAGGCAATGGCTTCTTCGTCGGAATACGTGGCAGTAGGGTCTCCTTGAGCGGCGATCTCGCCACTCTCGGTTTCAGATTCCGACTCGGTTTCACGGGTAGGCAATGGAGTGGCAGGTACTCCGCCACCGCTTGGGCCCGAGGTGTTGCCAGAAGCACCCGTGGTGGTTTTGTTGATTCGAGTAGCTGGCCGAGACCGCAGGTAGTAGGTGGTCTTGAGACCCTGCTTCCAAGAATGCATGTACATCGAAGAGAGCTTCCCGATGGTTGGAGACTCCATAAACAAGTTGAGCGACTGCGACTGATCGATAAATGCGCCGCGACCTGCAGCCATATCGATCAAAGACCGCATGGGGATTTCCCAAGCCGTGCGGAACAGCTGACGAACATCCTCGGGAATCTCTTCAACCTCTTGTACAGATCCTTCAGCGCGCTTGATTGCTGCAATCACTGGCTCGGTCCACAGCCCCAAGGCCTGAAGCTCGCGCACCAAGTAGGCGTTGATCTGCAAGAACTCTCCCGAGAGTGTCTCTCGCTTGAACAAGTTTGATACCTGAGGCTCAATGCACTCATAGCAGCCAGCAATTGAGGCAATCGTTGCGGTGGGTGCGATTGCGATCAGCAGCGAGTTACGCAATCCGTGCTCAGCGATGCTCGCCTTGAGCGTTGCCCAGCGAGCGGGATCGGTTGGGGTCACTCCCCACAGATCGAACTGAAGATCACCCTTGGCCGCACGGGTCTCTTCCCATCCACCGTGTGAACCACTGGCCTGAGCGAGCTTGTTTGATGCAGTGAGCGCATGGAAATAAATCTCTTCCGAGATTCGGGTGGACAGCTCGCGTGCCTCATCAGAGTCGAAGGCCAGTCGCAGCTTGAAGAACACATCCTGCAGGCCCATGAGACCAAGGCCTACGGGGCGCCACTTGGAGTTCGATGTCCCAGCAGCGTCTGTCGGGTAGAAGTTGATGTCTACGACCCGATCGAGGAAGGGCACCGCTAGCTGCACAACTTGAGCGAGCCTGTCGTAATCAAAGGCCAACTTGCCGTCTTTGCCGGGGCTCACCATGGCTCCGAGATTGACTGATCCCAAGTTGCAGACTGCTGTCTCTGCCTGATTCGTGACCTCAAGAATCTCGGTGCACAAGTTCGACAGATGCACCACGTTCGGAGTGCCGTCAGCGGCATTCATTCCGGTCTGGTTGCACTTCAGGTTTGACGCGTCCTTGAAGGTCATCCAGCCGTTACCTGTTTCGGCCAAGCTTCGCATCATGCGGCTGTAGAGCTGACGGGCGGGAACTTGCTCTTCAAACAAGCCTTCGTTCTCTGCTTGCAGATAGGCCTCACGGAATTCGTCGCCGAACAGGTCCACGAGGTGAGGGACCTTCTTCGGATCGAACAGCGACCATTGCCAGTCTTGCTCGACGCGCTCCATAAACAGATCGGGAACCCAGTTCGAGAGATTCAGGTTGTGCGTGCGGCGAGCGGCGTCACCAGTGTTTTCTTTGAGTTCCAAGAAAGCTTCAATGTCTGCATGCCAGGTCTCGAGGTAGACACATGCGGCGCCCTTGCGGCGGCCACCCTGGTTGACTGCTGCCACCGAGGAGTCAAGAGTTTTTAGCCACGGAACGATGCCATTCGACAAGCCGTTGGTTCCCCGGATGAGTGAACCGCGAGAACGGATGCGGCTGTAGGAGAGTCCGATTCCGCCGGCATGCTTCGACAGGCGAGCAACATCGCGGTAGCGATCGTAGATGGCGTCGAGGTTGTCTTCTGGGGAATCAAGCAAGTAGCAGCTCGACATTTGCGGATGCGTGGTTCCCGAGTTGAACAGCGTCGGTGAAGATGGCAGGTAATCAAGTGAAGAGATGAGCTGATAGAACTCAATTGCCTCTTCAGGCGAGGTGGAGAGACCGCAAGCAACGCGCAACAAGAAGTACTGCGGGGTTTCAATCACGCTGCGGGTTTCTGGGTGACGCAGCAAGTACCGGTCGTAGACGGTACGCAGGCCGAAGAACTCATAAAGCCAGTTGCGCTCGGGAAGGACCGCATCGTTGAGCTTGCGAGCGTGAGTTGCAACCATTGCAGCTGTCTCGGGGCCGATAATGCCCTGGGCGCTGCCAAGTGCAACTGACTGAGAGAAGGAGTAGATGTCTTGGTTCTGAACCTCTTTGTCCACCACTGTTGCCAACAGTCGCGCCGCAAGCTTGGAGTAGTTGGGCTCTTCTGCGATGAATGCAGCAGCAGTTCGAATCGACAAGTTGTCTAGTTCTTCGGTGGTCGCACCATCGACCAAACCAGAGATGGTCCGAGTCGCAACTCGCATTGCATCCACATTTTCTAATCCTGCGGCGCATCGAGCGACTGCACGCACGATCTTGTTCAGGTCGACTGGCTCCAAGCTGCCGTCGCGCTTGGCAACGCGCATCTGAATCCCGATTGCTGATGCCTCGACGTCATCGCCTTCAAGCACTTCGATTTCCCTGAGATCTTCTGAAATTGCCACTTAATTTCCCCGTTCCCTATCTGCTCGTCTTTGGTCTGCTGGCTTCGGTTATCTGGCCTTCGGAGTTGCCGCCCCAGCTGCTGTGCCAAATGTCTCTTTATTGCTGCAATTTTCTTCAGGAACTACCACATGTAGGGGCAGTTTCAATTTCACACCCTAGATGTGGTGGTGCAGGCATGTAATTACAGACGCGTAACTACGCTGCTGTCAACACTATCAGGAAGAGTTTTTTAAAGAATTTTGAGATCGCGCGGAGTGAGGCGGCCACCACCACTACCGGTGAGATTTTCGGTCGGGTTTCGGAGTCTGGAGAGATCTAGCGCTCCTTGACCAATGACTCCTTCGTGGCCCGCTGCGAGTACTTTGATGTGGTGGACCGAGCGAACCGAGCAGAATCTTCAAAGGATCATCGGCCTGGTTCTGCCTCAGCGCCTCTGTGGGACCCGTCAGCGATTCCCGCCGCTACCGTGATCGTCCTTCGAGATAGCCCCGCTGGGATCAAAGTGCTGATGCTGAAACGCAATCGCGATCTGGCCTTCGCCGGCGGTATGTGGGTCTTTCCCGGTGGCCGCATTGATGCAGACGACTTCGCTGAACCTCACCGAGCGTCAGACCCTGAACCCGCATCAGGTGAGGCGACAAGTCGAACCCCCGAGGACTTGGAACAGGCCGCCAGAGTTGCTGCTGTGCGTGAGGCTAGCGAGGAGGCGGATCTAGCTCTCGATCAGAGCAGTTTGCGCAGATGGTCGCACTGGACTCCCCCGCCCGAAACCCCCAAGCGCTTCAGCACGGCGTTCTTTATTGCGCCTTGGAGCCAAGAATCTGGCGAAGTCACCGTTGATGACGGCGAGATTAGGGAACATCGATGGGAACAGCCCGCTCAGGTGCTTGAACTTCGCGAAGCCGGTGAAGTTGGGCTTACTCCCCCCACGTTCATCACTCTGAGTCAGTTGCTGGACTTTGCGAGCGTGGCTGAAGTGTTCGCCGCAGCCGAAACTCGCCCGGTAGAGCACTTTGCAACCCGCATTGCTGTGGACGGATCGGAGATCATCGCCATGTATCACGGAGATTCTGGGTATGAAACTGCTGAGCCAAACCTTGGCGGCGCAAAGCACCGACTACGCATGGCGAGTACCTGGCACTACGAACGAGACGATGAAGCTCATGAGTGACCAATCCGGTTTTTTAAACAACCACAGCACAGCAGCAGAGCAGCATGAAACAGAGGTGCTCGCCCCCGAGCAGATTGTCTGCGTGGACTGCGGCGGCACGTGTCACCTACTGACTCGGCCCTATCTGGAAGAGGACGGAAGCCAAGGCTTTCTGCCGGGCGATATCGTTGCCTACCGCTGCGAGGACTGCCTCGATCGATGGGATATCGAACTCGAGTAGTGCCTCCGAGCAGAGCACGCCACGCTGCCCCAATCGAAAGCGCCTGAAGCCCGGCAGTAGGATGAGTTACCGCTTGCAGTGCGCACGCTTTGTGCTCACTCCCGCATCCGATTACCTCACCTCATCCGGAGCCAACGACTCACATGTCCCTGCCCCCATCTGATGCTTCATCCGAGTCTGATCAGCCGTATCCAACGGTTCCTACCCGTGGCGACTTTCCCGCCATCGAACGGCGAATCCTTGAGCGATGGGATGAACAAAACACCTTTG
>CAEZYU010000091.1_pt1 | contig 11138 bp, 10 predicted proteins | sample 7265681 | NCBI WGS metagenome assembly CAEZYU01 (sample SAMEA6813940, study PRJEB35770) | freshwater metagenome | biome: Freshwater; feature: Freshwater reservoir; material: water | place: Czech Republic | collected 2017-04-14 | depth 30m m | reverse complement strand
GACCGGTCGTTCTGTTCGATCCATCCAAGTTTGAGAAAGCTTGCTATTGCTTTATTGACGCGCTCCCGAGATGCACCCACCAACCCGGCGAGTTCTTCTTGAGTAATCGGAATCTCAAACTCGTCAAGGTCGCCCGCTAGCTCCAACAGGTGCTTTGCCGTGCGGCCGGTCACATCCAAGAAGAACGAGTCGGCGAGCGCCTCGTCAGTAGACCGGATCCGCTGACTCAGCAGGCGCACCACGGACCACAACAGCTCTGGCTTGTTTTCCCAGATGCTTCGCAATACGTCATAGGGGATCCGAATCACCGCCGAGGGTTCAAGCGAACGCGCCTCAGCAGATCTTCCGAGGCCATCAAACAGGCCCATCTCGCCGAACAAGTCGCCGCGCTCCATCATCGCAATCATGGATTCACGACCATCAAAGGACTTGTTTGATATTGCGACACGTCCGCTAATCACCACATAACAAGCGTCAGCCTCGACGCCTTCAGCAAACACAACATCGCTTCGCGTGAGCACCACCGTCTCTGAGGCATCGGCTAATTGGCGATGGTCGTCCTCATCGAACTGGTCAAAAAGTTCAACACCGCGCAGCAGATCCATGTCAGTCACGTTCTCCATGGTACCGATAAAGCATGTGACTTCTGACGCAGTGCTCGGTCGGTGGGCTTGGGCAGTAGCTTGAGGGAATGTCAGAGCCGGCAAATCAGAGGGGAGTGCAGGATTCACAGGAGGCAGCAGTTGCTGATGCCTCAGCTAGCGAGCAGGTGGATTCTGTCTGGTGTGTGCTGCTTGCAGCCGGGTCGGGGCAGCGCTTTGGTTCCCTGAAGCAGTTTGACTCCTTAGCGGGTGCCAGAGTGATCGATCATGCCGCTCGCCCCGCCGCTGCTGCTTGCGATGGAGTGGTTGCTGTGCTGCCGGCAGCCTCGCTCGCAACAGCAGATGGCACTGTGACCGCAGCAACCGTGGTGGTAGCGGGCGGCGAGACTCGCTCAGAGTCAGTTCGCGCTGGTTTGGCCGCTATTCCTGCTTCGGCAACGGTGATCTTGGTTCATGACGCAGCGCGGCCCTTGGCTACTGCTCAACTCTTTGAACGTGTGATCGCAACAGTGCGTGCTGGTGTGCCTGCAGTAGTGCCAGCAGTTCGAGTTGTAGACACCATTCGAGCAGTCGACTCGGAAGCCAGTAGCGGCACGGTTGCAGGCAGCAGTTCGGTTGCAGGTAGCAGTTCGGTTGCAGGTAGCAGTTCGGTTGCAGGTAGCAGTTCGGTTGCAGGTAGCAGGGTGGTGGACCGTGATCTGCTTCGAGCAGTGCAAACTCCGCAAGGCTTCCAGGCTGATCTGCTGCGTCGGGCTTATGCAGGTGATGCCCAAGCCACAGACGATGCAGGGCTAGTAGAAGAACTGGGCCAGCCGATCACCTTGATTGAGGGTGAGCGTTCAAATCTAAAACTCACCGAATCAGCCGATCGCATTATTGCCGAAGCGTTATTGATCTCTGCGCAGTCGGCCCACTAACTCACTCGTCATGACTAGCTCGCAGTTGTTGGTAGTTGCACTGGCCTCGGCCTTGGGGGCTCTGGTCAAGAGCGTTACTGGGTTGGGGTATCCGGTGCTGGCAATCCCGGTGATCTCATTGGTGCTTGGGGTTGAGAATGCAGTAGTCATCGTTGCAGTACCAAACCTGGCAGTGAACATCTTTTTATGCTGGGAAAGCCGTGATGCGCGCGACCAGACTCGAGACCTAGGCCGGTTATGCGGTTTTGGGATGGTGGGGGCCGTGATCGGAACCGTTGCGTTGGTTCGCCTACCAGAACAGCCATTGTTAATTGTGCTGGGAGTATCGATCTTTGTGTTCATTTTTCAGTTCTTCCGAAAGCCGGAGTTTGCGCTGTCGGCGGCAACTACGCGCCGCTGGTCGCCCGCAGTTGGTCTGCTTTCGGGTGCTATGCAGGGAGCTATTGGGGTGTCGGGGCCGATCGTTGCCACTTGGACGCACATCTACCGGCTGCCCGTTCGGGCATACATACATTCCATCACTCTCATATTTGGGGTGACTGGGGCCGTGCAACTGACAATTCTGTTACTGAATGGGCAGATGACCACAGATAGGTTTTTAGCAGCGGCGGTGGCGTCTGTGGCAGTTGCTGTGGTCACGCCGATTGGACTGCGATTACGCGGACGCCTTGCAGGCCCAACCTTTCAAACACTTGTGCTCCTTACCCTCATGGTTTCGGCTGTTGCGCTGCTAGTCGACGCCCTGTCTTGACCGTCCAGGTAATGGGTCGGTAGTCGCTGCGAAGCGGCAGTGGCTAGAGAAGCGCTCGTGGGTGCAATCGCCTTCAGGGTGCTGTGTGGGGGAGACTGAAGCGCATGAGTTTGCGGATCGGTAATGGATTTGACGTCCACAAGTTTTCTGAGGACCCTGAGCGCGCTCTTGTGCTTGGTGGTGTGGTCTTTGACGGCGAGCGTGGACTGCACGGCCATTCGGATGCCGATGTGATTAGTCATGCCGTAGGCGAGGCCTTACTAGGGGCTGCGGGCCTAGGCGATCTCGGCACTCACTTTCCCGACACTGACGAGCGTTGGCGAGGAGCCGACAGCTTGCGACTCATCGATGAAATTGTTCGCATGCTCGCTGTAGAGGGTTGGTCAGTAGTCAATGTTGATTGCTCGGTGATTGCCGAGCAACCCAAATTGGCTGCTCGGCGTGAGCAGATGCAACAGATTTTGTCTGCACGAGTCGGAGGACCAGTGACAATCAAGGGCAGGCGGGCCGAGGGGATTGGTGGCCTCGGGCGCTCGGAAGGTATTGCGTGCCTTGCCTCTGCTCTGATCGAGTCGGCTTTGGAGAGAGAACAACAAGGAGTGCAGCCATGAGTGGACCTAAATCTGGTGGAGCTAAATCTGGTGGACCCAAATCTGGCAGGCCTAAGTCTGGTGGAGCTAAGTCTGGTGGAGCCAAACCAGGTGGGAAGCCAGCCGGCAGCAAAGCGCGTGCGGGCTCGAAACCGGTCGGGCAAAAACCCGGAGGGCCTGGTGCTCGTTCGGCTGGCGGACAGCGTAGAGGTGCCTCAGGGTCCTCAGCGGCACAGCCAAGTGCTGTGCGCGGGGCTGCAGGAGCACGCAGCATCGGGGCTCGCAGTTCTGGTACCCGAACGGGTGGGCGCACATCCGGTCGCGATGCGGCTCGCCCAGCGAACAAAGACCGTGGTCTTGGTGGAACGCAGGTCGAGGGTCGCCAAGCAGTGCGTGAACTGTTGCTTGCCGGTGAGCGTCGTACCTACGAGATAGTGATCTCAAATGAGGTTGAGCGGGTCGACATTATCTCTGACATCTTGGATCTAGCCGATGAGTTGCGGGTTCCCGTCACGAACGTGAGCCGGACCAAACTTGATTCGGTCAGTCACACCGACGCTCCGCAGGGGATTGTTGCTCGAGCAGGTGAAATTGCCGAGACTCCGCTCGAGAAGTTGTTCGAAACCGTAGATGGGCAGGCACCGTTCCTGCTGGCCGTTGACGGAGTAACTGATCCCGGAAACCTTGGTGCGCTGCTGCGCATTGCAGAGTGTGCAGGAGTGACTGGCGTGATTTTGCCCAAGCACCGCGCAGTGCACGTCACGCCTACGGTGACCAAAACTGCTGCCGGCGCAATTGAGTATTTGCCGATGGCGCTCGTGGGTGGCTTGCCTACTGCAATTGAAACCATGAAGGCGGCTGGCATTTGGACGGTTGGTCTTGATATGGATGGCGAGACTGCGATTCATAATCTTGAGGTTGCTCAGTCGGGGGTTTGTCTTGTGCTGGGAGCAGAGGGCAAGGGTTTGTCCCGACTGGTCCGGCAGCGTTGTGATCTGACTGCGTCGATTCCCCTGCACGGACGCCTTGGGTCGCTCAACGTTGCCTCGGCTGGGGCAGTTGCCTGCTACGAGGTCGCTCGCCTCCGCAGCAACTAACTCAGCGGTCTCGCGCCGCATCGGCTCAACCCGAGGGCTACTTGTCGGCGAGTCGGCTAGCTGGACGCTGCGATGAAATTGAGTTGCTCCATCTCCCAGAAGGCGCGCAGAGAAACAACCTTTCCAGCCTCGTTGACCTTGTAGATGGCCACACCTGGCACCTCTGCACGGGACCCGTCCGGAAACGCCGTAGTGATGGTGATCACGTTGGCAACCTCTTGTGCTCCTGCATATGAGCCGTGAATGCTCATGCTGATTGGGTTCGGCGCAATCACAGTGTCCCAAAAAGCAGCAATTGCTTCGGCCCCGCGATGACCAAGACCAGTCTCATCAAAAGCTGACGGACCTACGGGGTCTTGTACGACGGCGTCATCTTCGAACAGCGCTAGCCAAGCCTCGCGGTTTTGGCTCTGAACAGCGGTTCTAGAGCGCAACGAAGCTGCCCGAGCTGACAGGTCACCATCTTCTGCAACGGCTGAATCAGAAATCTCGAACATATTTCCCCTTGGTTGCTCTGTGTGACGATCTGCTCGCCGAGTGACATGAAACGCTACTCCGCTGATCGGAGTCCCTCCACCGGTCAAGGTTTTTGGACTCGGACAGCGGCCGTGGATGCAAAGATAAAGGTATGACCCCAGATGAACTACTTGCTGAAGCTTGCCCGCAAATCCGAGACCTTGGTTGGGCGCACTATTTCGTAGCCGAAACAATGAATCAGGGAACCGAGTTGGGCCTTGATGGTTTCAAGTTCTATTTTCTTGGGCGCGGCGGTGTGCTCGGAGATGTTGATGCATCCATGGTTCAGGCGGCGTTTGGGTATTTTGAGCCAACGGTGCTCGCTGATGCGTGGAGTACTGGCAGCGAGATTTGTTCCCCGAGTGTGGCAGCGGCTGTGTTTTGGGAATGTGCGGCCGAACTTGGTCGTCGCAAGCTGACAGGAGTCGAGGGCCTAGACGCTTTTGTGGCCGCAGCCGACAAAGTCAACGATGCTGCAGACCCAACTGCGCTCACTCTGTACGCAGGGGCGCGCCGTATGCCCCTAGCTGATGACGCGCCCGCTAGAGCAATGCAGTTGATCTCCTTGCTCAGAGAGTTTCGTGGCAGTGCTCACCTGCTTGCTCTGCGAGCAGTGGGCCTTGACTCGGTGGTTGCGCATGCAATTTCGCGACCCAATGACATGGCCATGTTTGGCTGGGCCGATGATGCTGCAGGAGACATCTCGGATGGCCAACGTGAGCAGCGTGAAGAGGCCGAACTACTGACCGATGAAATCGTGTTGCCGGCGTATCTAGCACTTGATGAAGATGAGCAGCAGGCGCTCCTAGACGGATTACGCCATATCGGCCCGCTGCTCACTTCTGCCGGGTGAGGACGATCTTCGCTTTATCAATGGAAGCGGAATCAATGGAAGCAGAATCAATGGAAGCAGAGCGAGTGCAGACATGAAGCGATCTTCACCCGGACGCAAGGTTCTGGCTTGGGTGCTGCGAGCGGTGCTACTGCTCGGACTGCTAGGCGTTCTCTTCCTCGAGCCGTTTACCCCCACAGTGGATCAGGTCACTGACACTGCGACCATCACGAACTACGAAGCAGCAATGGTGCTCTCTCAGGATGGTGATCTCAGCACAGAAGAGGTCATTACCACCGAGATGCCGGCGAATAAGCACGGCATCTTTAGAATTTTTGATACTGCAGACCCGCGCAGAGACAACATCGAGCATCCGGTCACCATTGAGTCAATCTCTCGTGATGGCCTGCAAGAGCCCTACACAATTGTGCCTGGGGCAACCGGCACGGAGACAGCACGAATTGGAGATCCCACCGTCACCCTGATTCCCGGTGAGCACACCTATCAGATCAAGTCGAGCACCACGGGCGTCCTAGAACCGGGCAAAGAGGGCGAGACCTTGTGGTGGTGGGATGTTGTTGGCCAAGGCTGGCAAATGCCCATGGAATCGGTGACTATCTCTGCGCAGTTGCCCAGCAGGCCCGACAAGGCCGAATGCGTTCAAGGTAAGGACACGCCATGCACGGCAAATATCGATGGGACCAGCCTGCGCATAGAGACCGGCCCACTCGATCCGTTTACTCCCGTCACCGTGCGGGTCTCGTTCCCTAGTAATTCCCTGCCCCCTCCTCCTGCTGGCAGTAGTGACTCAGGCTTAGTTGCGCTCACCATTGCTTTGTCGGTGCTCGCTGGGTTACTTGCTGCCGGCTTGGGCTTCTATCTGATTTCTCGAACACGTGAATCCGAGCCCGGCTTTCCAGTGCTCTTTGAGCCACCCCCAGGGATTTTCCCCGCCTTAGGGGTCAAAGTCCTTGACGAGCAGGACTCCTCAGAGGCTCTGCAGGCCACGTTGTTTGACTTGGCCGAACGCGGCTTGTTGCAACTTGCCGGAGATGATGACACGTGGACTGTCACTGTGATTGCTGACCCCGCTGTCACTCCGCAATGGCCTGCCGAAACCGCCATGATGTTGGCGATGGGGCTGAACACCGAAGGAGACAGCTTTGAGGTCTCCAAGTCCAAGGGTTCCGGTGAGCAGATCGTGGCTGCCCGCAAAGCTCTGCGGTCGGAAGTGAGCGCGGCCTCGGGCGAGTATCTTGTTTCTTCCGGGGCTGGAATCGCTGGACTGGTCATTGGTTGGTTGGCGCTACTCGGAAGCTTCTTCCTGATTGGCCGCTACTTCTTTGGCAGCAACAACCCGTCTCCGCTGTGGCCGCTACTCAGTGGCCTTGGAGTCTTTGCGCTAGTTGCTCTCGGCATGATGTTCGACCCTGGGGTTCTTACCAAGCGCACAGAGACTGGTCGTGATGTCTGGTCGAGGACGGGCGGGTTTGCAAGATTCCTCACCACCGATTCCTCGGAGTCTCGTTTTGAAGCAGCCAAGCACCTGGACTGGTACCCCAAGTACTTGCCTTGGGCGATGGCCCTTGGATCGGCAGAAATCTGGGCGCAGCGCTACGAGGCCCAAGGCCTAGAAACTCCCGCAGTCCCATGGATTCTCTGGGCGGGAACCGGCCGGAACTACTCAATGAACGATATGAACGCCTCGTTTAACTCAGCAATTGCTGGGGCTTCTGCCGCCTACGCAGCATCTCAGGCAAGCAGCGGCGGTGGCGGCGGGTTCTCTGGCGGCTCTGGCGGCGGCGGTGGCGGTGGGGGTTCTTGGTGATCGGCTACCTACTTTCAACTGGCTGCCTAATCTCAGCTGGATGTCTAATCTCAACTGGCTGTGTGGGGTCCCCCTAGCCTGTCCTTCATGCTCCTACCGTCTTGGTGGGAATCTCCCAACTAGGAAGTGGTCCTGATGATTCTTATCGCCGTGTTTGTTCTGGTTTTGTTGCTGGTATTTGTTGGGCTGTTCTTTGCTACCGGCCTGAATAAGCTCCGCACTCAGCGAGTGTCGGTAGACGAAGCATCCGCTGGAATCGATGTGCAACTCACTCGACGCGCCGAACTCATCCCAAATTTGATTGAGACTGTTCGGGGTTACATGGGCCATGAGCGTGACACTCTCGAGGCGGTGACCAAAGCAAGAACCGATGCTCAAACGGCGAGCACAATTGGCGAGAAATCTGCCGCAGATGGTGAGATGCGCCAAGCGCTAGCCAACGTGTTTGCCGTAGCCGAGGGGTACCCCGACCTGAAAGCCTCGGCCAATTTTCAGCAGCTGCAGGGTGAACTTGGCCGTACCGAAGATCTGCTGGCGTTTGCTCGGCAGTATTACAACGATGCCTGCGCAAAACTCAACCGCACTCTGGTAACCATTCCGTGGTCGTTTCTTGCTGGAATGTCTGGTGTCGAAAAGGGCGTGTTCTATGACGCTCCAGATGCCAACACTGCGCCACCACAGGTCTCGTTCTAGCGCAGGTGCAGATCTAGCGGCCTTTGTTTCACAGAAGGTCAGTTACTCGGCGTAGACGGTGATGGTGTGCCAACCCGTTGCGCCATCCGGTGCCACGGGGGCGAGTTGGTCGGTTTGAGTTGCGCCTTCGCCATCGGTTGCCCGCACGGCGATCTTGTGCTCGCCGCTGCTTGGCTTCCAGTCCAGCTTCCATTGCCGCCAGGTCGTCGCTTGGTACTCCTCGCCCAAGGTGGCTTCTTGCCACTCCCCGTTATCGATGCGGACCTCGACCTTTGAGATTCCCCGGATGGGCGCCCAAGCGACTCCGGCAATCGGCACCGTGCTTCCGGCGGTGACTCTGCTGCCATTGCGCGGAGTGTCGATCCGGGACTGGGTTTTGATTGGCCCATCTACTGACCATCCGCGAGGAATCCAATAGCCTTGGAATGCTTCGAAGGTGGTGAGTTCAATCTGTGACAACCACTTGGTTGCAGAGACATAGCCATATACCCCCGGAACAATGAGTCGTGCAGGAAAGCCGTGTTTTGCGGGGAGCGGTTCTCCGTTCATGGCAATGGCAACAAGTGCGTCTCGGCCATCAAGCAGAGCTGTTGGGAAGCCTGCAGTAAACCCATCTACCGAGCGGCCCACGATCTGGTCGGCCGTGGCCGAGACTCCTGCTTCTTTGAGTAGGTCATCGAGCCTGCAGCCAAGCCAGCGGGCTGTGCCGATGAGGTCTCCTCCGACCTCGTTCGAGACGCAGGCAATGGTGATGTCTGCCTCAATCATCGGCCGTTCAAGAAGTTGTTCATAGCTCAATGTGATGGGAGTACTGACTTCTCCCATGACTTCAAGTGTCCAAGTAGAAAGGTCTACGCGAGGCACAGTGAGCGCAGTATCGATGCGGTAGAACTCGCTCGTGGGTGTAAAGAACGGGGCCGCTCCTGCAACGCCAAGTTCGACAGCCGCTGGGGGGTCGGGAAGTGGTTGTGTGGCGCGAGGCAACACAATCTTGAGCCGCTCAGCCGCTGCTGCGCCCTGATTGCGAAGCCAGCGTGCCGCACCGCCGATTACTACTGCTCCGGCAGTCACCCCGGCAGCTGTTCCCAAGAACTGCCGACGGTTGGGCGCCTTGAGCAGCATCGATTGGGCTGGCAGGGCTTGAGCTGGCAGGGCTTGGGCTGGCAGGGCTTGGGCTGGCTGAGTTTGCGAGCCTGCCACTGCTTGCTCTCCAGCAAAGTCAAGATTGCCGCGATACATGAGCAAAGCGAGTGCTGCACCAGCCACCAATCCTCCAACTAGAGAGGGAAGCGGCGCCAACAGCCCGGAGGTTCCGCGCCCCAAAGAGGCCAGCATGCCCACTGCAGTAAAGATGCCGATGCCGATCAGCCCAAAGCGCAGTCCACGGCGAACGGCGAGCATGCCAATCAGCGCTGCGCCTAGTGCAAGCAGCAGTGCAACCATGCCCAGAAGAACTGCTTTGTCGTTTGTGCCAAAGGTTTCGATTGCCCAGGTCTTGAGCGGGCGCGGAACGTTGTCCACGACACGATTCCCAACGCTCACAACTGGCGACTCGAGCGAAGTCCAGATTCCTGCGATCAACTCGCCGATAGCTAAACCGGCTGCTGCCGAGGCGAGCCCGGCGATGGCCCCAATCCACCAAGGAGAGCGAGTGGGGGAGCCAGCAAGTTCTTGGCTCGGGGTTTTGGTCTGCGAACTCACCGCATCAGCCTGACACACACAAGTGGCATGGTATCGGTCACCCGGGGCTAGGCGACTGAGCCAGACTGTGGACTATGAATCAGTCGCAGGTGGATCACTCCTTAGGGGATACGGGCATTTGGAGCGCTGCGCTTCGTTACGGCGATGCCGCTGCCGCAGCCGAAGCTGCAGCGGAACTTGAATCGTTGGGATATGGCGCCTTGTGGGTACCCGATGTTGGTGGCAACTTGTTTGGCTCACTCGAGAATCTGCTTGAGGCAACCTCTAGCGCAACGATTGCTACAGGAATCCTGAACCTGTGGATGCATACCCCTGAGGAAACTGCTGCTCGGTACAACGAGTTTGTGTCGGGTTTCGGTGAGCGTTTGATGCTCGGGATCGGTGTCAGCCATGCGCCCCTAGCCAACATGTTGAAAGAAGGCCAGTACAAAAAGCCGTTGGCTCGCACGACTGAGTACCTAGACCGCCTGGATGAAGCAGAGCCGCCCGTTCCGGTACAACACCGCATGCTGGCAGCCCTCGGGCCAAAGATGTTGGAGCTTGCTCGGGATCGCACTGCCGGTTCACACCCGTATCTAGTCACCCCTGAGCACACGGCCAGAGTGCGAGACGCACTCGGCTCCGACCGCTTGGTGGCACCGGAGCAGGCTGTGGTGTTGGAGCGAGACCCCGAGCGTGCGCGCTTTCTTGGCCGCACGCACCTAGCTGGCTATCTCAACTTGCCGAACTACTCCAATAACTGGAAGCGAATCGGGTTTACTGACGAGGACTTGTACGAGGGCGGCAGCAACCGCTTGGTGGATGCTCTAGTTGCCTGGGGTGACGAAGAAGCCATCTTGGCTCGAGTGCAGCAACATCGCGATGCCGGCGCAGATCATGTGTGCGTGCAGGTGCTCACTGATGACCTGTTAGTTCCAGCCACTGCCGAGTGGCGCAGGCTGGCTCCGGCACTCATTGATTGAGTTCTCTCTCTCCCTCTCTCCCCCCACACCCCCCCCCGGAGAACATCCCAAGATCCTCCGGTTTTGTCTTGCGACAGACCTGGCAAGTTCAAGCGGCGGTCGCGACGAGTTGGTCGAAATGATAGGCGGGGGTCTTCCAGTTGAGGGTTTCTCGGATCCGGGTGTTGAGGAGGTCTGCGATGTGGTCAAGGTCTGCTTGGCTGTGTACTGAGAGGTCGCTGCCTTTGGGGAGGAAGTCACGGACGAGTCGGTTGGTGTTTTCGTTCGTGCCTCGTTGCCATGGCGAGTGTGGGTCACAGAAGTAGACCTTGGCGCCGGTCGCGATGCTGAACTTGGCGTGTGCGGTCATCTCGGTTCCTTGGTCCCAGGTCAAAGTGCGCCGAAGCGCCTCGGGGAGGCGGCCCATCGCGTCGGCGAGTTGTGTAGCGACGTGATCGGCGTGTTTGGAGTCGAGTCGGACAAGGATCAGGAATCGGGTGCTGCGTTCGACGAGCGTTGCTACTGCGCTGGCAGCGGCTTTGCCGATGATCAGGTCTCCTTCCCAATGGCCGGGCACGGCCCGGTCCTCAACCTCGGGCGGTCGTTGCGAGATATTGACCATGCCAGGGATCTTCGAGCCGCCTTTCACAACCCGAGACTGGGGTCGCCG
>CAEZYU010000090.1_pt1 | contig 11324 bp, 9 predicted proteins | sample 7265681 | NCBI WGS metagenome assembly CAEZYU01 (sample SAMEA6813940, study PRJEB35770) | freshwater metagenome | biome: Freshwater; feature: Freshwater reservoir; material: water | place: Czech Republic | collected 2017-04-14 | depth 30m m | reverse complement strand
CTCGATGGATTGAGTTTCTAGATCTGTTTGTGGCAGACAGGGTTCCGAACGTACCCGGCGATCTGATGGGGATTGCAGGTCTCTTGGCAGAGCAGGCCTCTGGAGCCAAGGCTGAACCCCTTGAGCAGAGCAAGTTGGCATCACTTGCGAGCTTGGAAGAGGCCCGCGCAGCATTTAGGGCGGAGCCCATGGTGACTGTGTTGCTCGACGTAGGAAGCGGACCTTTAGGCGCCGGGTCTTTGCAGCCAGGGTACGTGCAGACGTTTGACTCATGGCCGCCAGCAAATCTGCAGGCGCAGAGTTTCTTTGCTGGGCCAGATGGTTCGCTCACCGATACTGCGCCAACCTCTGACGATTCCAATCTTTCTGATGAATATGTTGCAGACCCGGCAGCGCGCCCTCCGACGAGTCAAGACAACAGCGAGGGCAAGCCCAAGGCCAACTTCAAAGACGAGCCGAACAACTGGGTGCCGCTCGTTGACGGCAAGGGCCTTGGCTACACAACCAGTGCTCTTGGCTCGGATGTGATGATTGCCGGCGCATCTAGCTTTGATGCCTATATCGAGGCCAGTAAGCGCAATACCGACATGCAGGTCACTCTGTCTGAAGTGCGTCCTGACGGCAAAGAAATGTACGTTCAAACTGGCTGGCTGCGCGCAACTCATCGAAAGATCGATCCCAAGCGTTCGACTGCAACTGACCCGTATCAAACCCATCTTGCCAAAGATGCTCAGCCGCTCAGCGATGACGAGCCGGCGCTCATGCGAGTTCAGATATTCCCTGTGGTGTACACGTTCCGTGCAGGGTCCAAAATCAGAGTCAGCATCAGCGCTGCCGGAGGCGACCGTCCCATCTGGACCTTTAGGACGATTGATGATGGCACGACAACAGTGAAGGTCTTTCGCTCGGCGGAGTACCCGACCGCTCTTGTGCTGCCAGTCGTCGAGGGTGGAACCGCAGGTGCGCCATTGCCGAGTTGCGGCACGGTCCGCGGTCAGCAGTGCAGGGTGTTTCAGCCCTCAAGCACTGGCGGGTGACCGCCGCCCTAAGAGGGCAACGACTGGCACGAACAGAACGGCCATGAGGCCGACACCGATCATCACGTCGCCGAGCACATTGCTGAGAACCTCGGTTGATTGGTCGGTGCTGTGAGTGACGATGATGGCTGATGCAACGGCTATGCCAACTCCGCCTAAGCCAATCAACACGGTGAGGACCACGCCCGAGGCTGCTCCCGCTTTTTCGGCAGGAACCACTGCCTGTGTGACCACACTGGCGAAAGACCAGCACAGGCCAAGGCCAGCACCTGCGGGTAGCGAGAATGCCAAGAAGAGTTCGAGGTTGCCCACACTGAGACCCATCCCTATTGCACCGAGGCCGCCGAGGAGCATCGCCAGATCCATCACCGCCCATGATTGAAAGCGTTCAAGGCGTCCCGAGAGTTGAGCTGCAAGCGTGACTCCACCAGAAAATGCGATGAGGGCAACACCAGATACCAGCGGCGAGAGCCCCTCAACTGTTTGCAAGTAGATGACTGCCAGAAAGATAATTGCTGTGGCGCCGACATTCCCTACAGCGCCGGCCAAGATCATCACGGTGAACTCTCGAATCCGAAAGAGTTGAAGGTCGACTAAAGGCTGTTTCGAACTTCGTTCGACGAAGGCGAAAGCAACAAAGCCAAAGATCCCAACAACGATGAATCCTAGGGTGAGCGGCGAGACCCAACCCCAAGATGCGCCTTGATCGATGCCGATGGTAAACACGGCCACCGAGGCAATGATCATGCAGAGTCCGGCCCAGTCAATTGAGCGTGATGCAGTCTCATCTCGGCTCTGTACGACCGAGGTTCTAGCGAAGGCGACCACAAACACTGCGATGGGCAGGTTGATCAAAAGTACCCATCGCCAGCTCAGTAGTTGAGTGAGTCCGCCTCCGATGAGCGGTCCGAGTGCTTGCCCTATGGCAGCGATACCAAAGACCATCCCCACAGCGCGCTGAGTTTGAGCTTTCGGAAATCCGTTGGTGACAACTGCAACCGAGACCGGCATGAGGACTGCTGCACCAGCGCCTTGAATAATGCGGGCAGCAATCAACAGCTCGGGGCCAGTCGCTAGTCCGCCCAAGAGCGAGGCTCCCGCAAACACAGCCGCTCCAATGAAGAGCCAGGTTCTGCGACCCAGTAGGTCAGCTAAGCGACCACCGACAATGAGGAATGAAGCCAGCGCCAACATGTAGCCGCTGATAACCCACTGAAGCGCTGTTGTGGTGGTGTTGAAATCTGCTGCAGTTGCGGGGAGCGCTGCTTGAACGGCAAAGAAGTCAAGGTTGATCGCAAAGATGGCTAGGGCCGCAGCCAAAATCAATGATCGAAGCTTTGGCTCCCTGGTAAGTGATTCCGCCATGTGGGTCTAAAAGTTAGCGGTACTCCTGCCCGTGCTGGCCAGCTATCGCAGCAAACTTCGACCTGTCGGTATCTGATCGAGCAAGATCTGCGTACATTTGCGACGCGTTACCCCTTGAGGTCATCGACACCATCTCGCCGCCTTCCTCGCCGAACGTGTACCAATGCGAAGTGTTGCCGGGCACATGGATCAGGCTGCCCGGAGTTGCTAGTGCTTCTTCCTCGCCAACCCCGCAAAGCACCGCGCCACTGATCACGTAGAAAGATTCATCCCATGGGTGGGAGTGTGGGCTAGGACCGGTGCCAGCGGGACCTGACTGTTGAAAGATTTCGTAGCCATCTGTCTGGGATTGCTCGGCAAGCACAGTTATTTCAAACCCCGCGATACCCAAAGGCTCGGGACGGTCCTCTTGGGTGAGAAAAATTGGTTCTGGCATCGCACTTGCCCCCATGTCGCTGAATGGCTGAGATTCGTTGTCCACGGTTAGCGACAGTCTTGCAAGGGCGCGCCTAGAGAAGTTCTACCTACACAGTGTTTGCGGGCCGATGGCAAGTTCGTACACGACTCGGACCATGACCTCGGAGGGGGTGCGCTGATACCCCAGAGGGTATATAATTGGTGGCTGCACTCCGCAACTACATTGATCAAGTGAGGTTCTGATGGGTCACTATCGAGAAGTCGCGTCGGACCTTCGTGCTCCGACTAAGTCTCTGCGCTCTGCGAGCCCTGAGGTGTGGGCCGGATTTGCCGATCTACATTCAGCGGCCGTTGCCGACGGGGTACTCCCAGCAAGAATCAAGGAATTGATGGCCCTTACCATTGCGGTGGTTAAGCAGTGCGATGGATGTATCGCGTATCACGCTCGTGCGGCTCACTCGAGGGGCGCCACAGCTGAGGAAGTTGCAGAGGCGCTTGGCGTTGCCCTGCTGATGGACGGTGGAACTGCATCGGTGTATGGCCCTCGAGCTTGGGAGGCCTTCAACGAGTTTGCAGAAGCTGACCAAGCACGGCGAGAGTCGTGAGTGGCTCTGGCCATTGGGATGAGCGCTATTCAGCAGAGGAATATGTTTGGAAGACCGATCCACATCAGTTTCTTGCGTCAGAGGTTGAGGGCCTAGCAATTGGCCGCTCGCTTGACTTAGCCACAGGCGAGGGAAGAAATGCGGTCTGGCTTGCCACCCAAGGCTGGCAAAGCACAGGCCTAGACTTCTCTGCTGTTGGCTTAGCCAAGGGCGCCAAGTTGGCCGAATCCGTTGGGGTCACCGTTGAGTGGATTCACGCGGATGCCACTGTGTGGACTACCGCGGACAAGTTCGATCTCTGCGTCGTGTTCTATCTTCAAGTTCCTCAAGCGCAGCGAACTGCCGCTTTTGCAGCGGCCGCGCAGTGTCTGGCTCCTGGAGGAACGGTTCTAGTTGTAGGCCACGATCGCGCAAATCTGCGTGACGGGTATGGCGGGCCGCAAGACACGAACGTTCTGTATTCCGCAGACGAGGTCCAACAAGATCTGTTGGCCTCGGAGCTACCTGATCTTGTTATCGATCACGCAGGTCAGAAGCTTCGTTCAGTTGAAACTGCAGACGGTGGGGCTGTTGCGATCGACTGTTTAGTCCGCGCCCACAGGGCTGCATGAAGAGGTGGGTAAGGAAACCTATCCGCCTCTCGTACCACCTGTTTCAGCAGTTTCTAGAGTCGCGCATGGAGTTGAGGGTTGCACGAAGGGCCGAACGGGCAGCTTGTCGCGCACAGCCGAGCGCAATGTGCGAAACTTGATTCGGTGAGTAACGAGTTGATTGAGACAGTCCAAAGCGAAGCTACTGAGCGCATGGCGCGTGCGGTGGCCCACACCAAGTCTGAGTTTGCTGGTGTCAGGACTGGTCGAGCGACCCCGGCTCTCGTCGAGAAACTGCCGGTGGAGTACTACGGATCAACAGTTCCGCTTCAGCAGCTAGCAGGTTTTTCTGTTCCCGAGGCGCGAATGCTCTTCATCACACCCTTTGATAAGGGCGCAATGCCGGCAATTGAGAAGGCCTTGCAGAACTCCAATCTGGGCCTCAACCCGTCGAACGACGGAATAACAGTGAGGCTTGCGTTCCCGCCCTTGACCGAGGAGCGCCGCAAGGAGTTTGTAAAGCTCGTGAAGGCAAAAGCAGAAGATGGCAGGACTGCCGTGCGAAGTGCACGCAGGGATTCACGCAAGGATCTAGAAGCGTTGGAAAAAGACGGCGACATCTCTGAAGACGATTTGCAGCGTGCAGAGGCCGGGCTCGATCGAACAACCAAGCAGTATGAGTCCGAGATTGATGAAGCGCTGAGCGCGAAGACCGTGGAGCTCCTTGAGGGATAGGTGCGCAGAGTGAGTTCTTTGGGTTTCCCGATGAACTCGCTCGACAAGACAGAGTGAGAAGGCCAGGAGGGCAAGTATGAGTGACCAGAATGATCCCGAAGAGGGTCGAACCGAAGGGGTAAGAATCATCGGGGCGCAAGAGGCGGCTGAAGCTGCTTCTCGAACCGATGTTGTGCGTCGTCGTCGTGGAGGTCAAAAGAAATACGGTGACCGCCCGGACGAGCCGGAAGTTGCCTCTGATCTTCCTAAGGTCACAATCTCAACAACAGAGGACGACCCAGCAGTCAACCCTGAGCGCTTCGGGTCACCGGCCGCTTCCTCCGATGACCTTGGCAGCATCGCCGATGGTCCAATCTGGGCAGATCCTCCAGTTGATCGATATGGCCCAACTGACGAAAACGGCGAGCGAATCGAAGTGGGTCACGCACGGATTCTTCCGGCAGAGTCCGACTCGGAGCAATCCTCCGATAGCAGTTCTGTGAGCCGGTCTGTGAGTAACGCAGATGAGCCCTACGGAGACCCTCGGTACATGGCCGATCCGGACGAGTTCGATCGAACTGCTGCAGAGCAGCCCTATGCAGATGATGACTCCTTTGTGTTGCCGCATTGGACGGAGCCACCAACGGGTCAGGTTCCCAAGGTCGTTATCGGCGACGACGCTCCCGAACCAGAGCCGTTGGCTACTCACTCGAATCAGCCTCGATGGCGTGATGAAGGCGAGCGTGAGGTCGCCACAGACTTTGATGATTTGGTCGATGACGCTCCGCTCCTTGGCGCTCTTAGTGGCGATAGCGGTGCCTCAACTGCTGACGACTTCTTCTCTGGAGAGACCGCAGAAGGCATCGAGGGTTTCGACACTGAAGACGCGATCGCAGAATTTTCCCCCGAGGGAGATTTTTCGGAACTCGACTCCCCACGGGCAAGTTCCGGCCGACGCCGTCAAGGTGCCGCCGCTTCTGCCGGCGTAGCTTCTTCAAGTTCTGTCGACGTATCAGATGGATCAGAGGGATCCGACGACTTGGCAGGCGCAAGGCAGGGCTCTTCCTCTGGCTCTGCAGGTAGCGGCGGTGAGGGCGGGGAACGTAACTTGGGTACCGCGATTGCGGTTGGAGTGGGCTTAGTGATTTTAGGCTTGGTGTGTTTCAAGCTTGGAGCCCTGCCCACCGCAGTTCTCGCAACAGTCATCATTACCTTTGCTGCTTTTGAGTACTTCACTGCGGTGAGAAGTAGCGGCCATAATCCGGCAACTCTGCTCGGCCTAGTAGCCGTGGCGGGCTTGGTTTTTGCAACCTACACCTCGGGCCTGAGCGCGTTCCCTGTGGTGATGGGACTCACGGTTATTTCTGGGCTGCTGTGGTATCTCTGGGTTGCGCCCGGAGAGCATTCAGTGTCGAATCTCGGTCTCACTCTGCTCGGCGTGTTGTGGATTGGGTTTCTTGGTTCCTTTGCAACTCTGTTCCTTGGTCTGGGCAAACAGATGCAAGACGCGAGTTCATCCCTCACGTCGAATCCAGGTATTGGTGTCCTGCTAGCAGCAGTTATCGTCGCTGTGAGTCACGACGTGGGCGCATTCTTCGTTGGTAAATACATGGGTAGCACACCGCTGTCGGCAGCTAGCCCAAACAAGACCCAAGAGGGTCTCATCGGTGGCGTCCTGAGCGCGATTGTCGTGACCGTTGTGATCATTGGGTTCTTCGGGGTGTCGCCCATTGGCGACAGCATCGCCAAGACCATCGTGTTTGCAGTACTTTGCGCACTCGCAGCGCCACTCGGAGATCTCAGCGAGTCATTCATCAAACGAGATCTCAAGGTGAAAGACATGGGTTCGGTGCTTCCCGGTCACGGCGGCGTGCTTGATCGATTCGATGCGCTGCTCTTTGTCTTGCCTACAGCGTATTTTGTCACCGTCTTGTTCAACGTTTGGACCTTGGCAGCATCCTGAGCGTCAGGAACGTACAAGGGTCCTGAGGTTGCGCCCTTCCTGAGAACAAACAGCACTACTGTCCGGTTCAGTGTGCTGTGCCTCGGTACCATAGACACATCATGACTACGGTTGCTGTACTTGGCTCAACAGGATCCATCGGAATGCAGACCCTCGAGGTGGTTGCTGCTCAGGCGGACCGGTTCGAGATCGTTGCGCTTGGCGCTGGAAGCTCAATCAAAGAGCTCGCAGCTCAAGCCCATGCAGTGCGACCGCGAGTGGTGGGAATAGCCGATGAGTCTCTGGTGGCCGAGTTAGCAGAGCTCTTGCCTGCCGGAGTTGCAATCGAGGCCGGCCCAGAGGCCCTAGCCGCGCTTGCAGTCGAGGCCGATATCGTGGTCAACGGTGTGGTTGGGTTTGCCGGCCTGCCCGTGACTATGGCAACGCTGAGTGCTGGCCGGCGATTAGCCCTAGCGAACAAAGAGTCTCTGATTGCAGCCGGGCCTGTTGTGCAGGCAGTTCGTGGCACTCCCGGAGCCGAATTGATTCCGGTAGATAGCGAGCATTGTGCACTCCACATGTGCCTACGCGCCGGTGAGGGAACTGCCAGATTGTCTACCTTGGTTCTCACTGCTTCTGGCGGCCCGTTTCGTGGGATGGGTTCGCAGGAGCTCGCCAACGTCACTGTTGAAGAAGCCCTCAAACACCCAACCTGGAGCATGGGCCCGAAGATTACGATCGACTCGTCGACGCTCTTGAACAAAGGGCTTGAGGTCATCGAGGCACATGAGCTATTTGGTGTCGATTACGACCAAATCGATGTGGTGGTGCACCCCCAATCAATCGTTCACTCAATGGCCGAGTTCAGCGACGGTGCAACGATTGCGCAGCTCTCAATGCCCGATATGCGCTTGCCGATTGGCTACGCGTTGGCGTATCCGGATCGTATCGACACAGCCTTCGGCGCCATGGATTGGTCAACTGTCGGCTCCTTGACCTTTGAACCTCCAGACCGAGGCACGTTTAGATGTTTAGACCTTGCCTATGCCGCAGGCCGATCTGCCAAAACGGCTCCGGCTTGGCTTTCAGCTGCAAATGAAATTGCCGTTGAGGCGTTCTTATCTGGCCGTATTGCGTGGGCTGCGATTGCCGAAGTGATTGATGCCGCAATGCAACTTTGGCCCGGCAATCCGGCGGACTCACTTGAGGCCGTCCTCGAGTCCGACGCCGAGGGGCGGCGGGTGGCACATGAACAACTGAATTCAGGTCGATTCGACCTAGAAGCGCTTGCTTCGGGAGGAACAAGATGAGTACTGATCAGACGACTCAAGGAGATCCTGACTCTGCTCAGGCCACTGGGGCACTCCCCGGCGAGCCGGTTCTCGCCGAGCCATCACAGGAGCAGTTGCAACAGGAGCGCCACGACCTTGCCGGTGTGGTCGGCAGTCCATGGTCTCGGGCACTTCGCTTAATCGGCCTTGTTGCAGTAGTCGTGCTGCTCGGAATGAGGCAGGGGCTATCGATGCTGGTGGTCGTAGCAGCCATCGTCATCATGATTTTCCTACACGAGCTCGGCCACTTCATCATGGCTCGACGCGCCGGGATGTTAGTGACCGAGTTCTTTATCGGCTTTGGTCCTCGCATTTTTTCATTCCGACGCGGTGAGACGGAATACGGACTCAAGGTCATTCCCGCTGGCGCCTACGTCAAGATCATCGGCATGAGCAATATGGAAGAGGTAGATCCGGCTTTGGAGTCGAGGACCTACCGGCAGAAGTCGTGCTCGCAACGAGTTGGAGTTGCAGTTGCCGGATCAACCATGCACTTCTTGATTGCCTTTGTGTTGTTGTTTATTCAGTTCGCATTTATTGGCGGGCCCGATGCCGGTCGCTGGAAGGTGGGGGAGCTCACTCAAGGCGGCGCAGCGCAAGAAGCAGGGGTACTGCAAGGAGATGAGGTTGTTGGTTTTAATGGAGCCGCTATCACAAGCTTCGATGACTTCCGCTCACAGGTCAGCTCAGCCGATGCCGGTCAAGTCGATTTCAAGGTGCTGCGAGATGGCAAGGCAGTCACTATTCCTATTGACTTGGCGACTCGCGTCAAGATCATCGGCACCGTGGGCGAAGACATCGATGTTCTCGATAACGGCGATTCGCTCGTGGTTGGAGGGTCACCCGCAAACGGTGTGGCTGCAACTGCTGGCTTAGTAGAAGGATCGCGCCTGGTGCAGGTCAACGGCGTCGAGGTGAGCTCTCTCGAGCAGGTGAAAGCTGCCGTTGCTGATTCATCAGAGGGCGAGTTCACCCTGACGACACAATCGGCCGACGGGGCTACCAACACCGCCACGATTGACTTAGGAAGCCAGGTTGGCACCACCAAACCCACTGCCTTTGTGGGAGTGGGCCAGGAGCCGGTGCTCGAGACTCAGTCGGTTCCAGCGGCTGCTTGGAGCACCGTTACGACGTTTTCACGAACTGCTCAGGCCAGCATTGTTGGTGTTGGAAAGTTTTTCTGGCCACCAAACATCTATGCATTTGTGAGTTCCACAATCACCGGAGACGCTCCGGCGGATTCAACCACTCAAGCCACGCCAGCTGAGGACACCCCCGCTGGTGCATCTGCCAATCGGCCGATTTCGATCATCGGTGTAGCGATGTTGGGCCGAGACCTCTCCTCAGAGAACATCTCTAATCTGATTCAGTTTCTGGCACTGCTGAATATTTTCATCGGAATCTTCAATCTCATTCCGCTGTTGCCCTTCGACGGTGGCCATGTCGTTATTGCCTTGTATGAGCGATTCCAAGAAAAGCGCAAGCGAACCGATCAGCGCTACCTTGCCGACGTGTCACGTTTGGCACCCGTTGCGTACGTCGTCATCTCAGTGCTCGCCGTTGTGGGGATTCTCGCGATGTTCCTAGATATCACCAAGGGCGTCAGCTTGTAGTTCTGGGAACCAGCTTGTAGTTCTCGGAGTCTGCTTGCAAGGTGTCGGTTGGCAGGCATGAGCGCCTACTAACTTGGGTGCATGGACGCAGGCGCAGTGACATTTCCCAGACGTGCAACTCGGCGCATCACCGTTGGCGACGTAGCTGTTGGTGATGGCGCACCTATCACGGTGCAATCCATGACAACTACCAAGACTGCCGATGTTGACGCAACTCTTCAGCAGATTTATGCCCTTGCGGCTTCTGGTTGCGACATCGTTCGTTGCACCTGCAATGACCTAGCAGCAGCAGAGGGGCTTGCTCGGATCGTGCCGCGTAGTCCGATTCCCGTGATCGCAGACATTCATCACCAATACAAGATGGCGTTGGCAGCGCTCGAGGCCGGCGTGCAAGGCCTTCGTCTGAATCCGGGAAACATCAGAAAGCCTGAGCACATCAAGGCCGTCGCCTCAGAGGCAAGAGACCGAAGCGTGCCCATTCGGATCGGAGTAAACGGCGGGTCTCTCGATCCAGCGTTGTACGAAAAGTACGGCGGGACAGTTACTCCCGAGGCAATGGTCGAATCGGCACTCACGGAGATTGCCTATTTCGACGAAGTCGGATTCGACCTCATCAAGATCTCGGTCAAGGCATCCAATGTGCCTCTTATGATCGAGGCGTATCGGCAGTTGGCAGAAGCCACTGATTACCCTCTTCACCTTGGAGTCACCGAAGCAGGCCCCTTGCCCGGCGGTTATATCAAAGCCACGGCAGGGATTGCGACGCTTTTAGCCGAGGGAATTGGCGACACCATTCGGTACTCTCTGACTGCTGACCCAGTAGAGGAAGCGAAGGCTGGAAGGCTCCTTCTTGAGTCATACGGGCTTCGTGAGCGCAAGAACGTTGACCTCATTGCCTGCCCGAGTTGCGGCCGTGCGGAGATTGACGTGATCGCAGTTGCAGAGGCCGCTCAACTGGCATTTGCGGGCAAGGAGCTTCCGCTGCAAGTTGCAGTCATGGGCTGTGTGGTGAATGGTCCAGGCGAGGCTCGTGATGCCGACATCGGTATTGCTGCTGGTCGACATAGGGGTCACCTTTTCGTCAAAGGGGTCAACGTTGCCGTAGTGCCCGAGGATGAAATGGTTGAGACACTCGTTGAGTGGGCTGAGTTCATCTCTGAACACGGAACCGAGGCGGCTCTTGCACGAGTCGACACAGAAAAAGCCCGACGTGAAGCAGAAAAGGATCGTGCCGCCCTGCTCGAGGAGCAAGGCGATGATGCCAATGCCAGCGAGCAGCGAGTTGATCTCATTCACAAAAAGTTTGAGGGCTGACTACTCCGCGTTTCCTGAGCTGATGTGACCGAGTTCGTTGAGTAATCGATTCAGCGCCTCTGGGTCTTCTTGCATGACCTGATGACCGACATCGCAGAGAATACGTATCTGCGCATCGGGAATGGCCTTCACAAGCATCTCGGCGTGTGCCGGGGGAGTGAGTCTGTCCATATCTCCCACCACTACCAAGGTAGGGATGTTCACATGTGTGAGGTCGTCTAATACATCGTGCGTTGCGATTGCGCGTCCGGCCTCTTGAGCAATTGTCGGATTCGAATCTGCGAGCATGACCCGAACTTGTTCAACTGCTTTAGCAGTTGGGTGTCTTCCAAATGCCCAGCGAACGAGCACAACTGACAGATTGTTATTGCGCCAGAGCCGAGCAGGATTCGGTTG
>CAEZYU010000089.1_pt1 | contig 11382 bp, 7 predicted proteins | sample 7265681 | NCBI WGS metagenome assembly CAEZYU01 (sample SAMEA6813940, study PRJEB35770) | freshwater metagenome | biome: Freshwater; feature: Freshwater reservoir; material: water | place: Czech Republic | collected 2017-04-14 | depth 30m m | reverse complement strand
GAGCCACGATGTCTGACTGCACGTCGCCGTCGTAGTTCTTACACGCCCAGACGTAGCCGCCTTCCCACTTCATTGCTGCGGCCACCATGTCGTCGATCAAGCGGTGCTCATAGGTGAGTCCAGCGGCGGAAAAATCGGCTGCAAACTCAGCGTCGAAGACTTCTTGGAACAGGTCTTTGAACTGACCGTCGTAGGCCTTGAGGATGGTGTTCTTGGTTGACAAGTACACGGGGTAGTTACGCTGCAGTCCGTAGCGGAATGAGGCTCGAGCGAAGTCACGAATCGACTCATCAAAGTTGTACATACCCATGACCACGCCGCCGCCCTCGGGGATTTCGACGATTTCGTATTCGATGGGGTCGGTGCCGTCTGTGGGGGTATAGGTAATGGTGACGGTGCCAGCCTTGGGGGCTTTGAAGTCGGTCGCACGGTACTGATCGCCGTGTGCGTGACGGCCAATCACGATGGGCTTGGTCCAACCCGGAACCAAGCGGGGAATGTTCGAGCAGATGATGGGCTCACGAAAAACCACGCCACCCAAAATGTTGCGGATGGTGCCGTTGGGGGAGCGCCACATCTTCTTCAGGCCGAATTCTTCGACCCGAGCCTCATCAGGGGTGATGGTTGCGCACTTCACGCCCACGCCGTGTTCTTTGATGGCGTTGGCGGCGTCAATGGTGATCTGATCCTCGGTGGCATCGCGAGACTCAATCGAGAGGTCGAAGTACTTCAACTCAATATCAAGGTACGGAAGGATGAGTTGTTGTTTGATGAAGTCCCAGATGATTCGAGTCATCTCATCCCCGTCGAGTTCTACGACTGGGTTCTGAACCTTGATCTTGGCCATTGCAACACCTGTTCTGCTTGGTGACTGAGCGCAGCTTCGCAGCAGTCGACTACCTGTGAGGCCAAAGCATACATGTTGCAGACAAGTTGGCCTAGGCCCAGCCCAGCCCAGCCCAGCCCAGCCCAGCCCAGCCCAGCCCAGCCCAGCTAGGCCCGCCGAGGCCCGCCCAGCTAGATGTCAGCCATACACTGTCCCCGCCCTAGAGCGGCCAGACCCTCTAAGTCTCCGTTGGCAAAGTCGGTCTGGTCCACGCTGAGTGTCGGCGACATCAACTGCGAGTCATCCGACACGTGATCAAGGCCCACAAGGTGACCAAGCTCGTGCATCACTGTGGCCCGAGCTTCTGCATAGCCGCCACGTTCAGAGAGCAATTCAGCAAAGTCTGGACCATCTAGGGTGAGTCCGCCGCTCACGAAGATTTGTTGTCCAGCGTTGTCGGCCGCTCCGGGGTCTGAGTCCTCTGCGTACCCGGCGCTGCTGCTACCGGCGTAGCCAAGAATCTCGAGCGTGCTGCCGGCTGAATCCCCAGAACCCCCTCCTCCTAAATCGGGGGACTCGGTGGGGTTTGACCAGGCAATCAACACGGGCGCCCAGCGATCCCCGTAACGCTCGGGTAAGAAGGAGTCTCGCTCGGCACTCGGAGCCTCGTCGGTTGCGCCGTCGTTGATAAAGACCAAGCCCGTGGCCAAAGAAACCCTTGCCACGGCCTCTTCAATCAGTTGATCGGCACCCTTGGGTGCGCCATCTGGGCGGGTGACGTAGTGAATGGGGCGACACGGATCGTAGGCAACGGGAGTCACGCCATCGGGCTGCATCTGAATGAACGCGTGCGTGCCGCCACCGCCGGGCACTGCTGCGGGGATGCCTAGCGGAGCGCTCTGCTGCTCAGCTGATGCAGAGGGCCACCCGTCAGGGCGCAAGAGGCCGGCATCTGAACTCGGTGCAGTCTGGGGCGCAGGGTTTACTCGCGAATCAGAAAACGTCATGTCTCCGGCAACGGTGGTGGCGGTTGGTTGATCCGGAGCTCCATTGAGACCCAGCAGTGACACCGAGAGTGGAACGAACTGCGCCAAGACGTACACCGCAAACACAGACACAATCACCAATGCGGCACTGAGTTTGAGCCAGGTACGTTTTTTGCGGGGCGCTGCAGACTCGTAGTCGCCAGTTGCCCAACTCTGGTCATCCTCGCTAGGCGCAAATCGTCGATTGGCGTTGAACTGGTTCTCTTGTGCGGCAGATTGATCAGCAAGCATTCTTTGCAAGTTGGCTTGTCGTGCAGCGCGTTCTCGATCAGCTGCTGTTTGTTCGACAACCTCGGCAGACTGCACAAAGGAATCGTCGAGTACCCAGCTGTCGAAAGGGTCGTCATCTCCCGGGGGACTATTCCACGCTTCGTCTTCTTCCACCACCTGAGGCTAGCCCCCATGCATTGGCCATTCCCTAGGAATATCGTTGGCAGAAGTGCGGGCATATCGCTCGAGCAATGAAGGCCCGAGAATGCAGGCCTGATGTCACTGCTGGTCGCGTAGCGGCGCAGTTCGAGGCGCGGTACAATCTGCAACTACTTGACCACGCGGTCAAGTAAATGAACGCCACGACCGCACTTCTGGTCATAACTAATCGCTTACCTCAGGGGGACAGATGAAGGTTCACGACAAGCTCTATATCAACGGAGAATGGGTTCTTTCAACCGGAACCGCTACCGAAAATGTCATTGATTCAGCTACTGAAGAGATCATTGCGCAGGTGCCGATGGGAACTGCTGCCGATGTCGATAAAGCGGTAGCCGCCGCTAGGGCAGCGTTTGATTCTTGGGCCGCTACCCCGATTGATATTCGTGCCAAATACTTGCGAGATATTGGCACCGGACTTGCTGTTCGGTTCGAAGAGATTGCAGACACCATCTCTGCCGAAGTTGGCTCGCCAAAGGCGTTTGCCCAAATGGTGCAGGCTGGGCTGTCGCTTGGAGAGTGGGAGAGCTTTGCGGCCCTGATTGAGGCCTACGAGTGGGAAGAAACAGTCGGAAACTCTCTGGTGATCTCTGAGCCAATCGGCGTGGTCGGTGCAATTACACCTTGGAACTACCCGCTCTACCTCATCATCTGCAAGGTGGCCCCAGCGCTCGCAGCGGGTTGCACCATTGTGCTGAAGCCATCCGAGATCACTCCTCTCAATGCCTACATTCTGGCCGAAGTCATCGCCGAGTCCGGCCTGCCCGCAGGCGTGTTCAACATGGTGGTCGGTTCGGGACCAGAGGTGGGCGCAGCAATCTCCTCGCACCCCGATGTCGACATGGTCTCTTTTACAGGTTCGGGTCGCTCGGGCGCCGAAGTGGTCAAGGCTGGTGCCGCCACAGTCAAGCGCGTTGGTCTAGAACTCGGTGGCAAGTCAGCCAACGTGATCCTTGACGATGCAGACCCAGCAACGGTTGCAATGGGCGCACTGTTTGCGGCTTTCCTCAATAGTGGTCAGACCTGTTCGGCACTCACTCGGGTTCTTGTGCCCGAGTCCCGCAAGGATGAGTTCATAGATGCACTTCTTGCAGAGGCAGCACTCATGAAACTGGTTGACCCCAAGGCAGATGAGCCAGATATTTTTCATGCCCTTGGGCCAATGTCATCAAAGGCGCATCAGGATCGCGTGAACGCGTACATCCAAAAGGGAATCGACGAAGGAGCGACCCTCGCACTCGGCGGCCCCGGTCAGCCCGAAGGATTCGAGAAGGGTTTCTATGTCAACCCAACAGTCTTTGTTGACGTCACCCCAGATATGACGATCGCCCAGGAAGAGATTTTTGGTCCCGTGTTGTCCATCTTGACCTACACCGACGAAGACAATGCCGCAGCGATTGCAAACGGCACCATCTATGGCTTGCACGGTGCAGTGCAGTCTGGCAGCGATGAGCGAGCGATTGCCTTTGCTCGGCGGATGCGCACTGGGTCAGTCGACATCAACAGCGGTGGCTTCAATGCCGTGGCGCCCTTTGGCGGCTACAAGCAGTCGGGTAACACACGTGAGCGTGGCCGCTGGGGCCTTGAGGAGTTCCTCGAGACGAAGTCTTTGCAGCTCCCCGGGTGACAGCACTCTCTCACTCTTCTGAGGCACCCCCCGAGGACGAGATTCCGCAAGCGAGTGACTCACACCTTGACGAGCAGGCCGGATCGCCTACTCGTCAAGGTGTGGCACTCATTGCCAGATTTGTGCGTATGCACCCATCCTCGTTTTTCATGTCTCTCTTGGGCGGAGTGAGCTGGGCTCTTCTAGTTGTTGGCGCTACCTACATTCTGGGCCGCATCACTGATGAGGTCATCGAGCCTGCCTTCGATGGCGGTGTATCGGCATCTACGGTTTGGCTAGCCGTTGCAGCAATGTTCGTAGTCGCTCTCTTACGCGGACTCTCGGTGGGAATTCGGCGTTGGTTCGGATCCCTGACAGAGACGCGATCGCAGGCCACGTTGCGCACCGAGGTCACCGACCGCTTACTCGTCATGCCGATGTCTTCATATCGGCGTCACCCCACAGGCGAACTCCTAGCTAACGCCGATGTAGACATCACCACTGGTACCCAATTGCTCATGCCGCTGCCATTTTCGGTGGGTGTCATTGCGCTCGCGGCAGTCTCGCTTGTCAGCTTGTTCACTGCTGATCCTTCGTTTGCGCTCGTTGCATTAGTGCTGTTCCCTGCTCTTGCGTTTCTGAGCCGGTACTACACCAACAAGGTGAACGGCCCAGCGGCTCAGGTGCAGGCTCGACTCGGCCAGGTCTCTTCGATTGCGCACGAGAGTTTTGACGGGGCGCTAGTGGTCAAAACTCTGGGTCGCGAAGGCGATGAGGATCTGCGCTTTCAGGCGGCCTCGAACCAACTGCGCACTGAGCGGCTCGTCGTTGCCAACATGACCTCGGTGTTTCAACCACTCATTGATCTTCTACCGAACCTAGGAATCATCGCCCTGTTGCTGGTGGGGTCTTGGCAGGTAGATCACGGTGAGGCCACCGTCGGACAACTTGTTCAGGCCGTCGCCCTGTTTGGTTGGCTGGCCTTTCCCATGCGGATCGTCGGGTTCATGTTTGAGTCAATGCCCCGCTCAGTGGTTTCGGTCAAACGTGTTGATGCACTTCTTGCCGAGCCGATTGACCCCGCAGCCCAAACACCGGCGCTCAGCAACGAAGATTCGGTCGGAGCGGATCAAACCGCCGAGCCTGTGGCGGAGCTGCTGCCCAAGGGGCCACTCGCGGTTGAGGTCAACGGGGTCTCTTTTGAATACGGCGGTACGGCTGTGTTGTCGGGACTGACCTTCACAGCAGCAGCAGGCGAAACAGTGGCGCTTGTCGGATCAACCGGATCGGGTAGATCCACGCTGACCAATCTGATGATGCGCCTAGATGAGCCAAGCGCTGGGCAGATCCTGCTTGGTGGCGTGCCAATCACTCAGCTGAATCCCGATGAACTTCGCTCTGCGGTCTCAGTTGCGTTTCAAGAGAGCTTCTTGTTTGCCTCCACCATTGCTAGCAACGTCTCGATGGGCCGCGACCTGACTCAAGAACAGCTCGACGATGCACTCGACCGCTCACGAGCCAAAAAGTTTGTGGCCAAACTGCCCATGGCCCAAGACACAGTTTTGGGTGAGCGCGGCGTCACGTTGTCGGGTGGTCAGCGCCAGCGCGTGGCCCTTGCCCGCGCGTTAGCCCGTGAGCCACGGGTTCTGTTGCTCGATGACGCAACCTCTGCAGTCGATCCGGTGATTGAGGCAGAGATTTTGGGCGGACTTCGCACCAGCGATACCACGATGCTGATTGTTGCGCATCGTCTCTCGACCATCTTGCTGGCAGACAAGATTGTGCATCTTGAAGATGGTCGGATTCGTAGTGAAGGTACCCATGAGGAGCTACTTGCCGACCCCGAATACGCAGCGCTAGTGCGGGCCTATGAGTCTGAAGAAACGCGTGAACACGACCAGCATTTTGCCGAAGACCCAGATGCAGGGTTAGCGAAATGAACGGGGCGGCGACATGAACGTGGTGAGCAACCCGCCCGGGGACGAACTCAACCCAGCCGATGTGAAGGCACTTGAAGTGCTCAAAGCCGGCATTGCTGCAACACCCGAGCTCAAGGTGGGCTTGGGCGTATCAATTGCAATGGCTTTGGTGATGGCAGTTGGGCGAATGATCATCCCGATTGCCATTCAGCAGATTTTGGATAAAGGCATCGACAACGGAGACCCAAACTGGGGTTTTGTGCTCACGACCTGTGCCATTGCGGCTGTTGCAATGGTGGCCTTTTCGGTGCTCAACAGGTTTACCTATATGCGCCTGATGGTGACCGCCGAGAACGTGATTTTCGGATTGCGCACTCGTGCGTTTTCTCATGTGCACAAGCTGAGTGTTGCCAACCACAATGAGTCACGGCGTGGAGTCATGGTCGCCAGAGTGACGTCTGACATCGAGACTCTGGCGCAGTTTGCGTCATGGGGCGCAGTGTCGTGGATTGTCAACCTGACCATCATTGTTGTGGCTGTGGGTGTCATTGCCCTCTATAGCTGGCAGCTTGCGATTTTGACCGTGCTGGTGTTGATTCCCATCATTCCCATACTCAAGACCGTGCAACGCAGGCAGTTGCAGTCCTACGACGCGCTGCGGTCTCGAGTCTCTGACACGTTGAGCGAAATCTCTGAGACTGTGATGGGGATTCGTGTGATTCGTGCCTACGCAGATGCGCCCGCCGCCAGAGGTCGTCTGCATGCGGCGATTGATCGCCAGTATCGAGCGCAGCTCAAAGCAAGGTTCTTCTTTGCCATCATGTTTCCCATCTCGGATGTCTTTAGCGGCCTGACCTTGGCAGCCATTGTGGGCGTTGGTGTCTGGTGGGGTCCAGGTTGGGGCTTGCAGGCCGGCACGCTGATTGCAGTGGTGTTTCTTGCCAACATGGTGGTGCAGCCTGTGGCAGAAATCGGCGAGGTTCTTGATCAGACCCAGACGGCGCTCGCAGGCTGGCGCAAAGTGCTGAATCTGCTCGATGAGCCAATCGATGTCGTTGAGCCAGTGCCAGGACTTGAACTGCCAAGTGGGGCTCTTTCGGTCAGCGCCGTCGGAGTGAAGTTTGAATATGAACCAGGGCATCCAGTTCTGCACGGAATCGATCTGCAGCTCGCAGCGGGAGTGAATGCTGCCATCGTCGGAGAAACCGGTTCTGGGAAGACCTCGTTCGCAAAGCTTCTTGCTCGCCTTGCGGACCCAACAGAGGGGCACATCTTCTTTGATGGGATGGACCTTCGAGACGTGTCGCATGACTCCCGCGCGCGGTCGGTTCGCTTGGTGGCCCAAGATGGTTTCTTGTTCGAGACCACAATTTTAGAAAACGTACGATTCGGTCGACCAGAGGCATCAGATGAAGATGTTCGAAACGCTTTTGCCTCACTGGACCTGGATTGGTGGGTAGAGAGCCTTCCTGAAGGCCTAGCTACCGAGGTTGGCGAGCGCGGCGATGCGCTGTCGGTTGGCGAGCGTCAACTCGTGGCACTAGCTCGTGCGCAGCTTGCAGATCCCGGATTGCTGATTCTCGATGAGGCCACCTCGGCGGTCGACCCAGAGACCGAACGAGCGCTTTCGCATGCGTTGGCCAAACTGTCCGAGGGGCGCACCACGGTGAGTATTGCGCATCGTCTGTCTACCGCAGAGGCTGCTGATCTGGTGATCGTGGTTGATGACGGCCGAATTGTGCAGATCGGCACACACCAAGAACTTGTAGCCCTTGGCGGGGTCTACGGAAGGTTGTACGAGTCTTGGATCGGCAATACTCGGGCGGCCTGACTCGCTCAACGCAGCTCAATCCATCTGTTTTGGGCGCTGCGTTTCCATCAGCGTGCTCTGGTCGCTAGCCTCAGCTACGCCTTCGCGTTGTTTGTGCGAACGCACTCCCTCGAATCGGTCGAAATTCTCTTGACCGCCTACCTGCAAGGAACCACTGTGGCAAAGACTCCAATTCGTGTAGCCGTTACTGGCGCAGCCGGCCAGATCGGTTACTCACTGCTTTTTCGTATCGCCAGCGGCGCGATGTTGGGCGAGGATCAGCCGGTGATTCTGCAAATGTTGGAAATCACGCCAGCGCTTGGGGCGCTCAAGGGTGTTGCGATGGAACTCGAAGATGGTGCGTTCCCTCTGCTTGAAGAGATCATTCAGACGGATGACCCAGACGTTGCCTTTGGCGACTGTGGCGCTGCGCTGCTCGTTGGTGCCATGCCCCGTAAAGCTGGAATGGAGCGCTCAGACCTGCTCACAGCAAATGGTGGCATCTTCAAACCGCAGGGCGCGGCGCTTGGCCGCTCGGCGTTGAAAGACGCCAAGATTCTGGTTGTCGGAAACCCCGCCAACACGAACTCGTTGATTGCTCTGAGCAATGCCGAAGGTCTTGAGCCGGGCCGGTTTACTGCAATGACTCGCTTGGATCACAACCGTGCCATTGCGCAGCTTTCGGCCAGGCTGCATGCACCGGTGACTGACATTCGTCGGATGACCATCTGGGGTAATCACTCCACGACGCAGTACCCCGACCTGTTCCATGCAGAGGTTGCCGGTCGCATGGCAGCAGAGATGGTCAATGATCAGGCATGGATCGAAGGCGAGTTCATTCCCACCGTTGCCAAGCGTGGCGCAGCAGTGATCGAGGCCCGTGGTTTCTCGTCTGCAGCATCTGCTGCCAACGCAGCAATCGAGCACATCCACGATTGGCATCTAGGAACCCCCGAGGGCGACTGGGTGTCCATGGCAGTTCCTTCCGATGGCTCCTATGGGGTACCCGAGGGCCTGATGAGTTCGTTCCCGTGCGTGTGCAAAGACGGCAACTACGAGATCGTGCAAGGCCTTGAAATCGACGAGTTCTCACGTGGTCGCATTGATGCCTCGGTGGGCGAACTCATCGAGGAGCGCGACGCCGTGCGAGAGCTTGGCCTGATCTAGGCCTGATCTAGGCCTGATCTAGGCCTGATCTAGACCTGGGGTAAAGCGGAAGTAGAGCGGATATAAAGCGAGCGGTTCAACGGGGATGCTTCCCCGTTGAATCTTCGCGGTGCTGTTTCTAGCGTTGCCAGCGTGCCTAGCAGCGGGTCTCAACACATACTCGGCGCAGATCTAGATGATTTGGAGCGCTGCGCGACATATCTGGCGAATGCCGCAACTCGCCTTGTTGGCATACAAGCCCTGCTTGCTGTGCAGATTCGCTCCAGCACATGGACTGGTGCGGCGGCAGTCAGATTCGGCTCTGAGTGGAGGAACTCCCATGAGCCTTCGCTGCGCCTAGCTGCAGCCACACTGAGGTTCAGCGGCGAGCATCTGCGAACACAAGCAGAGCAGCAGCGCTGTGCAAGTAGCAGCGATGCAGGGAGCAGTCCTGCTGGCAGCACCCATGCACGCAGCACCCATGCACGCAGCACCCATGCAGGCAGCAGTCCTGCAGGAACCGCCCAATGGCTCCCGATTGAGGCTGGCCATCCTGAAGCTCTGCAGAGCTTGTACCACACCAATCAAGTAGCAATCATGAATGAGCTGCAGTTGCTGCGCGCGCAAAGGGCCGAGTGGTTACAGGTCCCGGTTCTTGGCGGGCTGCTCTCTGGCATGCGATTTTTGCCGTTTGATCCGCTTGAAGAGATTGACAACAAGGTCGGGTGGTTGCAATCGCTTGTAGGGAAGGATCGACAGTTTCTCTTTGTAGACACCCTCGGGTCAGGGCATGCCGCCGAGGTATTTGGAAACCTTGATCAGGCCAGCCATGTGGCAGTTGTGATTCCCGGTGTTTCTACGGATCTCGGGAACTTCATTCACCCAGATCGCCTGCCGGCTGCCGTGCTGCAACGAGGGGTGGCTGACACGGCTGTGGTGCAGTGGCTTGGCTACGACCCGCCAGACAACATGATGCTGGCCGGAGTAAACGGCGGGGCAAACTCACGGATTGCTGCTCAAGAAGGAGCTGTTGCGCTACAGGGCTTTGTTGTTTCGCTTCGTGCTGCTGGAGCGCAAGACATCACCGTGATCGGCCACAGCCTTGGCGCGTACCTTGCATCGATTGCGGCTGGAACCACCAAAGGCCTAGCAGCCGACAGGGTTGTATTTGCTGGCAGTCCTGGCTCGTTCCGCTCAGATGTTGAGCAGTTCCACCTGCAAGGTGGGCAAGGGTCTGAGTCGACAGTTTTTGTCATTGAGCAGGGTGCCGACCCCGTAGCAGCGGGTGCATTCGGCAGATCGCTGCTGGGATCAGATGTTACTGATCCAGGTTTTGGGGCAACGCGACTGCTCGATGGTCAACCGGGGCTTGGCAGCCCACTCAGCAATCACAGCAATTACTTCAGCGACACTGTCTCAGTGCAGAGCATGCAAAGGGTGATCACTCAGCAGAACTAGTAACGCAGAGCTAATAGGTGGTGGCTTCTCGCAGCGGCGCAAGCGCGTCTGCAAGGCCATCAATCGCAGCATGCTGACGGACCAGAACAGCTACATCGCCGCCAAGCTTGAGGCGGCCCTGCATAAAGGCTGCTTGAGCGGACACGTCGCCCTGAGCAATTGCAGCAGCAGTGTCGTAGTCCATCTCAAAGCTCACCTGAGCATCTTTTGCGGGCCCAGGCACAAGCAAGGTTGTGCCGTGGTCCATACGGATGCAGTACACGGTTTTTCCAGTAGGAGAGCCAGTCACCTCATAGCGGATGCTCAGGTCAACCTCAGTAGTAGCTGCAGCTACTGCCGGATCGGCAGCGAGTGCCGCCGCTGCTTGGTCTAGCCATTCTTCGCTCAAATACTGCGTCACGTCACTACCTTAGTGACCTCACCTCGGGTCTTCCCCATGTAGGGCGCAGCGGTGATCGATCCGCAGCAGGGGAGCGCACCTGACAGACTATGAACATGACAACTCCAGACCCCCGAGACGAGCATCGGCACCTTCCCGACAGTACGGAACTTTGGAACGAGTCGTATTACATGGACTGGTTCAATGAGGATCTGACCCTAGGTGGTTACGCTCGGATCGGCTTTTATCCGAACCTCAACCGGGTTTGGTACTGGGCTTGCTTGGTGGGCCCGGATCGCCCGCTAGTGACGGTGATCGAGCATGAGGTGGCCATGCCGAAGTCGGCTAGTTCGCTTGAGCTTCGCCACGAGGGGCTCTGGGCTGACCATGTGATCGAGGTGCCAAATGAGCACATGTCGATCAACCTTGAGTCCTTTGGGTTGTCTCTGGACGATCCCGCAGAGGTGTATCACGATCCTCGTGGCGAGGTTGTGCCCTTCGGTTTTGAGCTGGACTTCATCACTGACCGGGGCGCCTATCAGTGGCCGCCAGTCACGCCGAGGTATGAGATTCCCTGCCGAGTTCAAGGGCAGATCCTTGTTGGCGATGAGCGCATTGAGTTCGATGGTTGGGGGCAGCGAGACCATTCTTGGGGTGCTGCTCGTGACTGGTGGGCCATGCCTTGGAGTTGGACTGCTGGCCGCCTAGAAGACGGCGAGCGCTGGCATAGTGCTGGCGGCTTCTCTGCGAATAACGAGTGGGG
>CAEZYU010000088.1_pt1 | contig 11582 bp, 9 predicted proteins | sample 7265681 | NCBI WGS metagenome assembly CAEZYU01 (sample SAMEA6813940, study PRJEB35770) | freshwater metagenome | biome: Freshwater; feature: Freshwater reservoir; material: water | place: Czech Republic | collected 2017-04-14 | depth 30m m | reverse complement strand
AGCCCACACCGGCAGCGAGGTTTGCTAACGCAACAAGACCACTCGCACCTTGCTGCGCAACAACACCCAACTCACAACCCAACCCAAAACCAGACACAGGCCCACCAGACACAGGCCCACCAGCCACAGGCCCACCAGACACAGGCCCACCAGAAACAGCATCACCGGAAACAGCGGGACCAGACACAGCAGGTTGTGCGTCACCAGCTTTGGAGTGGTTTGGTTCTGATTCTTTAGGATCGAACATGTGTTCTATATTAGGAACACCCAGTGACACTCAAGCAACGAATTGGCCCAGCCAGAAAATCGCTGCAGCACACTGCCTGCAGCACACTGCCTGCAGCACACTCTCTGCAGGAGTCGAACAGCTATGTCGGCCATTGATCCGGCGGGGAAGATTGGCTCAGGGGTTCCTCTGGTCTTGTATCTGCCGCTTTAGTTTTTGGCAGGTGCAGCCATCTCAACGCCCTCATCGAGATCTCGGGCGACTTGCTGCGCCACTGCTGCTAGGTCATCTGGAAGCTGATCAATTCGATCAAGTTCGTCCGAAAACTTGAGCCGTGGTTGATCCTGGGATGCAACAACTCGTGGCATCCAAGCCGAATGTAAAACGAAGGGAACCTCAACGCCTGCGCCAGAACCCGCCAGTGTGGCGATTGGTCCTGAGCCAACTGCAGACGCATCAAAAACCTCAACCCGAAAGCCCTTATCGTTGATCACCGGAACCACTACATAGCCGTCGTGGCCGCCGGGGTCCGAACCGGCGTAGCGGCTGCGGCCGGGAACTGAACCAGGGTCCCGAGGCACAAAGATTGGCGAGGTGGGCATATCGTCCAAGGCAAACTCGTGATGCGTCATCAGCTGCAGGTCTGGCAGTGAGGTCGTGGTGAGTAGTGGGGGAGTTTCCTCTGCGGGCCATTCGGATCGATCGATTCGGTCTGCGTACAGAGCAAGCATCTTTTGAGTGACTGCTTCGGGGCGCCAGCCAAAGTGAACCTGATGGTGAACCGTCGGTTTGGAACGACCCTCGGTTGACCAATCCATTGCGTTCAACTGCCTGCTCCACAGCAGCGACGGCTCACGCTGTTCGGCGCGCTCGTGCACCTTCCCGGTCTCTGGATTGAACTCGATCAGGGTGTTGCGGTCCGGGCTCATCGGAAAGCCGAAGAGTCCACACAACGCAGGGTCAACCGGGCGGCCGAGGGCATCGATATCGCCTACGCCCTGAGTCATTGCAAGGTCTGCATTTTGGGTGTGTTCAAAAAGCACCTGAATGCCGTCGGAGTCGTCGTACATCGCGTAGTAGTGGTTGATCTCAGGTGCGATCTCGAACACCTTGGCCTCTACTGGGGTTCCAGGGGGAACGGCTTCAAGAGCATCCTTGCGGATGAGGTACACGGGGCCGGATGCGTTTGCTGGCTCGAGTCGATCGCCACCGGTCAACACCTGAGGCTCTACCTTGAAAGCGCAATCTCCGATGATCAGCCAGTCGCGAGTTTGAGTAATGGTGTGCACTGATTGCGGAATCAGTCCACCGCTAATGGGCCACATCTGCAGAGGATTTTGGCCGTCCCAGCGCACCACGAACAGCTCACCCCAAAAGATGTTGACAGTCCAGAGCACGTCCCGGTCGGGGTCAATCACAGGGTGGGCAGTGCTCATCACAAGCGGTAGCAGCGGCTGGCTGAAGATCTCGAAGTCCTTCCATTCGGAGCGATGGCCAACCTCACCAAGAAATGCAAGTGTGACCGGGTCGATCTCTACCGGCCGACCAACATCCCAAGTGGTAAAGAGGCGGTCCCCCCAAGGTAAGGGTGCGGTGTTGGCTGCGTTACTCATTCCGAAGGGCGACTGAACACCCATATGGGTTGCGGTGAAAACGTCGGGACGGAGTGCGCGCAAGCGCGCAGAGGGGGAATCGATCATGCGTTGCCGCCAGGCGAAAGAATCTTCGAGGGCTCCGTGAGTGCCGCTCTCGAGTGAGAGCCTGTAGGTCATTCCGTCACCAAAGAAGGGGTGTGGATTATCGAATGTGCTCGGATGCGGCGCGCTCAAGATAAGTTCACCGGTCATGTCCTGCGGCCACGTTCCGCTCTGCAGCGTCAGATCATGATCTTGTGGCGTGGACTGATTAAAGACTGATCTTGGCAGTGGCACGAGGACCTCTCTAAGGAATTGGTAAACGGTGTTTACCTCTAATGCGCTTGTCGTGCAACCGATCTTGAAAATCTGTGGCCTTCGATGGGGCAAGCTGTAGGGATGCGTGTACCCCTCACTAGGGAACTTTTGATCGAAACTGCCCGTGAGCAACTCGAGTCTGAGGGCGTGGGTCAGCTCTCATTGCGCGGTCTTGCTAGGCATCTCGGAGTAACTGCTCCAGCGCTGTATGCATACGTCAAAGATAAAGATGATCTACTCGAAGCTCTTGCCACTGAGCACTTTGAGGCATTGGTGCAGCGATTTGATGCCATTGAGGAAGCCGATCCACTAGAGCGAATCCGGGCGCTGAGTCGAGCCTACGTGTTACACGCACTTTCCTCGCCGGCGCTGTTTCATCTGATGTTTCGCTACCCGCCCACCCCGGTGCCGGGGGTTGAGGCGTTCCCTCCCTCTACTCAAGCATTCGAGGCCGCATCGGCTGCCACTGCGGACGCAATTGCCGCAGGGCAAATTGCGAGCGCCGATCCAAGCCTTGCGAGCATGACGATGTGGGCGGCCATACACGGAGTGGCGGAAGTCTTGCTCCTCGGGTTTACTGCTGACGAGCAAGCCTCATTGGAACTCATGGACTCAGTCATCAACACGGTTCTCGCTGGCCAGATTCATCCCCTTCCCGACTGACCCTCACCGGGGTCGACCTGGGTTGGTAAACACCGTTTACAACGCGTAACCCTCTGAGTAGCCTGCCGGTTATGTCTCTCGAATCTCCAGCCAGTGTGAACCCCTACCTAGTAGGTCAGTATGAGCCGGTTCGGGATGAACTCACGGTGCAAGACCTTCACATTACGGGCACGGTTCCTGCTGCATTAGATGGAATGTACCTTCGCAATGGGGCAAATCCGCAGTTCGATCCGATCACTCGATACCACGTCTTTGATGGCGACGGCATGATCCACAAGGTTCAACTAGAAGGCGGCCGGGCGAGTTACCAGAATCGGTTTGTTGAGTCGAAAGGTTTGATGATTGAGCGGCGAGAAGGCGCGGCACTCTTTGGAGGCCTGTCTGAGTTTCGGATGCCGCCAGAGGAACTTCTTGTCGAAGCTGGAATGATGAAGAACACGGCCAACACCAACATCGTGCGGCATGCAAACAGGCTGCTTGCCCTCATGGAGGCAGGAAAACCCATTGAGATGAGCAAGGAACTAGCGACTCTTGGCGAGTGGGATTTTGCCGGCTCTCTGATTGGCCCAATGACTGCTCACCCCAAAGAAGATCCAGAAACGGGCGAACTGCTGTTCTTTGGCTATAGCCCGTTTCCTCCGTACCTGCGTTTCCATCAGGCCGATGCTTCGGGCGAGCTCATCAAGAGTGTCGCCATTGACCTGCCTAGCCCCGTGATGATGCACGACTTCGCTGTTTCTCGTCGACATGTTGTGTTCTTCGATCTGCCGGCGGTGTTTGATCTTGATGCAATGTTGGCGGGCGGGCCTGCAATCGAATGGGATCCGGACAACGGTGCTCGTATTGGGATTATGGACCGCCAAGCACTCGAACTCGGTGTGCGCTGGATAGAGGTTGAGCCGTTTTATGTGTTCCATTTTCTGAACGCCTATGACGATGGAGACACGGTGGTGGTTGAGGGTTGTCGTTCGGATCGACTGAACGTGAGTTTCGGCGATGACTCAGTTGGCGACACGGTGCGACCATCTCTGCATCGCTGGCGCATCAACCCAACATCGGGAACGGTCTCTGAAGAGACTCTCGATGATCGAGCAGCTGACTTTCCGCGAATAAATGATTCGTTTGCCGGCCTTGAACACCGCTATGGCTACCTTGGCCATACCCGAAGTTGGGTCGAGAACGAGGTTGTCTTTGATGGCGTAACTCGTCACGATCTGCACGAGGGAACCTCGGTAACGCATGTGTACGGCGAGCATTCAGTCTGCGGCGAAGCCGTGTTTGCGCCTGATCCTGATCGCTCCGAGGAAGACGCCGGATGGTTGCTGAACTTCGTAAGTGATCAGAACTCAACGCAGTCTGATTTAGTCATCCTTGACGCTCAAGAAATGAGCGAGGTTGCTCGAGTGCACCTTCCTCGCAGAGTGCCCTTCGGGTTTCACGGCAATTGGCTGGCGAATGAGTAACGCCTAGGCGCAACGCTCAACCCGATCCCTCCGCGATGTTTTTGAAGATCGGCAGCTATATTCACAAGTTGAGGTGCGCTAACTCCCGAGAATCGCCTCTGGAAGCGACTGGAATGACCCTGCAGAACGAGATTCCTCCATCACCCCAAAAAGCGTTGCGGCGCCAGGGTAAGGCCGTGAATCGTCGTGGTCGGTCTACTTCGGGCAGTTCTGGCTCGGGGACAGCGGGTTCGGGCACTGCGAGTCCGACTACAGCGGGGTCGAGTTCTGCTGGGGATTCGAAACCAGGGGTACGCGCCCGATTGCGCTACATGTTCGATACGGGGCTCTCTCGGGGGCCATCGGTGGTGATTGGTTGGCTTGGCTTACTGACCCTGTTGGTGATTCTGGTAACGGCACTTTTCATGACGATTTTCGGTTTGGTCGGGGTGAACGGAGGAGCCCGCTTAGGGTTTGGCGAAGCCTTCTGGCAGGCCATGCTTCGAGTGGTAGATGCGGGGACCTTCGCCGGAGACAGCAGTTGGCCCACACGGCTACTTGGACTTTCGATTACCTTGGCGGGAATTTTTTTGGCTGGCAGCCTGATTGGTTTAATCGCCAACTCTGTTGATCAGCGTGTTGATGGCCTGCGCAAAGGACGCAGTAGCGTCCTAGAGACTGGCCATACGCTGATCTTGGGTTACTCAAGCCGGGTGCCCGTGATTGTGAGCGAGCTCGTCCTTGCCAATGAAAGCCTGCGTCGCGGAGTAGTCGTAGTTCTCGCCAATGAAGAGAAGTCAGTTATGGAAGACGAGCTGCGCGATCAGGTCCGGAACTTCCTGACAACTCGGCTTGTTTGCCGAAGGGGCCACACTGACGAGCCTGCCGATCTTGAGTTAGTCAACGTTGCCGGCGCGAGGTCGATCATTGTTGTTGGCGACAGCGATGCAGTCGTGATCAAGACGCTGCTTGCAATTAGATCTATCGATCCGCATTTTGAAAATGCACACGTTGTTGTAGAGACCAGTTCAGAGTCAGCTGATGCCTCCATTCGCTCTCTTTTTGGCCCGCGAGTCGTGACCGTCAATTCGGATCAGATCGTCGCGGAGTTAACTGCCCAGGCTTGTCGCCAACGGGGACTCAGTACTGTGTTTCGTGAACTCTTAGATTTCGATGGAGACGAGGTCTACTTCGAGAAGTTTCCAGAGACAACGGGGCACACATTTGCTCAGGCTCAACTGGCATTCGAGAGCAGTGTGCTGATGGGCCGGCTTACGGCTGACGGACTAGTCCAACTGAATCCTCCTGCCGACACTGTCCTTCAAGAGGGAGATGAACTCATCGGGGTTGCCTCGGATGATTCCACCTTCCTTTTCGGCGGTGTGGTCGACGCGCCGGAAATTCCGCAGGCCGAGGTGATTGCAGAGCAGGCTGGACCAACGCGAATCTTGGTTGTGGGTTGGAGTGTTTTGGGTCCGCGCGTGCTAGCTGAGCTCGACGAGTTCCTGACATCAGACACGGTCATTGAGATCATTGCCGACCCTGAGCAGGTCGACGTGGACGCTATTGAACCCTCGATCTTGGTACGCAATGTTCACATCGAAGTAGCTGCTTTTGGAGGTGGGCCCGAGGAGGTCACTGCTTATGCTGCGCGACGGCATTTTGATGAGGTGATTGTGCTGGGCTACCGGGATCGGATATCGACAGATGAGGCTGATGCCCGGACACTGCTGACACTGATGGCGTTCAACCAAATAGTTGAGAAGCACGAACTAGGCGACGTAAGAATCGTGGCCGAGCTTCTTGAGCAGCGACACACACCGCTCGCAGTTGCGACGGGCGCTGACGACTTTATTGTCAGCGTGGAGCTGACGAGTTTGCTCATTGCGCAACTTTCGGAGCGTCATGAGCTTGATCTGGTGTTTCGAGACCTCTTCGACCCCCAAGGATGCGTTGTTGAGCTGCGTCCTGCCGTTGCGTATGGGGCAGAGGCACTTCGGACGTTCGCAGATGTCGTAGCCGCGGCCTCGGCACAAAACCAGACTGCTCTGGGCTACCGAATCGGCAGCAGTGGTGAGGTAGTGATCAACCCGGCAAAGTCCACAGAGGTGCAACTCGGGGCCAAAGATTCCGTGCTGGTGCTTCGCTAGTTGGTCAGGTTGCTCTTCGTCTGAGATCGCTACTCGTCTGAGATCGCTACTCGTCTGAGAGAGCGTCAATGCAGATCGTGACGGCTAGAAGAAGTACGTCGTCTTCGCCGTCAAGGATTTCAATACCGTAGGTATCGCGCACGCGGAACCATTTCTTTGAAACGGTTGCGATGGTGTCGCCGTCTTTCTCTATCTCATACTCATGGTCAGCAATGTTTCCGTGAGCGTGAAGATCCTCGCCGCCGTCCATCTCTACTTTGTAGCGGTCACGAATCCCGATGAGCTTTTTGTGCACGGTTGCCGAGCGTCCGTCGGGCAACTTGATCGACATCTTGTCCCTGACGGTGAGAACCCGCTCTTTGATCTCGGCCAGGTTTTTTCCTGAATGGTCTTCCAGGATAAACGTCTTGCGCATGCGCATGGCCTTGCCGTCAGACTTGTAGACCTTGTCGCCACTTTCGTTCTCAATCCAAGAGTCGTCGCCAAAGCTCATGAGCCTCTCGTGCATCTGAAACTTATGCGTGCCTTTGTCGTCTTTAGAGCGGTTTAACAGTCCCATAGCGGTAGAGACTACGACCCTCGCCGCAAACCTGTGAGGAATTCCATAACGGTGAACTTCGTTTGCGAACAGGCTTCCTAGGAGCGCGCCACTCGAAACCCGATGTTGCCGGCGCTTGATTGAGCGGTGTTAGCGCTTCGAGCAGAGACGCGGTAGCGCCAGCAGTAGGACTCGTGGCAAAGATAGGACCCGCCCCGCATGACCCGATGCGTTCCACGTGGTGGACCACACGGATCTTGGCGTGGTCCGGTCAGATGAAAGGCGGGGTCAAAGAAGTCGGCGCACCATTCCCAAACGTTGCCGCAGGTATTGAACAGGCCAAATCCGTTCGGTTCGTATGAGTCGACTGGAGCTGTTCCGGCGTAGCCGTCAGCGGCAGTGTTGCGGCTAGGGAAATCACCTTGGAAGACGTTCATGCGGTGCTGGCCGTCTGGCTCTCTCTCATCTCCCCAGGGGTAGCGCTTCCCCTCTAGGCCGCCTCGTGCTGCGCATTCCCATTCGGCCTCTGTCGGCAGTCGGGCACCGGCCCACTGACAAAATGCAACTGCATCTTCCCAAGTGACATGAACCACGGGATGATCCATCCGGTCGGCAACTGATGACTGCGCTCCCTCGGGGTGTTGCCAGTTGGCACCTTCAACAAGTCTCCACCAGGGTGCAGCGGCTACGCCTTGGGTGGGTGGAAAGTCATCGGGGAGTAACCCTCCAAACACAAACGACGAGCCTTCTCGCTCAGATTCAGTCACCCAACCGCTTGCTGCAACAAAATCGCCAAACTCGGCATTAGTCACCGCGGTAGCAGAGATCTCGAAAGCACCGAGCGAAACCTGCCGGATTGGTCCTTCGCCGTCGGCCGGGTAGGCAGACTCTTCTGAGCCCATAGTGAAGCTTCCGGCTGGCACTGAAACAAACACCCCGTTCAGAGCCGGGCTTGCCACGGTTGGTTGCGCGGTATTGCCACCTTCCTCCGTCGCACTGCTGCCTAGTAGGGCTTCTGCGACGCGTTCTTCGGAGGGTCGGTCGTGAGCGGAGGGGCTACAGCAAGGTTGGGTCATAGTTCTGGATGCGAATCGGGGGATACGTTCTGGGGCGCAGACTAGGTATGGTCACTCGGGTGAAGTCCGTTCTGCGCTAGGTTCTTGCAGTCACACTGCATAGTAAGTGGTGCGGCAACACTTCTCGGAATCTGCCGAGACCCAATTTTGGAGGCTCTCTTGCTTGCATACGATTACCCGCTACTTCAGATCATCATCACGATGATGTGGTTCTTCCTGTTCTTCCTGTGGATCTGGATTGCCATCACCGTGCTTGTTGACGTATTCCGCAGCCATGACATGGGTGGCTTTGCCAAAGCTCTTTGGCTACTTTTCATTGTTGTTGTTCCATTCCTCGGCGTGTTGGTCTACCTGCTCGCCCGTGGTCACAAAATGCAGGAACACCAAGTTGCCGCAGCAAAGGCTTCTCAGGAGCAGTTCTCCGCGTATGTCAAAGAGACAGCGGGCGCTGGAGAATCCTCGGCTGAGCAGTTGACCAAGCTGGCTGCACTTCACGACAGCGGCAAGCTCAGCGATGCTGAGTTTGATGCGCAGAAAGCCAAAATCCTGGCCTGATGTGACAGTTGTTGAAACTGCCCGTCTCATCGATCTTGTATCGGTAGGCGGGCAGTTTCGCGTCTCGGTTCCCGATACCCTGAACTCATGACCGGCACCGGGGCGCCAGAGAGTGAGTTTGTCGAGAATTCACCCGAAAAAGTCGGCGCAGGTTCTCGGTCGTTAGAACTCCATGAGTGCCCGGGAGCAGTTGACGCCTACGGTCCACGCCCCCTTTGGCGAGGCTGGCTACACGCTGCGGCCTTCGTGGCAGTTATCCCTGCGGGCATCTACCTGCTGAGCCTGGCGCAGAGTACTGCGGCCCGAGTCGGGGTGATTGTGTATTGGTTCAGTCTCGCCGGGCTCTATGCAACAAGTGCCAGCTATCACCGCCTTGCGCGAACTGCTACCTCGGTTTTGTGGTTTCGCCGGGCAGACCACTCGATGATTTACGTATTAATCGCCGGCACGTACACGCCGATCTGTCTGCTGGTTCTTCCCGCTATTTGGGGAATTCCTATGCTCGTGCTGATCTGGACTGCGGCCCTAGTGGGTATCAGCATGAAGATGATTCGCCTTGGTCTTGATAACGGCCCGAGCGGGTCTTGGCTGTATATCGTGATGGGATGGGCAGCGGTGTTGACCCTGCCTGTGCTCGTGATGAATCTGAACTGGGTGCAACTGTTGCTGCTCGCAGCGGGCGGCTTGTTGTACACATTGGGCGCTGTAGTGCTTGGCAAGCATCGCCCCGATCCGAGCCCCGAGAAGTTTGGGTATCACGAGGTCTGGCATTCAATGACAATTGCCGCAGGCTCCTGTCACTTTGCTCTGATCGCAACCATGCTGGCCTAACGACTGCTGGCCTAACGACTGCTGGCCTAACGACTGCTGGCCTGCTGGTGTTTCGGCTGCTCAGATGGGGTGGCCCTGTGGTCCGAAATCATCCCAGTTCGCAGGGCCCTGTTTTTGCGCACGTTCAGTCTCGTCATGCCCAGTCTCGTCATGCTCAGTCTCGTCATGCTCAGTCTCGTCATGCTCAGTCTGGTCATGCTCAGTCCGGTAAGGCTCGGGCCCTCCGTGGCTGTGTCCGGCGTGAATCTGTTCACGGCCAGTCAGCACTGCAGCGGCCAATGCCGTGGTGATCGGAACCGAGATGACCAAGCCGATGGATCCCACCAACATCCGCACAATCTCCATAGCCACAATCTCGCTACTCAGAATGCGGCCGATCGACTTGTTGCCTTGGCTAAAGAGCAGCACCAGCGGAAGCGCAGCACCTGCATAGGCCAGCACCAGAGTGTTCACCGTCGAAGCCACGTGATCGCGGCCTACGGTGATGGCTTCTCTGTACAGCACAACTTTGCTCATCTTTGGGTTGGCTCTTCGCAGCGCAGACACTGTCGATACTTGGGTGACCGTGACATCGTCGAGCACGCCGAGGGCGCCAACCACGATGCCCGCTACTAACAAGCCCCGCAGGTCAAGCGCAGAGGCAGTCACACGAAGCACTTGAGCGTCTTCATTGGCTAAGCCAGACAAATTGCAGAGCTCAGCTGCGACAAGGGCAAGCAGCACGATCAACACCAAACTCAAGAGCGTGCCTGCAAGCGCAACCGTGGTTGCGGTATTCACCCCATGAGCTAGATACAGCGCAACATAGGCAATGGCAACGGTTCCGACTAGGGCCACTAGAACCGCTGACTCGTTGCGAAGAAGCGAGGGCACGATGAAGGCCACCAGAATCAGCCCACTTGCCGCTAGCCCGATCAGAGCGCGCACCCCTTGCCATCGTCCAACAAAGACCACTGCTGCAATAAAGAGAATGAGCAGCCACCACATCGGTGTACTGCGTTGAAAGTCTGAGAACGAGTAGCGGTAGGGCACCGGACTCGTCGCCACGTCGAGCAGCACGACCTGCTCGCCACCCTTCATCTGCGGGATTCGAAAGTCGGTGTCTCGAATCAGAAACACCCCGGTGTCACCTGCATGCTTCCCGGAGGTGATCTTGACCGAGACTTCTTGGCAGCCGGCTAGGGCGTTGGCCTCAACTGCATCGCAGGTAGTGCGAACAGCCTTGGTGACGGTTGCATCTACAAACTCAGATGGTTGATTGCCAAGGTCCGGCGCTTCGCCCCGGGGCCAGAGCAACCCAAGGCCCAGAAGGGTCAGCAGCGAGACAACAATGATCGCCCGTGTTACCCATTTTTGGGTCTGCTCAGCAGTCTCCATCACCCATCAGTCTTGTGCATCGCACTCAGCTTTGGGGGCACCCTGCCGCAGAGGTTCGCAGGTTGGCTACGGTCTGGGCAATGGATGCTGATCGGGAAGAACCTACACAAGGCGCTCTGCCACCTCCGCCTGAGAAGTACTTTGCAAGCGACAATGCCTCGGGCGTACACCCCAAGGTGATGGAGGCTTTGCAGAGCGCAAATTCAGGGCATGCGTTGGCCTATGGCCAGGATCCGTGGACGCAGCGCGCAACAGCTCAGTTTGAGGAACTCTTCGACAAGCGCGTTGACGTTGCATTTACCTTCGGCGGAACCGGAGCAAACCTGCTGGGTCTGCAGTGTTTGCTGCAGCCTTGGCAGGCCGTGATTTGTACTGACTCAGCCCATATTGCTGTTGACGAGTGCGGGGCTCCTGAACGCTTCATTGGATGCAAGCTGATCGACTTGCCATCTCCTGACGGCAAGCTCGTGGCCGACCAGATTCACGAGCAGTTGCACGGTAGCGGTGATGAGCATCATGTTCAGCCGCGAGTTGTCTCTATCACCCAGTCAACTGAACTCGGAACGTTGTATTGCGCCGATGAGATTGCAGACCTTGCCGATGCCTGTCACGCCGCAGGGCTTTTGTTGCATGTTGACGGGGCGAGGGTTGCAAACGCTGTTGCCGCAACTGACTATTCAGCCGCGGCGATGCTCGTCGAGACGGGCGTGGATGTGCTCACGTTTGGGGGAAGTAAGAACGGGATGATGTTTGGTGAGGCCGTGATCTTTTT
>CAEZYU010000087.1_pt1 | contig 11601 bp, 8 predicted proteins | sample 7265681 | NCBI WGS metagenome assembly CAEZYU01 (sample SAMEA6813940, study PRJEB35770) | freshwater metagenome | biome: Freshwater; feature: Freshwater reservoir; material: water | place: Czech Republic | collected 2017-04-14 | depth 30m m | reverse complement strand
GAGTATTGGGTTCTGCCCAAGTATTCACTCACCCAGTCCAGCGTCATGGCGAGCGGCAGTACCCACATTCCGATCACCAGAACAGGTGAAGTCGCCACGGCCAAACTGATAACGGAGGCCGCAGTTAGTAGGAGTACCGGGTACAACACTAAACAGCGTCGGCATACATGGTGCTTGCCGAGTGTCACGCATCGGTCGTACTGCCCGGGTCGGTGATGCGAAAACCACAGCGGACTCACATGAGTCCCTGCTGTGAGATGCGATGAATCGACCGGCGCTGGCATCTGTTATTTATCGGCAGAAGACTGCCAAACCTGAGCTCTGGGGTGCCAGCAAGATCAGGAACGCGCGAGGATGACCCCCATGACTGAGCCGCAGAAACCCGCACCCACCGAAAATCCCGACTCAGCGGAGTTTGTCTATAACGAGTTTTCGCATTTCGCAGGCAACTGCAACGAGTACGCATTGCCGTGGGACGGGCAAGCTCAGGTCACGCGGGTGAGCCATGAACTGCCAGATGGCAGGGTTGCCTCTGCGTTGAAATGGGGTGATGGCCCGCCAGAGTTGGTACTTCTGCACGGCGGGGCCCAGAACGCGCATACCTGGGACACGGTTGCCTTGGCGCTTCGGCCCTGTTCGATCCTGGCTGTGGATTTGGCCGGTCACGGGCATTCGGACTGGCGGACCGATGGGGCGTATGGTCCGCAGAACAACGCAGATGATGCGGCGGCCTTAATCGATGTATTCGCGCCCTCTGCCTCGGTGCTGGTCGGCATGTCTCTGGGTGGACTCACCGCAAACGTTCTCGCAGCGACCTACCCATGGCTGGTGCAGCGCCTCGTAGTGATCGATGTGACCCCAGGAGTCACCCGTAACAAAGCGGCCGAAGTCCATGCCTTCATCGAGGGGCCGCAACATTTCGCTAGCTTCACGGAGATCTTCGACCGCACGACCGAGTTCAATCCGACTCGATCTGCGGATTCCTTGCGGCGCGGCATTTTGCACAATGCCCATCGGATGCCAGATGGCTCTTGGGAATGGAATTATGACCGCCGGCCAATCCTGCAAGAGGCGGTGTCGCATCCAGAGGACGGCGACGCTGCGACATTCTCGGGAGATCTCTGGGGTGAGGTTGCAGACGTCCAAGCGCCGTACCTGTTGCTGAGGGGTTCGCTCAGCGCAGTCGTTGACGATGCCGACGTGGCCGAGTTACTCGTTCGCCAACCCGAGGCTCGTGTGGTGGTCGTCGATGGTGCAGGCCACAGCATCCAAGGTGACCGACCGATTGAGCTTGCCGAGATACTGCGGCAAGAACTCAATCAGGCTACGTGACCTGCCCGGCAACCCAAGTCTCAACAAGGTCGCGCAGCACGGGAAGGGTCACGGCCCCCGCACCAAGCACGGTGTCATGAAATGCGGGCAACTCGAAGCGTTCTCCTAGAGCATCTTCGGCGTAGGAGCGCAGGCGCAAGAACTCGAGTTGGCCAACCTTGTAGGACAGCGCTTGGCCTGGGATGGCCAGATAGCGATCTACTTCTCCAGAGATCTGGTCTTTCGGAACCGGTGTGTGCTCTTCGAAGTAGTCCACCGCTTGCTGGCGGGACCACCCCATGGCATGAAGACCGGTGTCAACTACGAGTCGTGCTGATCGCCAAGAATCGGCCGCAAGCATTCCAAAACGGGCAACCCTGTCTGAATACAGGCCCATCTCATCGGCTAGGCGTTCGGCATACAAAGCCCATCCCTCTATATATGCAGTAGGGCCGTCGTGACGTTGAAACTCGGGCAGGCCAGTGAGTTCCTGACTAATTGCTATCTGAAGGTGATGCCCAGGAATCGCCTCGTGGAAGGCAATCGACTCGGCCTCGGTGCGAGAGGCTTCTTCTGGGTGAGATGTGTTGATGAAGTACGTGCCAGGGCGTGAGCGATCGATCGCTGGCGGGAAGTAGTAGGCGTACGGTGCGTCCTCGGCAAGAAAATCGGGAATGGGGGAGACCCTGCATGGGGAGGATGGGAGCAGGCCAAAGAACGCTGGCAACGCCTCTGTGGCGCGGGCCACGCTGCGCTCGGCAAGTTCAACAATCTCGGCAGCATCGACATGGCGCAGCGATGGATCTGTACGCAAATACTCAAATACGGATTGCAGGCTGTTGGCGTCGTAGCTGTAGTTCGTAGCGCTGGTACCTGCAGCGCTGCTTGGCTTGGGCTGCACTGGTTCTTGGGCCAGAGCCAGATACTCCTGCTGCAATGTGCCCTCGGTGATCTCTTTGCCGAGTGCATGCAACTCCGAGGCAGAGAACTCACTCGTGGTATGTGAACGGATCAGGGCTCCGTAGAGTTCCTCTCCTTGGGGCAGCCAGCACCATCCGGCCTTGTCGTCCTCGCGAGCGGACGGGGCGATCTGATCGCGCAAGGCATCTCGGTATTCGACAAACGCTGGTCGGATACGTTCTCGAACTGTCTGAGCCATCTGAAGCTGCCACTGATCGGCCCCAGACCAGTCCTTTGGTAGCCCCGCTGCTAAGAACGGATCGGAATCGAGCGGCGAGGCGAGGTACAGATCCAGAGAGTGAATGGAGCGAGCGATCACCCGTTGTGCAGGGGTCCGACCCACCTCGAGCCCAGCAAGAAATCGCTCCACGGCTTGGCCCAGCATCCGGGGGATCTCTGCATATCGCTTGAGGGCTGCCTGAGCGTGCTCTGGTTCTGGGTAGGTTAACTGCGGGGCCAGCATCAGCAGCGCTGCGTGCGGTCCGTCCATCTGATCGCAGGCCAGTTCGATCAAACGCAGATCCGCTGATTCGATACCAGTGTGCAGGTAATGAGCAAGAACCGAGCGAGTGACTCGCTCGATGGGGGTCAGGCTTTGCGTATCAACTGCATCGCAGCGGTGCTGCAAGCGGAGCAATGCCGCCCGATGATCCTGCTCGGCCTCGACCGAGAGGTCGTCGAGGCAGTCGTCGTATTCGTGAACTCCCAGCAGGGTTGCCGACAAGGGGCTGCTCTGAAGGGAGACAGACCAGTACTCCTCGCTGATCTGAGCAAGCTCGGCGCTACTCGAGGAGCCTCTGCCTGCACTTTTCGGGATCGCTGCTTCAGATGTCACGCTTGGCGGGTTCCTTCGGTAGTCCCAACATCCGCTCAGCCACGATGTTGCGCAAAATGTTGGTGGTCCCACCCATGATTGTGTAGGCGGGTGCGTAGCAGATATTGCGAGCGACTCTGCCGGAGCACATGGCCTCGGCGCCGGCAACTCGCACACAGAACTCGGCTACTCGTTGCTCAAACTCGGTGCAGATAGTCTTGGTCGCTGCCGAGAAACCTGCCGGAGCCTGTTGCAGAACCTCTCTCAGCACTAGGAGTCGGCCGATTGTGTAGCCCGATTCAAGAGCTGCAAACTCATTGCGGATAAGCGGGTCACTCATATCGGCCTGCTGCACTGCCTCTAGGTACAGCGTTCGATTGGAGACCAGGCGGTCAATGCCGCCGCGCTCATGTTCCATCTGCCGCATGACTTGTTTAAAGCTGCCATTGAGCGTTCCAACAAGGTGATCTGCCGGCACCTGAACATCAGTGAAGAACACCTCGCAGAAGTGGGCATTCCCGGTTGCATCAAGAATTGGCCGCACCTCAATACCCGGCGACGCCATATCTAGAACAAACTCCGACAGCCCTGCATGCGCTGGGGCAGTGGGGTCAGTTCGGGCAATCAGATAACACCAGTCTGCGTGGGCAGCACCCGAAGTCCAGACCTTCTGACCATTTACTTTCCACCCTGTGTCGTTGGCTGCTCCGTCAGATTCGGAGACTCGAACTGCGCTCGTCTGCAGCGCCGCAACGTCGGACCCGGCTGCGGGCTCGCTCATGCCGATACACCAAGCCGATGTTCCGGAAATGATGTCGGGAAGCCAACGGTCTCGTTGCTCTTGAGTTCCGAACTGCATCAGCGTTGGGCCGATCTGCCGGTCTGCGAACCAAGAGGTTGCCACTGGGGCACCCTCTGCGATCAGAGCTTCAAAAACCACGAACCGTTCCAGAGCAGTCCGGCCGCCTCCGCCTTGCTCTACCGGCCAGGTCATACCTAGCCAACCCCGCTCTGCTAACTCTTGAGAGAACTTCTGAGAGGCTCCGATGAGCCAAGAGTCCTCTCGGATCTCTTGCTCGTGGGCGGCAGCCCTGCCCACTTCGTGGGCCTCATCCGAGAGTGCCTGTAACTCGGGGCTCAGGCGAAACTCCATGGGTGGCTCAGTTCCCCAGCCCGGAGTCGGGTGCAAAGGTGGGGTGCCCCAGGCGAATCCAATCATGCAGCGACGCGAACGGGTAGATCCCCGTTGCGTGGCCGTCGTTCCATGTGATGCCAAGCCCCCAAGCGCCAACTAGTTGGGCATCAGTCAGTTCTAGGGTCTGCTGGCTCGTCGAGGTGGGCCAAGGTGCGCGCCCTGCTTGCCTAGCAGCGCGGCAAGTGGCGCAGGGGCAGTTCAGGCGCAGCTCCACTAGGCCAATAGTTCCGCTCAGACCATCATCAAACACCAGTCGAAGCTCCATGGTTGCTCGCTCAATGGTGATGTCAGTGACATCGGGTTGGCGAGCTGACGAGGAAGAACTCATCCAACCTGCGAGTCGGAGCGAGTCTCGATGGGCTCGTACTCGCGCTCGGCCTTGCCAATGTAGAGCTGACGTGGCCGACAGATGCGGGAGTCCTGATCAAGCAGTTCGATGTAGTGCGCTAGCCACCCGGCAGTTCGTGGAATGGCAAAGAGCACCGTAAACATCTCCATCGGGAAGCCCATTGCTTGGTAGATAAGGCCCGAGTAGAAGTCAACGTTCGGGTAGAGCTTGCGGCTCAGGAAGTACTCGTCGCTCAAGGCCACCTCTTCGAGCTTGAGTGCAATATCTAGCAGAGGGCTCTTCCCCGTGACCTCGAACACCTCATCGGCGGTCTTCTTGATGATGCGAGCACGGGGGTCGTAGTTCTTGTAGACGCGATGCCCGAAGCCCTGAAGGCGCATCTCTCCGCGCTTCACAGCATCGACATATGACTGCACGTTGTCGATCGACCCAATCACATTGAGCATCTTGATGACTGCTTCGTTTGCTCCACCGTGACGCGGTCCGTAGAGGGCGGCAGTTGCGGCAGCAGTGGCGATATATGGATCGGCATGAGATGAGCCCACGGTGCGCATCGCAGTCGTTGAACAGTTCTGCTCATGGTCGGCATGCAGGATGAACAGCACATCTAGCGCACGGGACAGCACCGGGTTGGCGTCGTAGCGAGGCTCGGCGGTTTTCCACATCATGGACAAGAAGTTGGCAGCAAAGTCCAAGCTGTTATCTGGGTACACAAACGGCATTCCTGCCGAATGGCGGTAGGCGCCCGCAGCCAGAGTAGGCATCTTGGCGATCAGGCGAATCACCTGTTTCATGACCACGCTTGGGTCTTCGATGTCCTTTGCTTCAGGGTAAAAGGTAGACAAAGCGGCGATGGTCGAGACCAACATGCCCATCGGGTGCGCATCGTGATGGAACCCCTCCATGAAATGCTTACGGAGGTTCTCGTGGATGAACGTATGGTGCGTGATCTCGTAGCGCCAAGCCTCGAACTGCTCGGGGGTGGGCAGGTCGCCAAAGATCAGTAGGTATGCAACCTCGAGATAGCTCGAATGTTGGGCGAGTTGCTCGATTGGGTAGCCGCGGTAGCGCAGGATGCCGTTCTCGCCGTCAAGCTCGGTGATCGCAGAGGATGCCCCAGAGGTGGTGCCAAAGGAAGGATCTTGAAACCAGACTCCTGGCAACAACTTGCTCCACTCTTTGGAGTCAACTCCGCCGTTGAGGATTGGAATCTCTATTGCTTCACCGGTTCGATTGTCGGTGATGGTGATTGTCTCGGCCACGTCTGCTCTCCTGAGGTCTACTCGGTTTGCATCTTAGAACCTCCCCGAGGGTTGTGATGACGCGGCACGCAGCCCCTATTTGCGGTATCTACTTGTTATTCACCGCTGGAGCGGGATAGATCCCCGAAGGCCCAGAAGCCTCACGGGCTATGACTGTTCGAATCGAGTCAGCCACGGCTCGTTGTGCAGCAGAGGGAAAGTTGCGCCGCCGAACGCCAAGGCCCACTGAACGGCCCGCTGCGCCAGAGATTGGAACCAACCGCCAGTCGCCGCCAAGGCCTGTTGGCGCAGCGGAGGCGGGCACGATCCCGGCACCGAAGCCGCTGAATACCAACGAGGCGAGCAGTCTCATCCCGTCGAACTGGGCCTTGGGTCGCAGTCGTACTCCCTGCTCGGCAGCGACTTGCTCAAGTCGAGCGCGGAACGGGCTGCCCGGTGCCTCAAGCAGAAGTTCATGGTGCACTACCTCCTCAATGGTGATTGATTCGTACTCATACAGCGGGTGCGCTCGTGGGGCGATCAGTACGCGGTCCTCGTCGAAGAGCGGGTCAACCTTAAGTTCCACTTCGTCAAGCGGCAGGTTCACAACAGCAAGATCGACTGCACCCGAGAGCAAGTTCAACACGAGAGAGCTTGTGGTGGCATCCAGAATGATCACTGAAACCTGAGGAAAATTCAGTGCGAGGTCGGTCAGAAGCAGGGGAACAAGCCATCGAGCGACGGTGCCGATGCTGCCCAATCGCACGGTCCCCGATACTTCGTCTCGTAGTGAAGCAACATCCGAGTCGAGTGCCTCAAACTCGGCCTCGATGCGTCGCGCCCGGCTGAGCACAGCGCGGCCTTCGTCAGTAGGCTCGGTGGTTGCACGATCGATGAGCGTCACACCGAGTTCGTTCTCTAAGCGAGAAACATGTGCAGAGACGTTCGATTGCACCGTATCAAGTGAGCGTGCAGCGGCAGAGAACGAGTGGAGTTCGACCACTGCCATAAAGGCCTTCAATTGTTTGCGATCCATGAGAGATGTATATCATAAATACAGATAACAACTATCTGAACAAGTTGCTTGAAAGATTGCTTGCTCATGGCTAACTTAGTACTCATACACAAACGCCGAGGGTGCGGGCGCAAGCCCCCTTCGTGCCAGAGTCATCGGGTCTCCCCCCGATCTGATGGCTCAACTGCTGAAGGACTGGCTCCCCCCGCCAGTCCTTCGGCCTTTTTACTCCCAAGCAGTACCCATAAGGCATTTACACGGTTTCAACAGTAATGTTCACCCATGGCAACTATGCAGAGCGGCTCACAGGGCACCAAAGCGGCACGCACCGGTGCAGCGATCTTTGATCTCGACCGGACTCTGCTTGCTGGAGCAAGCGGACCGATCATCAGCGATGCGCTGCGGCAGGTCGGACTCCTTTCTAGCTCGACATCTGGAATCGAATCCGTGGCATTCGGAATCTTCAATCTCATTGGAGAGACTTGGCCCTCGATGCTGATCTCTCGACAGGGTGCACGAGCTGCGCGTGGCTGGCCGGTGGAGCTGGTGCAAGAAGCTGCCGAGATTGCAACCTCTCGGCTCTTGCAATCGGTTTTGCCCTTTGCCCTTCAAGAAATTGAGGAGCATCGGGCGGTCGGGCGCAAGCTCGTTATGGCAACGACTACGCCAGCGGACTTAATTGGGCCTCTTGCCGAAGCATTGGGCTTTGACGATGTCGTTGCCACTCGTTACGCAACTAGCAGCGGCCACTATGACGGAACCATCGATGGCGAATTTGTGTGGGGCAAAGGTAAAGCACGTTCTGTGAAGCTCTGGGCCCAGGACAATCGCGTCGACCTAGATCAGAGCTATGCCTACTCAGACAGCTACTACGACGTTCCGCTGCTGTCCATTGTTGGCAATCCTCGGGCTGTGAATCCAGACCCCCGGATGTATGCACAAGCCACGCTGCGACGTTGGCCAATCATGCACTTTGATGTACCCCCAGGTGTGCCCAAGTTTGCAGGCATCGAGCCGCAACGTTTGCTTTTGTTGCTGGCTCAGCCGCAGCTGTTTCCATGGGTTCGATTTGGAATCGAGGGAGTCGAGAATCTGCCATCCGAGGGGCCGGCAATCTTGGTGGGCAACCATCGCTCCTACTTCGATCCGCTTGCGATCTCTTTTCTGTTAGCTCGCCTAGGGCGGCCCGCTCGCTTCTTGGGCAAGAAGGAAGTCTTTGATGCGCCGCTCGTGGGCGATGTGGTGACTGCTCTGGGAGGGATCAGAGTCGACCGCGGAACGGGATCAGATGCCCCGCTCAGAGCAGCAGAGGACGCTCTAGCTGCGGGCGAGATGGTGGCGCTCATGCCACAAGGCACGATTCCCAGAGGGCCAGCATTCTTTAACCCCGAACTCCAAGGCCGCTGGGGTGCAGTTCGGCTTGCCCATGCCACAGGGGCGCCGATCATTCCGGTTGGGCTGTGGGGTACCGAGCAGGTCTGGCCTCGCAGTTCACGCTTCCCAGATGTGACTCAGGTGATTCGACCTCCACGTGTGCAAATTACGGTGGGCCCTGCAGTCGAGCTAGAAACTGGCGACGCTGATGCAGATACCAAACTTGTGATGTCGGCGATTTCTGCACTTCTTCCAGAGGAGTCGCGCTCTCAGCGACCACCATCTCAAGATGACTTAGCTCGCACCTATCCGGGTGGGGTAGTGCCCGAAGATGTGGAGTGGGCGAGTGAACACGAGACTGACCGCCGCCCCGGTACTGATTGAGCCAGCACTAGCTGAGCCGCCAGGACCTGAGCCGGCAGGAGCTGAGTATTAGGGCTTTGCAATCTGGTTCAGGTCCATCTGCGCAATGAGCGCTGCCATCTGCTCTGCAACATATGTGGCACTGCCAGGGCCTTCAAAGTGCAAGCCGTCTGTGGGGCGCAGCGTGATTCCATCCACTTGGGTTGGGCAGGGGAGCGCTGGGCAAACTACTGAAGCTAGGTCGAGCACAGTGGTTGCGGGCTGCTCTGTCTGATATTGCTTCAGGAGCTCTCGCAGATGCGCCGTTGCCTGCAGATCCTGAGCGCTTGGTCGACCAGGTGGAGTGCTCGAAGCAACCACGGTGTCTGGCATGAGTACCCAGGCAAGGGCTGCGCCTCTCGAGGTGAGGCGAGTGTGAGTGTCCGCAAATAGTTGCCGCAACATGGTGTCTGACTCGGGGGTTCCGAACTTGTACCACACCCCATTTACCGTTCGATCTATTGCTTCCCAGACAGAGAGGCTGATGACAAGATCTGGGTTGAACTCTGCCACCGATTGGCTTTGTCGCTGCGGGATTGAGTTTTCGCATTCTGCAACCATGACATTGCCAACCATTTTGATCGGTGAGTCTCTGCTGCTTCCTGGAACGCCAACGATAACTCCACAACCTGGAGCGGCAACCGAGGCAAACGTGACGCCGCGTGCAGTCAATGACTGGGCAAGCGCATCTTGCAAGCTCGCCGCCACGCTGTCTCCAACGAGCAGCACGCGCAAGGGTGACCTGGGGGCATCTGGTGACGTCGTATCTGGGCTGACAACGGTTTCTGAAGCTGCGGGACTGGGACGAGAAGTTGAGATGCTGCCCAGAGTGCGCTGTTGGAGAAATGCTGGGGCGGGGGGCAGGTTTGCCGTGAGTGCCATAGTCGAAACCAGTACCAAGCCTGCGGCGCAGGACACTCCCAGACCTGCCCGAGACGGAAGAAGGAAGCTACGGGTGCGAATGGGCTGTTCAACAAAGTGGAAAAGCAGCACTGCTAAGGGAATCACAAGCGCCATGCGAAGTATGAAGAGCGGCCACAGGCCAAGCCCCGTCCGCTGCGGTGTGACTGCTAAGAAAATGGGCCAGTGGATCAGGTACACGCCGTAGCTGATCTTTCCCAAAGCTACGAGCCCTCTGAGCTGCAGAACTCGGCGAAGAATCCCCCCATGCAGAATCGAGGCAATGATGAGTGCTGTGCAGCAGGCTGTCCCGAGCAATCCCCAGGGGTACAGCCAAGCTGAATTCAAGCGCGCAGTGCTGCTGAGCAGAACGAGTGCAGCTGCGCCAAAGAGGCTCAGTATACCGAGCAGTGTTCTTCGTATTCCTGCGAGGAACTGCAAGTGCCGAAGCGTGAAGCAGGCCAAGAGCGCGCCGATGAGCATTTCCGCAGCTCTGGTATCAGTGCCAAAATATGCGCGATCAATAGAGCTCCTAGCAAGAACAAAATTGGCAGTTGCCGAGAGCGCCGTTGCAACAACAAGGGTGACGATGAGCCGGTTCAGGCGAATCCGCCTAAAGCGCTGCTTGCCGAGCGTCAGCACTGCTGTGACTACGACAATCAGCAGCGCGTAGAACTGAGTCTCTACGGCCAAGCTCCAGAAGTGCTCTAGCGGGGATGGAGCAGAAAAAGCACTGCCATAGCTGTTGCCGGTTGAGATGAAATGCCAATTGACTAGTTCCGCCATTGACCAGGGAACATCGCTGCGCAGGTCGCGCAACTGGCTGTTGTCCCAGATTCCGAGAGCTCCCAAGACCAGAACTCCCGCAATTGTCGCCCAAGCTGCAGGAGTCAGTCGCTTCAGTCGACGCGACCAAAAATGTGCTGAACTCAGAGCCGATGTGCTCCACCACTCTCGGAGCAGGAGTGCAGTGATGAGAAACCCCGACAAGGTAAAAAAGACTGAAACTCCAAGAAACCCGCCCTGCATCCAAGGGAAGTCAGCGTGGTAGAGAAGCACCAACGTGACAGCCACTGCCCGCAGGCCGTCTAAGGCGGGAACATGTTGTAGCGGCTCAGCAGGGGACAGGGGAATGGTTTGAGTTTCAGCAATCATGCTGCTCACTTCGCTCTCACCCCAATCTAAAACAGTCGCTGAACCGCCTCAGAGGCATTCAGACACATCCTTGCCCGCACCAAGCGTGCAACCTGCGAAGCAAACAACCCCTCAGGCAGTGCGAGCCCGGATGATGTTGAGCGCTGATCCAGCACGGAACCAGTCGATGTGTTCGGGACTCATGGTTTGGTTGCCCAGAAACGTGATCGAGGTGCCGTCGGGCTTGGTGAGCATGCACTCAACAGGCTTGCCGGGCTCAAGGTCTGCCAAACCGAGAATACTGATGCGGTCGTCTTCGCCGATGACATCATAGATTTCTGGCTCTGCAAAGGTAAGCGCCAAGACACCCTGCTTCTTCAGATTCGCCTCGTGGATGCGAGCAAAGCTGCGCACGATGATGGCTGTAGCCCCGCGGAACCGTGGCTCCATTGCGGCGTGTTCGCGTGAAGAACCCTCGCCCCAGTTCTCATCCCCGACGGCCACCCAACGCTGCCCCGCCTCGTGATAATGCTTTGCGATGTCAGGGAATGACTTCGTTGTGCCGTCAAGCTGGTCCTTGCCTTGGCCAGCAACACCTGTGAAGGCGTTAATGGCGCCCAAGAAGAGGTTGCCCGAGATGTTCTCTAGGTGACCGCGATATTTGAGCCAAGGCCCGGCCATAGAGATGTGGTCAGTTGTGCACTTACCCTGAGCCTTCAGAAGAATTGGCAGATCTAGGTAATCTGCGCCATCCCACGCAGCGAATGGTTCAAGTAATTGCAGGCGGTCAGAGGTAGGGGAGACCTTGACGCTAATGCCACTGCGATCTTGCGGGGGAGACACAAAGGTGTTCTCGCCTGGCGTGAAGCCAAGTGCGGGCAGTTCCTCACCGACGGGCTCAGGTAG
>CAEZYU010000085.1_pt1 | contig 11696 bp, 10 predicted proteins | sample 7265681 | NCBI WGS metagenome assembly CAEZYU01 (sample SAMEA6813940, study PRJEB35770) | freshwater metagenome | biome: Freshwater; feature: Freshwater reservoir; material: water | place: Czech Republic | collected 2017-04-14 | depth 30m m | reverse complement strand
TGCGGGTAGCTGGCTTACTGGCTGCAGCTGGCTTCCGAGCAACAGGCTTGCGGGTAGCTGGCTTACTGGCTGCAGCTGGCTTCCGAGCAACAGGCTTACGGGTTGCAGGCTTGCGGGTAGCTGGCTTACTGGCTGCAGCTGGCTTCCGAGCAGCAGGCTTACGGGCTGCAGCGGGCTTGCGAGCAACAGGCTTACGGGTTGCAGGCTTGCGGGCCCCTGGCTGACCTTCCGAAGGCTTCGGTGGAACCCGTGGACTCACCGACTTGCCGTCCCCACCTGATCGTTGGCCTGCTCAGGAGCCGAGTCAGCTTCTGGCACTGCGCTGCTATTTGGTGCGAGCGGCACAACCGGGCCTGGCTCCATCATGTTCAGCTTCTCAGCCTCGGCCGTGATTCGTTCAGGTGCTTCTCGTTCAGCTACCTGAGCGCGTAATGAGTGGTAGATGTCCTGTTGGGTGCTGATCTCCTCTGAGAGGCGATCAATCTCTTGTTGACCAGAGATTCGCTGGCTTTGAATAGCAACTGCGCCAAACAAAAACGCGAATGACGACAGCACCACTAACAGCCCAAGAAGTCGAAGTGAGATCACGCGCCTAGGGAATATTCGGAGCTGTGGCCCGGCCGACTTCTGGGGGAGCGGCCGGGCCACAACTCTCGATCTTGCATTGCTTGATACGCCAGCGCGGCCTTGGGAGCGTGTCGCTACCTTGGGGCGCGTAGCCTCGACAGCCCTGCGAGCGTGCCGGCTACGAACGGCTGTCACGAGGCCTGCTCCTCGAGTCGCTCAACTGCCCGGAGTCGCACGCTTTCTGCTCTCCGGTTCACAGCAGTCTCCTCAGAGGTGGCCTTCCACGCTCCACGCTTAAGGAGACGAACCGTTGGCTCGGCACCGCACGCACACGGCAGGTCAGAGGGGCAAACGCACCCTCCTGTTTCGGCCTGACGGAAAGCTGACTTCACCATGCGGTCCTCAAGCGAGTGATACGACAAAACGGCGAGTCGACCGCCTGGCGCTAGGACCGACAAGGCCCCATCGAGAGCATCCGAGAGTTGTTCCAGTTCAGAGTTCACTTCAATGCGAATTGCCTGAAACGTTCGCTTGGCCGGGTGTCCCCCGGTGCGGCGTGCTGCTGCGGGAATCGCGTCGCGGACCACTTCGGCTAGCTGCGCTGTATCTGTCACCGGGCGAGCTTCGACAATGGCTCTCGCTACCCGAGAGGCAAATTTCTCTTCACCGAAGGTACGAATGACTCGCGCAAGCTCGGGGTACGTGTACTCGTTCACCACTTGCATCGCGCTCTTTGGCTCGCGACGATCCATTCGCATATCGAGTGGTGCAGCCGAGCGATACGAAAACCCTCGGTCAGCTTGATCAAGCTGAGGGGAGGAAACTCCAAGATCTAGTAGCACGGCACTGGCTCCTTGGTGGGTTCGTTCTCGTACGAGATGCTCCAATTGATCGAAACCGGTGCGGACCAGTTCGACTCTTTCCGACATGTCTGACAGATTGCGCTTCGCTGCAGCGAGAGCAACCTCGTCGCGATCGAGGCCGAGGAGCCGCAACCCGGGGTTGGCCTGAAGGACCGCACGAGCGTGGCCAGCTCCACCGAGGGTCGCGTCCACGTAGAGGCCTGGTGGTACGTCGCGGAACAACTCCACGATGCGTTCAAGGAGGACTGGAGTGTGCTCGAACTCATCGGCCACAACTGCTCCCGACTGGGGCGGAACCGAGACTCCGGGCGCACTGGGGGACCTTTTGCTGCACCGAATCGGCAGCTTGAGCACAACGGCCATGCTGGAGGACAGCCTCCCGATCACGCGACGACTGCCGGGATGTCTCCCCGGTCAGTCCGAATCGGCGCGGGCGGAGTTCAAGGCCAACCCTCACGTTGACCGGGAAGCTGCCCACCGGCATGGCCGGTGGAAAAGTAATGCTGCCAACCCTCACGTTGACCGGGAAGCTGCCCACCGGCATGGCCGGTGGAAAAGTAATGAGCGAGGTGCTGCTTGGGCTGAAGTCGCTCATAAGAAGGGCAACCTGTTGAACTTCTCGGTCAGGGTCTGCCCCTGCTGAGTTCTTGACAACGTGTCGCTCTCTTGAGCGGACCACACGGATCGGTCATAGATCGCAGCGAAGGTGCCGGAACCCACGATCGTGACCTCGCGTTCCAGGCTAAGAATCTCTCGCAATTTTGCATTCACAGTGACTCGGTGTTGCGAGTCAGGGGTAACGGGACTCACCAGAGACAAGAGCACCTGCATGTCCTGCCGGTCGAAATCTCCGCTCAATTCGATTCTCCGGCGATACCGATCCCACCCATCGGGGGTGAAGATCCCTGCCGACTGCCCAAGAAATGCCACATAGGCGCCATCGACAAATTCTGAGCGGTACGCCGAAGGAAGGACCATGCGGCCCTTGTCGTCGATCGTGTGCTCAAACTGACCGAAGAATTCCATACCCTCACTCGCTCAAGCCGCTCAGCGGCTCTGTAACTGACTCACCGGCATTCACTAGTAGCTGCCTACTGATGGTGCTGACTGCTCAAGAGATCCAGAGAGACCTTGGGTAAACCCCCCATCGTCTTCCCTTTTACTCCACTTTCTGCCATCCTAACCCTATTTCCTCCACGATCAAGTATTTCTTTCGGTTTACCTCGGAAAATTCGTACGGAGAGCGCGACAGCTCGCGCTCAAAGTGCTCATCTCCCCCAGAAACCCCATCCCAACCCTCTCTATCGCTGCAAAAGCAGCGCTTTTTGCCGCTAAACGGCGCCGAAGCGTCACGAGCGCGCAGCGTCATGTGCGCCGCCGGGACTTATCCGCCCTGCAGGAGGAGGGACGCCCTGCAAAGAGGCTGCTTGCTCTGCTGGACGGGGCGCTCTGTTGGGAGGGGGCTCTGCTGAAAGGGGGCGCTCTGCTGGCAGGACTGCCCTGCTCGAAAGACTGCCCTGCTGAGGTTCTGGGTTACTGCGGCAGGCTTGCTACAAGAGCGTCGAAGACTCGTCGCTCGACCGGGACGTGTGCTGAACCGGGCGCGATACCCGCTGCCTGAACTCGGGTTCGCAGCACAGAACCCAAACCACTGCTGCCCCCAGTAGTACTCACGCCGGCCGACTGCTCACGCCGGTGAGCACCCTCATCAGTTTGCTTCTCAGTGGATTCCAGAACTGCTAGCAGTGGCTCCGGATCCCACTGGATATAGACAACACACTGGAACCTTGCACCGAGTCGAGACCGGCGCTGTGAGATACCAACCACCTTGCGCTGATTTACGGTGACCTCGCCAGAACCGAGGCCAGCAAAACACGCAATCTGAGCGAACTCACGATCAAGCAATGGCCCTGTATGAACCTGCGGCGCAGCGGCCTGAAGAGTCGTTGCACCTGCTGCGCTTGCAGTTGTGTGCCCTGCGAGGGTTGTCAGCGCTTGAGCCCAACACTCCCCTAACCACCATGAGGACTGCGCAACATCGGAGATCCAAAGCGGATCACTCGCCGGCAACCAGAGGTCAATCCAACACTGCTCCCCCGGAGCTAACCAAACTGCACCGCCCCCCGAGCGGCGGCGTGCCAGATCAATCCCAGATTGTTCAACGGCATTGACCCATGCGGGTTGAGCTCTCTGGGCACTCCCCAGAACAACTGCCGGCCGAGTCAGCGAATTCAACCGAACCAGCCTTCGGGCGGGTGGCATTTCGGCCTCGTGAAGCTCCTGAGCAGTTCCGCTGAAGAACTCACGCTCCCAGATTCTCTTCTCAGGCTCAACAGTGCTCACCCTTCGATTCTCCCCCATGAAACGGCAATCGGGAGGCGCCCGTGGCAAAAACCACGTTCCAACTCACGACTAATCTTTGACACATGGTTGACGGAGCGGTGAGCAGTGGGTTCGGTGAGGGCTCTGGGTCGAGGCGCCGAGCAGCTCGTGTGGTTGTTCTTGACCCGTTAGACCGCATCCTTTTGATTAACGCAAGTGACCCGCTTCACCGCAACGGCCCGGGCTGGTGGGAAATCCCAGGCGGCGGAGTTGACCACGGCGAAAGCACCGAAGACGCTGCCCGCCGTGAACTCTGGGAAGAAGCCGGAATAGCTGGAGCAGAAATCGGACCCTGTGTTTGGGTGCAGCGCGTGCAGTTCAGCTTCGGAGGGTGGCACTTTGACCAAGATGAGTGGGTGCACATCGCCCGCTGCGAAGGCATCTCAAGTGGGCCTCAGGGGCTCGAGGCTTTAGAAGCTCTCGCCTTTGGAGAACAGCGATGGTGGAGCCTGAACGATCTTGTCGAACATCAACCTCGAACAATCCCCTACCGCATGACCGAGTTTCTTCCTCACATCATGAGCGGTCAGTTCACGGGTGATCCGATCGACATCACGCCTAGCCCTGATCACGTTGCCCGTTGGCAGCAGCAGGCCTCTCCGCCCCGCCGCTGACCTGCCATGCAACTGAACTGCGATACAGCTGAACTGCGATACAGCTGAAGGTTCCGGTCAACGCAGGATGACCTCATCCACGCCGTACTGCTGTAACCGTGACTCATCGGGCACCCGACCAATGCCCGGGCCAGTTGGCACGATCAGCTCGCCGGCAAGGTTCACATCTATGGGCTCACAAATATCTTGCTTCACGTACTGACTACTTGGCCCAAGGTCGGTGGGTAAATTGCACCCAGGCAGGCTCGCAACAACTGCCGCTCCGGCTCGGCCGATTCCAAGTTCCAGCATTCCACCGACAAAAACATCCATGCCTGCCGCGGCAGCAAACTCAACTGCAGAGGCAGCGGCTTTCATGCCGCCGAGTCGCGCTGGTTTGATTGAGACAACATCCACCGCTCCGGCCAGCGCTGCCGATCGGACTGCGTCAAGAGAAACTAGAGATTCATCTAACGCAAGCGGGGTCTCCATTTTCGCACGCAGCTGGGAAAGCTCGTCCCATGTCAACTCCGCAGAGAAGGGCTGCTCGATAAACGCCAGCCCCAGAGCATCTACTGCTCGCAGTTGATCAAGATCGGAATAACTTCCATTGGCATCGGCTGCAAGTAACAGGTCCGGAGCTGCTGCCCTGACGGCTCGAAGTGCTTCGAGATCGTGACCGGGCGCAATCTTGAGCTTCACCATTGCGGCGCCAGCCTGAGCTGCAGCGAGAGCAAGATCAGCTAGCTCTGAAAGAGGAGCGCCAAGCTCAGCGATCACCACGCATCTTGGAAGGCAGCGGGCCTCTCCCGCTGTTTGAGCCAAAGGCGATTCAGAACTGTCGCTCAGAAGTTCCTCGACTAGAGCACGGCCTTCTGAGCGGAGTCGAGCGTCGAGCGAGGCATCGGCTAGTGCCGCTGTTGAGGCAATAAGTCCAGCAGCTAGGATCGAGTTGCCCAACATCAACTGTGGGCCTAGTTCAGTAGTGAGGCCCTGCCAAGCAACCTCAGTCGACTCGGTTGCGTACCCCGCAAATGACAGCGTTGGGCACTCTCCCCATCCGACCACCCCGTCTTGACGTAGCCAGCTCACGAGAATGACATCGCGAAGATGCTCCGAACCCTGCGCAGTGCGATGCTGCTTTCGAAGCGGAACGTTCACTCGCAGAAATCGAATCGCTGCAGGAATCTCTTCGATCATCTCGACGCAGTCGCCGCCGGCCAAGCCCGACACCAACGCAGATAGGTAATCAAGTCACTTGGCTGCGCCTCGGCGCTGCCGTCACCACCGTATGCGGTCACTATTCGAAAGCGCATGTAGGCAGCATCGGGAAGCGGCAGAAACGGTGCTCGCCGCCACCACCCAGAGGGCGCAAGAAAAAACATCTGGCGAAGAGCTGTGGCCCATAGCTCAGGATGGCTCAGCACAGCCCGACACATGGGCCACGTGATCTGCGTTGCGGGTCGGGTCACAATTCCGGCTGCTCTCTTGGGGTCTTCAGTCATACCATCGCGTTTCTACTAACAGTAGCGGGGGTGCATGACAGCCAGCCCCTGTGCCTGCGGTTTATTGCGATGCATCCATTCAACTCTGCGCAGCGAGACCCGCTAAGCCAACTGCGGCTGCGCCGAGTAGAGGGCCACGGCCCTCGCAGCCCGATGGAACAATCTGTAGCCCCGCAGAGAAACCGAGACGAGCACTGCGGTCTGCCTCGGCCTGCGCCGCCAGAAAGAAATCATCCCCGAAACCAAGCGCAACTGAGCCAGCGACTACTGCCAACCTAAGGTCCAACAAGTTGGCTACTGATGACACAGCCCGACCGACCAAGAGTCCAGATCTGCGTCGAATTTCGGTTGAGGCATACTTTGCCGGCTGGCCCGTGAACTCGGCAATGGCTGCTCCCGAAACCTCGGCCTCGAGGCAACCCCGAGCACCGCAGACGCAATCGCGCCCAAACGGTTCAACAATGACGTGGCCAATATGGCCGGCGTTTCCCTCTCGACCATCAAGCAGTTTTGCATTCAGCACAATTCCGCCGCCAACCCCAGTGGAGACCACCATGGCCATGTAGTTAGCCTCTCCGCGAGCGGCCCCCATCCAGCCCTCTGCTCGGGCCAATGCCTTGGCGTCATTATCAATGAATGTCGGAAGCTGATACTGCTGCTGCAAACGCTCAAGAAGTGGAAACTCGCGCCACTGTGGAATGTTCAACGGCGATACCGTTTGGCCGTGCATCGTCATGGGCCCACCGCAACCGACTCCGATGACCTCGGGCGCAACAGAGGACCTGGCCAGCACAGAATCGGCCAGCACAGAATCGGCCAGCACAGAATCAATCAGTCCGGTGAGCCTGTCAAAGAGGCCAACAGCAGCATCTGCCTGAGTCAAGATCTGTTTACGTGAACGCAACTGTCCATCAGCGCCAAGTACGGCAGCATCGATCTTGGTTCCGCCGACATCTATGGCAAGCACTACAGGTTGACCAGAAGTCGATTGTGGCTCGCTGCTCGTTGGCATCAGAAGGAAACTACCAGCGGTGGCACCTCCTACCCGAGAAAGCTCTGACAGACTGAAGCGATTCCAACACGGAAGGGACCCCCGTGAGCAGCACTGCCCCAATTCCCAGCGCTGAATCAACAGCGTTTGCCAAGGCGTTCGACTCCATCTGCGCCAATATCGGCCTAGCTGTCCGTGGCAAGGAACACGTCATTCGCTTGACCGTTACTTGCCTTGTGTCTCACGGACATCTGCTTCTTGAGGATGTACCCGGCGTCGGCAAAACCTCGATTGCAAAAGCCGTTGCTCAGTCTGTGGACGGAAAGTTCGCAAGGGTTCAGTGCACACCTGACCTGCTCCCCTCGGACCTCCTTGGAACCTCGGTTTGGAACCAACATGACGGCAGCTTTGAGTTCCGCAAAGGACCCGTTTTTGCCAACCTGCTGCTCGCAGACGAGATCAATCGCGCGTCACCAAAAACTCAGTCAGCGTTGCTCGAATCAATGGCCGAGGAACAAGTCACCGCTGATGGGAGCACCTACGCACTTCCAAAGCCGTTCATGGTCATCGCAACAGAGAACCCACTTGAGCATCACGGAACCTTTCCCCTGCCCGAAAGCCAACTCGACAGGTTTCTCATGAAGCTTTCGATTGGTTACCCCAACAAAACAGCTGAACTTGAATTGCTTCGCGAGGCCGACCACGAGGCGGTTCTGACTTCGCTCACTGCCGTAGCAACAAGTTCAGAGATTCGGGCGATGGGCGCGGCGGCTCAGCGCCTCTACGTTGCCGACTCGCTCACGGAGTACTTGGTCGAACTCGCCGAACGCTCGCGCAACAGTTCGTTGTTTGAGCTTGGCATCTCGCCGCGAGCAACTCTCGGACTTCTGCGCGCATCACGAGTCTGGGCCGCAGCTGAGGGCCGCAACTTTGTGACGCCAGATGATTTCAAGGACCTTTCGGTGCCAGTACTAGCGCACCGAGTGGTCCTTTCCTCCGAAGCCCGGCTCAATGGACTCAGTCCGGCGACGGCCATTTCCGAGCTCATCCGTTCGACGCCGATCACACACTGAGATGCGCCTCACCAAGCGCGGTGTAGCTCTTCTTGCAGCATCACCGGTGCTCGCCTGCGGGGCCTGGCTCTTTGGCCTTCCCGAGGCTGCAGTGTTGTCAGTCGGTGCCGCACTCTTGGTAGTCACTGCAGCGGTCTGGCTCAGATTCCACTCGCCTCAGATCGAGATTCAGCGATCGGCCCTACCGATTCGACTACGGGTTGGCCAACCCTGCAGCGTTCAACTGAGCACAAGCAACGCCGGTAGACGTAGAACAGCAGTGCTGGTTCTAAGTATGCGAGTGAGCGGCATTGGCACTATCTGGATACACCTTGCTCCGCTGCGTAGGTCTGAGCGCAACATCTCGAGCTACAACCTGCCCACTCAGCAGCGCGGTCGAGTTGTCATTGAACCAACAAGGGTAGAGGCTCAAGATCCATTCGGACTGCTGAGTTCTTTCCGGTCAGTCGGTGAGGCCACATCGATTCTTATTTTGCCTCGGTTCTGGTCGCTCTCACCGCTTGACGTAGCAGTTGGCGAGCAGAACCAGACTGCAGCGCTCCACTCGGAGCGGAGCGCACGGCCCTCTGACGAGTTCGCTTCTCTGCGCGACTACCTGCCCGGAGATGACGTGCGAAGAATCCACTGGCCAAGCACAGCGAGAGCCGGCCGGCCGGTGATGCGGCAGTTTGAGAATCCTTGGCAACACCGAACCACTGTGCTGCTTGACCTTCGAAGCACAACCGGTTTCGACTCTGCTGCATTTGAACGAGCGGTCTCTGCCGCAGCGAGCGTGATTGAGCTAGCCGCCAGAGAAGGCGGATCGGCTCATGCCGGCTTGATTCGCCTAGTGACTGCTAGGCCACGGGGCAGTTTGCTCCTCGGAACCGAGTTCATCACGCCCTCTGAAACTCTTGACCCGTTGCATTTTCGCCTAGCGCTCGCAGAGCAGCTTCCCGACGCCCCATCGCCGCTTGAAATCCTTCAACTGCTAGGCCCCCAAGTTGGCGGCCGACTCATCATCTGTTCGGGTACAACTACCGAGGCCGAGATTGCTGATCTGCAGCGAGGAAGTCAGCGATTCTCGTCGCGTATCCTTCTCACCGGGAGCAAGACTCCAGCCAGTCAAGACTCCGATGTGCCCGAGTCTTCTCACTCCCGCCCTACCAACTCCCGCCCTACCAACTCCCGCACTACGTACACCCGCTCTACCCAGTCAGGATGGCTGCACCTGGATTGGACACAGCGCGCTGAGTTGGATCGAGTTTGGGCCGAGGCCACAAGGCGCTCTTGGGAAAAGACTCCATGACTCCAACACACCCCGTAACTCCGAACAGGGCCAGCAGTTCGATGCAAAACCCTCTGGGCACTCGACATTCTTGGAGCAATCAAATTGCCCCGTTGCTTGCCGAACTGGGGTTGCTTGCCCTAGCAGTTGGGACTGCCGCAGGCTTTATTCGCCTCTTTAACTCCTGGGGTTTCCTCTCGGAACTTGCGATCCCCATTGTTGCCCCTTGGCTTCTTGCCCTCACCTTGAGGCGTCTGCATATCAATCTTTTCGCATCGTTAGCTGCACAAGTCCTTGCAGCCTGCATCCTGCTCACTGCAATTTTTGCGCCTGGCAGCAGCACCCTTTGGCTACCTACCCCCGCGACTGCACGACTGCTCAGCGCAAACATCTCGGACTCGTTCGCAGCGTTCTCGCAACTTGTTGCACCGGTGCCATCAACCCCGGGGTTTTTGTTCATCATCGCCGTCGGGTTTTGGCTGTTTGTGGCATTTGCTGACGCTGCCGCATTTCGCTACGACGGCCCCACCCAGGCCGCTATCCCATTTTTCACAACGTTCCTTGCACTTGGAATCCTTTCTCGAGACACTGCCCGAGTTGGTTCTACGATCTACTTTTTGGCTGGGCTGCTGCTCTACACCTCTAGCCAGCTTGCCTTACGAGCTTCAAAGACTCGCTGGGATGGACTCCCTCAGCGGAGCGCAACTAGAAGCGTTGCTTGCTCAGCGCTGATCATTGGAAGTGGGGCACTACTCGGTGGCTCCGTTCTCGGGCCGCTCCTACCGGGGAGCACCGAGGCAGTGATCAACCTTCGAAAACTAGGCAAAGGCTCGGAGCCTCGAACAGTGGTGAGTCCATTTGTCGGAATCCGCTCGCTTCTTGGTGAGCGCAGCAACACGGAGTTGTTTACCGTTCGCTCAAACGAAGCTGCATATTGGCGGCTCACAGCGCTCGAAGAGTTTGATCCGATCCGAGACATCTGGATTTCACGTGGGACGTATCAACGTAGCTCCGGCGAGTTGCCCTCGAACCTTGGGCCAAATGTTTCGGGGTCGACGCTAAGCCAAGAGATTCAGATCTCAGGGTTGACTGGACTCTGGCTTCCCGGCGCCTACCAGCCCTCGCGCATCACTTCCGATACCGAGGTGAGCTTTGACCGCGAGTCCTCCTCCATCATCTTGGTATCAACTGATGCCAAAGCGAGGCCCAGTTACAAGTTGGACTCGCTCATCGCTGACTTTTCAGCGGCTGCTCAGGCTCAGGTGGGAAACTCCGAAAAGATCGATCCGGTGTACTTGACTCAGAGCCAGAGTCCCGCAATTACTCCAGAGTTGCTTGGTGAGATCACAGCTGAGGCCAGCACACCGTTCGAACGAGCCCTTGCCTTACAAAACTGGTTCCGTAACGAGTTTCGCTACGACGAGACAGTCGACTTCAGCCAATCTGCTGACCCCATTGCCGACTTCTTGCAAGCCGAGGCAGGTTTTTGCCAACAGTTCTCTTCTACGTTTGCCCTCTTCGCTCGAGCATTGGGCTTACCTAGCCGGGTAGGTGTGGGCTTCACACCCGGAGACCCACTTCAGTCGACCAGTGAACCGGCCGACAGCGGGGCAACGAGTACCAAGTACAGCGTCAGAGGTCGTCATGCCCACGCATGGCCCGAGATCTATTTTGCTGGTGTTGGCTGGGTACCGTTTGAACCAACTCCGGGCCGGGGCGATCCGCAGGGCACGCCCTACACCGGGGTTGCTGCCGCCCAAGCTCTCCCTCCTGCGACGGATGAGGTCACAACGACGCTTCTTGGCGAGGGAAGCAACAACACAGCCACCACAGCGCCTCCCAACGCCTCGAGCAGTCAGACTGCCCCCACACGCACAGATTCAGGACCAAACACAGGCACAAGCCCGACTGAGACAAGTCCAACTAGCCCTGGCACGGTAGTCAGGTTCGCACTCCTGGCTCTTTTGAGTACTGGGGTTTTGCTCGCTGCTCTAGTTGGAGCTGCACTGGTACGCAAACAGATCAAGCGCCGACGCGCCGTTCAGCAACTGAGAGCAAAACATGGCGAGGAACGAGCGGTCGTTGATGCTGCCCTAGTGGAAGATTCTTGGAATCGTTCCCTTCTGTGGCTGGCCTTGATCGGCATTCGGCCAGAGGTCTCAGAGACGCCCATCGAGTTCGCATCTCGCGCATCGGCTGCGATGAGCGCCATAGAAGTCAGTTCAGAGAGTCCTGAGTCTGACCACGCTGCGGTGAGCGCTCTGGCAAAATTAGAGACTGCTCGAAGGTACGGTTCGTTAGGGAACTGCTCCGGGCAAGGCATCGCTGCGCAGGCTGCGGCGGATTCGGTAGAACAGCTGATCCGCTATTCGTCCTCGGGCCGACGCAGCCGGTCTTTGGCCTTCGTACTGGCATCGTTGAAGTAGTCCTTCAAGCTGCCGCTGCCGTTGTTTCG
>CAEZYU010000084.1_pt1 | contig 11884 bp, 10 predicted proteins | sample 7265681 | NCBI WGS metagenome assembly CAEZYU01 (sample SAMEA6813940, study PRJEB35770) | freshwater metagenome | biome: Freshwater; feature: Freshwater reservoir; material: water | place: Czech Republic | collected 2017-04-14 | depth 30m m | reverse complement strand
GTCCATACGTTTACGTATGGCCTGGAACTCATCCCACTGCGGGTAGCGCGGGGCGAGCGTCTCGGCATTCTGGAAGTGGAGCTTGCCCCAGTGAGGCCGACCTTGATAGTCGCTCATAATCTTCTCCACGCCTTGAAAATATTGATCATACGGTTCGCCACGAAACATGTGTGCGGCTATGTAGGCCGAGTCCCGGCCCGAGGCATGGCTCAGGGGGATGTTGTCCCCAGCGGACCACCGGATCTCAACGGGAACGGTGATGGGTGTGCCAATGCTGTCGATGAGTCGCCCAAGGCGGGTGAATGCCTCGGGAAAGGCTTCGCGCGGGATGGAGTATTCCATCTCGATAACCCGAACTAGGCGGGGAGTAGCGAATACGCGATCGCTTCGATCAATCCAATCGTGGGTGGACTTTTGGCTAGCAATGGAAACGATGGTTTTTGCAGCTGGTGGAAACCGTCGGGCAACTTTGCAGGCGGCGCCGTAGACATAGTTATCAACGAGGACCTCCTCGAACCATTTTGCAGATTTGGTCCGGGGGCGAATTGGTTCTTGGGTGCGGCGACTGCGTTTGGTGAGGGCAAGCTTCGAGCCGGGGAACCAAAAGAATCCGAAGTGATCGGTGTTGTCGATCAGATCATCAAGGTCGCTCAAGATGCGGTCCATGGCAAGGGGTTCTTCAACTGCATGCAAGTTGAATGCAGGTACTGCTTGGATGGTCACGGTAGACAACATTCCAAGCGCCCCAAGGCCGACCCGGGCTGCAGAAAACACCTCGGGGTTCACCTCCGCTGAGCATTCCAAAACGGTTCCGTCTCCGGCAATGAGTCGCATGCCACGCACACTGCTCGACAAGTTCGAGAACCTGATTCCCGGTCCGTGGGTTCCGGTAGAAATCGCCCCGGCAATGGATTGGTAGTTGATGTCGCCAAGCACCTCTAGAGCTAGACCATGGGTTGCGAGTTCCTCGCTGAGTCGCCACAGTGGGATGCCGGCTTGAGCAGTTACTAGGCCAGTGCTGCGATCCACATGCAGCACTCGCGAGTAGTCCGAGAGGTCGAGCAGGTGGCCGTCGGTGCAGGCGATTGCTGAGTAGCTGTGACCAGAGCCCACGGCTTTAACTGTGCGCCCCGTTAGGGCCGCACGTCGGATAATCGCAACGAGTTCTTCCTCCGTCGAGGGCCGTTCCCAAACAGCGGGAACACAGGATTGGTTCCGGCCGAAATTCCTCCAGACCTTTCCTGATCGAAGGCTGGTGCCTGGAGTCTCAGAAGCGGCAGATGCTGGTGAAGGTTGCGAGGATTGCGGCATGCGATCATCATCGTAGGACAGCCCTAACTTCCATGAGTACCGCTCGCGATCTATCTTCAAAGCGCTGCGGGATTCTAAGAAATCGCTGTGAGGTGTCGCTGTCTATCAAGCAAGGGAAGGTCACAGATGATGATTGGAACTGTTGAGTCGTGCTTGCGCTACCCGGTGAAGTCATTTCAGGGGCTTCAAGTTGACTCTCTACAAGTGGGAGTCACTGGCATCGAGGGGGATCGTGAGCGAGCGCTGATTGATCTGGCCTCGGGACGCGTGCTGTCTGCCAAGCGCTCGGCCGAGATGTTGATGGCCACGGCGAGTGATTCTGGATTCAGTCTTCCGGGTGGTAGCGAGACGAGCTTTGATGACCCGAGAGTGAATGACATTCTGTCGCAGTGGCTTGGCCGGGCAGTGGCTCTAGCGAGAATCGGTGAGGTTCTGGCCGAGAACGAACAAGAACCCCTGGCCTATGAGATGACCTTCGAGCCTGCCAACGACCAAGCTGAATACTTTCAGATTCCAACTCCGCCAGGAACGTTTCTTGATCTTGCTGCGGTGCACTTGGTGAGTCGATCGACGCTGGATCAATGTGCGCAGCTGCGACCAGACTTGAACTTCGATGCCAGGAGATTTCGGCCGAATCTGATTGTGGATGCTCTCGGCGAGCCATTCCACGAAGATGCATGGATCGGCAAGAGAGTTGGCATTGGTAGTTCCCTCGTTCTAGAGATTTCCCAGCCAACGGTCAGATGCGCGATGCCGCTACGTGCGCAGCCCAAGCTAGGTCTGCAGGCAGAGCTCGGTTCTCAGCCCGAGCTCTTTGCTGCAATGACGGAGATGCACTCTGCGTTTCCGAATCATCTTGGCGTCTACGCAAACGTTATGGAGCCTGGAGTGGCGTGTATCGGGGATGCAATTGAGCTCTTCGACTGACTACCCAGAACGTTGACTCACTGCGCAGGCAGCCTCTTCAGAATCGGTAGGGTAGGAGGGTGACATCACTGATTGACCGCTATGGGCGCGTTGCGCGCGATCTGCGCATTTCGGTGACTGACCGTTGCGATCTTCGTTGCAGCTACTGCATGCCAGAAGACGGCCTTGATTGGCTTCCTCCCGAGCAACAGCTGAGCTTCGCCGAGATCCTGCAACTCACAAAGGTCCTTGTTGGCCTTGGGATTACATCCGTGCGTCTCACCGGAGGCGAGCCGCTCATGCGCCCCCACCTGTCGGAGTTGGTTTCTGGTCTTTCGGATTTAGGCCTCGAGGATCTTTCGCTCACGACGAACGGCACCACGCTTGCACGGCACGCTCAGTCGTTAGCCGAGGCCGGCCTGAATCGTGTAAATATCAGCTTGGATTCCCTTGATGCCCACCGGTTTGCAGAGATCACGCGAAGAGACGTGTTGTGCAAAGTCCTTGACGGAATCACGGCTGCACAACAGGCAGGCCTGCAGCCTGTCAAGGTGAATTGCGTGATGATCGCTGGAACGAACGAGGACGAGGTCTTGGCCTTTGTGCAGTTCGCTCGCCGAACAGATTGCGATGTCCGCTTTATAGAGAACATGCCCCTTGGCGCTGGCACTACCTGGAGTTCACAACATGTGTTGTCCTCGGCCGAAATCCTAGAACGCATTGACGCTTCGTACCCGCTGCTGGGGCTTGAGCGCGGTGCAGAACCGGCTGCTAGTTATACCTTCGCCGACGGTTCACCCGGTCGGATTGGGGTGATTTCTAGCGTGACAGAACCGTTCTGCGCGCAGTGCGATCGCTTGAGGCTTACCTCGGATGGTTTTTTAAGGACCTGTCTGTTCGCTCATACCGAGACTGATCTTCGAACCCCGCTCCGCTCAGGTGCAACAGAGGAAGAGCTCGCGGAAATGATTCGCTGCGCAGTTGCCCTCAAGGGGCCTGGTCATGCGATCGGGCAGCCTGAGTTTGAACAACCTGTCCGACTGATGTCTCGTATCGGCGGATGAAGCAGATCACGAGTTTCCCGAAGCGGCTCGAAGGGTGTGAGCCATGACTCAGGTGTTGCTCTTTGCCCGTGCACGAGAGCTTGCCGGTACGCGGCAAACAGAGATTCCCGGTGCCACCGTGGCCGAGGTACTAGCTCAAGCCGAGAAATTATTTGGCGCCGAGTTTGCGGCTTTGAGCGCAACCTGCACGATCATGGTTGACGATGCCATTGTGCATCGCTCGGAGTTCCTGACGCGACCCGCAGGCTCTGAGCTAGCAATTCTTCCCCCCGTATCGGGTGGGTCCGACCACGCAGAGCCGCAGACTGCGCCTGTGCTCAGAGTGGCAGTGCTGACGGTGTCAGATCGGGCTTTCTCAGGAGAGTATGAGGACCTGACAGGCCCCGCAGTAGAAGCACTCGTTGCTGAGGGACTCTCAGCATCAGTGGTACACCGCGCGATTGTGGCCGATGAGCGAGCCGAGATTGTTCGGATGCTCTCCGAGTGGTGCGATGGCGATCAGCTCGACCTGATTCTCACCAACGGTGGAACTGGGCTTGCAAGAAGGGACGTCACCCCCGAGGCAACCAAAGAGGTGCTCGAGGCTGAAGCACCCGGGATTAGTGAACTGATGCGTGCAGCAGGACTGCAACACACGCCGTTCGCAGCGCTGTCCCGGCAAGTTGCGGGGCGACGGGGAGGCACGATTGTGGTCAATCTTCCAGGTTCGGTTCGAGGAGCAACCGAAAGCCTCGAGGCTGTGATTCAGATTCTCCCCCATGCCTGTGCCACTGCTCGAAGCGGGCAGCCATGACTTCTACTGACCAACCCGCTCTGACTCCAATCGTTGTTGCTGGCGTTCACTCAACGCCGTTGGATGTTGCTGGCCTTGTGGATTCTGTGAGGCGAGATGACTGCGGTGGAGTAGTTGTTTTTGAAGGAACCGTTCGCTCCCCAAATCACGGCCATCAGGTTTTGGCTTTGGAATATGAGGCTTGGGAGGATCGAGCAGAAATCCAACTCCATGAGTTCGCAGCACAGGTGGCAACAGAGTTCGGCCTAGGGGCAGCCTTGGCCGTTCATCGTGTGGGGCGTGTCGAGGTGGGTGAAGCTGCAGTGGTGATTGTTGCCGTAGCAGTGCACCGCAGCGCTGCGTTTTTAGCAGCCTCGGTGCTAATCGACAGAGTGAAAGCCGAGGGCTGGATCTGGAAGAAGGAACTCAGAGCCGACGGTGAGATCTGGATTGATAGCTGCGAGTAAGCCAGCAGCTCACGTCGCTAGTCGCACGGGTCGCTAGTCGCAGGGGTCGCTAGTCGGACAAGTCGCTAGTGAGAAGAGTTAGCAGTCGGAAGAGCTACCAGTCGGTAGGGACGTAATCCTTCAGGAACTGCCCCCATAGGTTGGTACCGGTCAGCGCACCGCTCATAATCGGGTCAACAATTCGTGCAGCACCATCCACGATGTCGAGCGGGGGATGAAACCCATGTTCGGCAGTTTTGCGCTCTGCGATATGGGTCGGGTCCTCGTCGCTGACCCAGCCAGTATCCACGCTGTTCATATGAATCCCGTCGGCGTGGTACTCGGCAGCCGACGTGCGCGTCATCATATTGAGAGCAGCTTTGGCCATATTGGTATGGGGATGTTTCGTGGTCTTGAAACGGCGGTAAAACTGCCCCTCTACGGCCGACACATTCACGATGTGTTTGTCCTGATCCGGAGTCTGCAACATGAGTGGCTTGAGTCGAGCGTTCAGCACAAAGGGTGCAACTGCGTTCACGAGTTGTGTTTCGAGCATCTCAACAGTCGAGACCTGCGCCAAGTTCAGCCTCCACGAGTTGAGTTCTCGCAGGTCGACTTGTTGAAGGTCTTGGTCGAGGAGGCCGTCGGGAAACAGGTGGCCCTGACGCAGGCGGTCCTCTTCGAGCAGTGGTAGTTGAGAGATTTCCGCCGAGCTCGCAGTGCCCAAAGCCGCATGCACGAGTGCAGCCGCACCAGATACCGGGCCAGTAGTGCGACCGGAAGTCCCAGACTGAGGCTGCAACAACTCGTTGTGTGCGCTTCGCTCACGCTGCATCATGTGCTCATAGAACTCAGGCGGCCGGCGAACCGTCTGACAAGCGTTGTTAATGATGTAATCCAAACGCGAATGGGTGGCCGCCATGTGGCTACAGAACGCTTCAACGCTCGGTGTATGGCGCAGGTCAAGGCCATAGATTTCGAGTCGGTCTTTCCACTGAAAAAAATCTGGTTCTTGGGAGTAGCGCTGGGCCGAATCTTGCGGAAAGCGCGTGGTTACTACCAAGTGAGCACCTGCTCGAAGAAGCTTGATCCCTGCCTGATAGCCAATCTTGACGCGCCCGCCAGTCAGCAAAGCGACTCGACCGCCAAGGTCTGCTGACTCTGTACGTTTGGTGTAATTCAGTTTGGCGCAAGTTGGGCAGAGCTGATCATAAAAAAAGTGAATCTCTGAGTACTTCTCTTTGCAGACGTAACAATGCTGTGGCTCAAGCGTTTCTCGGAACGGCGTGGCTCCGGGCAGGTCGCCCGTATCGGGCAGGTCTGTTTGCACAAACCCAACCGGCGGAAACACATTTGGAGAAGTCACATTTGGAGAAGTAAAGACTTCCTGGGCGCGCAACGTTCGGATTTCTGTACTGTTCAAAATGTCTTGATCGCGCTGGGCTTTCGCTGCGCGTTGGCTACGTCGACGGGCCCGGATCTGCTGGCGGCGTTCTTCTACATCAGGGCAAAAGACATCGCCTGCAGCGCTCAGAAGTCGAGAGCGTTCCTCGGTACTCAGGGTTGCCAAAACTGAGCGGTCTTGGGCAACTGCAATAAGTAGTTCGGTAGCTGCGCGCAGTTGCTGCGCTAGATCCTCGTTCTCAAAGGTCATCGGGGCGATCAATCACCAACTGTCGTGGTGGATGATCCGCTCCATATCTCGTCGTGCTCCGGCTTTGAAGTCCAAGCCGAGAGTATGAGCAACAGGGATGAGCGCACCTTGCATGATGTTGTCTGGGATCCCCAAGAGTTCTGCCGCTTCGGCTTCGTGCACAAGATGCAGAGTGGTCCAGCAGGTACCCAAACCGCGAGAACGAGCAGCCAACATGAAAGACCACACGGCTGGCAAGAGCGAACCCCAGATGCTTGCCTGAATGGCGGCGTTGAGGCCATCGGTTCTCACATCAATGCATGGAATCAACATCACAGGAACCTCTCCCATGTGTTCTGCAAGATACTCAGCTGAGTCAATAACTCGCTTGGTGGTGGCTACATATGCGGGATCATCAGCAGGCAGGTTCGCCTCGGCCGCAGCACGGTTGCCGTAGAAAATCTCAAACCCCTTGCGGTACATCTCGCCTAGAGCAGCACGTTTGTCTGGATCAGTGACCACAATGAAATGCCATCCCTGAGCGTTTGAGCCAGTCGGCGCTTGGGCTGCGAGTTCTAAACATTCGTTCAGTAGTTCTGGCTCGACGGGACGCGAGAAGTCCAGACGCTTTCGCACCGATCGGGTTGTCGACAACAACTCATCGGGTGACATGTTGAGTAGTGGATTTTCGTTCATCTTGCTCCTCGTAGAAGTTGTCCTGGGCGAGCACCCGTATCTTGGCCGCGATCAAAGGTGATTTCACCAGACTTGATGGTTGCAACATAGCCTTGTGCGCCTTGCACCAGGCGAGTGCCGCCAGCAGGTAGGTCTGCGGTCACATAAGGGCTTCCAAGTTGCAGGTTCTCATAGTCGATGATGTTGACATCGCCCAGCATGCCCACTTTGAGGGTGCCTCGGTCAGTCAAGCCATATAACGCTGCCGTGTCTTGAGTCTGCTTCTTGATAATCATCTCGAGCGGCAACCTGTCTCCTCGGGTGCGGTCTCGAGTCCAGTGAGTCAACATAAACGTTGGCATCGAGGCATCGCAGATGACTCCGCAGTGAGCTCCACCATCAGCTAGACCAGACGCGGCTCGTGGGTGCAGAAACATCTCTCGTACGGGGTCAAGGTTGCCGTCTGCATAGTTCAGAATTGGCACGTACAACAGCCCACGCCCACCGTCGGTAAGCATTGCATCGTAGGCAACGTTGAGCGGAGTGGTGTTGTTGGCAAGGGCGATTCCGGTCAGCGAACGTTCTGGGCCGGGTTCGTAGTCGGGCGGGTCGCCAAGTAAGAACGTTCGGTCAAAGGCTTGTTGCAGAGAGCCAGCGGTGAAGTCATCTGGCTGCCATCCCAAAATCGACTCTCGAATCTGCGGATCGCAGAGACGTTCATACAAAGCCTGCTCAGAAAGGTTCTGCGCTTTGAGTTCTTGATAGGCGGGGAAAGCATCAAAGAGCGAGTAGGTGGTGTGGTGGCCCGACAACAATCCTGTCGCACGGCCTGCAACTTGTGGCCAGATATCTGCTCCTTCTTCGGTCGCAGCGAGCGAGGCATCCATCAGTTCACGCCAGAGTTCAGGCGCAGAATCCACCTGAATTAACGCAAAGGTGACAGGTCGCCCCATCTCTGCAGAAAGTCGGCGCATCCAGTCCACCTCTTTTGCCGGTGCAAGGACGTCCTCTCCTGCAACTCCGGCAGGTGCAAGCTCAAACACGCCAGTACCGAGTTCCTTGAGCGCCGAGCCAATGCCAAACAGTTCGTCCTCGGCAGCAAAGGTTCCAGGCACAGGCTCGCCGTCAATCGCGAGATGCGCAATTGTTCGAGAGGTTGAGAACCCTAAAGCGCCAGCACCGAGGGCATCGCGCACGATGATCCTCATGCGGTCAATATCTTCAGCAGTTGCAGGCTCGTTTTTCGCGCCCCGGTCACCCATGACATAAGCGCGGACTGCCCCGTGAGCGATCTGGGTACCTACATCCATCGTCCAGCGGCGCGGCTCAAGAGCATCCAAGTATTCGGGAAAGGTTTCCCAGTCCCAATCGATCCCCTCGGAGAGCGCAGTTCCAGGGATGTCCTCTACGCCTTCCATCAGGCCGATCAGCCAGTCGCGGCGCTCAGGAACAACCGGCGCAAACCCCACGCCACAGTTACCCATGACCAACGTGGTGACTCCGTGCCATGCAGTAGGTGCTAACAGGTCATCCCAAGTGACTTGGCCGTCGTAGTGAGTGTGAATATCAACCCAGCCCGGAGTGACCAGCAAGCCCGTGGCGTCGATCACTGTTGCTCGAGGGTCCACTGCGCCCACAGGTTCCCCTGCCGGGCCGATTGCGGTGATCACTCCGTCAGAGATATGCACGTCTCCCACAAAGGCGGGGCTTCCGGTGCCGTCAATGATGGTCCCGTTGGTGATAATCAAGTGGTTCCCCATAGGTGCCTACCGTAGAGCCATACACGGCCTCAGTGACACCGCTTTGTTGTGATCGACTCCCTGTCTGAAAGACCCAACCTGATGACTGAACCTCTGCATCTAGAGATCAACCGGAAAGCAGCAGTGCAGAGAATCCCGTTAGGCGATGGCAGATCATGGGTTGATCTCCGCCCCGGTTTTGTTCCAAGGGCTCAGGAACTCTTTGAAACCACTCTGGCCACCACTGAATGGAGGCAGAGCGAGGTGTGGCGCTTCGATCATTACGTCGAAGAACGCCGCCTTGGTGCTCGCTTTCGCCCAGACAAACTCGATGAGGGCTTACTCAAAGATGTTCTTACTCAAACCTCGCTCCACCTCGAGATGGCGTACCGAGCGCGCCTGAGTGGAGTTGCAGCCATTTTGTATAGATCTGGCGAAGACTTTCAGGGTCTCCATGCCGACAGGGGAATGACTTGGCTTGACGAGACGCTGATTGCCATTCTGGTTCTTGGCGAGCCTCGACCGTTTCGGCTGCGTCCTCAAAGTTCCCGACAAGTCCAAGAAGGGCCAGAGTCGCAAGAGGAGGATGTGGTTCTGAGTCCCGGGCATGGTGATTTGTTAGTAATGGGCGGCAGATGCCAGCGCGACTTTCTTCATGCTGTTCCTGCGTTCAACACGGACCACCCGCGTATCTCGCTTACCTGGAGGTGGAGCTCCAAGCGGGGAAAGCCCGATACTTCACCGAGGTATTCCGATGGCAAGCATTACTCTGACCGCCCTCTGGTGCGAGGGACCCGCAGTCGCTTGGCGCCACCTGAGCAGCGCTAGGGCGCACAGCTGTTGCGGCCAGGTTCTTGCTGCTGCTGCTTCTCCTGCTGAGTATTTTGCAAAGGTTCACCTTCAAGACAGTTCTCGTCAATTTGTATGTACTAGCCAAGGTTGTTGAGAAAGGTTGGCTATGCAGCGACTTGGTTTGAAGCGGCTCTTCACGGCCTTATGCGTTCTACTTGTTGCTGTCACTGTTGGCACAGCAACAGCAGGTGCTGCCGCGTTGGTACATTCCGAGCCCCCACCTAGCGGAAACATTTCGGTTCTGCAGACAGCAACTGGTCCCACCGCACCTTGCTTGCCCATAGCCCTCGTCGCACGCAGTAGTAGTAGTTCGGATAGTGCAACATTTCGACTGAAAATCACTCTGCTTGCGCCGCTGTGTGCGCCCATTACTGCGAGTGCCGTGATCTATGCCATGCCCGGCAATGGGAATGCTTGGCCACAACAGCTTCAAGAGAAGCTCAGCTTTACATTGCAAGCTGCCGGAGTGACCGAGGTTGTGTTTACCAAGCCGGCAAGCCCGGTCCAGTTTGATGTGGTCACAGGAGCAACCCCACAGCAGATTGCACCCTGGCTGCAATGGCATGGGCCATTGTTGTTTCCCTTCGATACGAGTACCTCTCAACAAGTAGGAATCTACGGGCCGCCACCCGTAGTTCCGGAGGCTCCGCTGACGCTGTTGCTCCCACTGAGCGCCGCAGCGGTCATGGTCGGTGGAGGCACTCTGTTGATGATGCGTCGGAATCGCCAAGTGGTTGGCTCAGCCGATTCGCCAGGTCTCGACTCGTTCCGGTAGGTCCCTCAGCCGTCGTTTTCCCTTTGACACAGCGCCGGGGCAGTCGCTCGCTCCTTGGCCTGTCAGCAGCACTGAGGAGGCCTTTGCCTTGTCCACTAGGCGAGCAGCAAGGTTCACGGTAGAGCCAAAATAGTCGCCGTCCCGACTCAGAACTTCGCCGAAGGCCACTCCCGCCCGGGCGGACTCCAAAATGGGGTCATCGGCGACTCTGTCAATCAACTCTGTCGCTACTTCTGCTGCCAGCGAGATCTCTGGCGCTAAGAACATCACCTCGTCGCCGATGTACTTCACCACTCGGCCTCCGCGTGCCACGGTGAGCTCAACTGACCATTCCTCAAATCGGGTGAGAGCAGCGGCCATTGCGTCTACTCCGAGGTCAACCGTTGCTCGTGTTGAACCTGTCAGGTCGACAAATCCCACTGCTGCAAAGCTGGGTTGCCCTGGTGCCTCGGTGAGACGGTCCATCACTAGGTCAAATTGCAATTTAGAGAGCACCTGAAGGGCCATCGGCACAATCTGAAACGCCTCTACGGCATCAAGAACCTCGAGTGTGTATGCATCTCCTTCAGGTACGACAGCCTCGCTGCTGCCGGCGCGCTCGGTGAGCGAGCGCCCAAAGACACTCAGTGAAGCTTCAGCTACTGCGGCAAGGGAAGCCCCAATCACCCGCGCAAACTGCAAAACCGGCTCTACTCCAAAGAGTTCCATACCAAGGGCGAACCCCTGAAAGGCCTCTGCCTCTTCTACCCGGCACAGCGCCGCATCTCCGGGGTCGGGAAGCCCCATGAGCATTCTCGCCCTGCGACAGAGCTCCACATCAAGCCCGCTTCGAACGGCGAGTTCACTGATGGTAATGAGCTCTTCGTTGCTCCAGAACAGATTCCGCCGAAGTAGACCTACCGCTGCGTTGGGAGTTTGGTCCGAATCCTCAAACCCAAGCTGATCAACCTGCTCTACAGGTGCGCCAGCGAGCAAAAGACGCAGTTTGATTTTGTTGCGGAGGGCTTGTTCAGCATCTTCGGCCACAGGCCGACGCTAGCGGACGCAGCCTTGGCTACCCGGTCCTGCTACTACCCGGTCCTGCTCGTGCCCGGTGATCTACTGCCCGGTGATCTACTGCAGCGTGCCGCGTAACAAACTGTGACCAGAGTGAACGTGCGTTCCATTTTGTTGAAGCGAGATATCAACGACTGGAAAGACGGCTGGATCAAGCGACTCGGGGATGACCACTTCGGTGCTTCCAGTCATTGGTCCCAAGGACTGCGGCTTGGTCACTGCTGGATCGACAAGCCACAGCTCATAGTGGCTACCTGCGGGTGCAGCGGGCATGTTCTTGGCAGTGACCACTAGTCGCTCTGTGTCGCCCGATCGCACGAGCTTGGCCTGCGCCGTAGCTGGGCCCTCGAGTACGTCCAGATTGGTGCTCGCAACGAGTTCACTACTTGATCTCGAAGAATCTGCCAACCTGATCCCGACTGCTCCGACCACCAAGATCGCTACTGCGGCTGCAGCGGCAAGAACGATGTTGCGCCCTCGATTCCTGCGCTCTGCTAGCACTGTTGGTTGAGCAAGCGCTGTTGGTTCTGCGAGCACTGTTGGTTGAGCAAGCGCTGTCGGTTCGGCAAGCACAGTTGGTTCTGCAAGCACTGTTGGCTCAGTGAGCGACATCCGAGCCTCAATGCTGTCCCAAAGGGCTGAGGGCGGCGCAGTG
>CAEZYU010000081.1_pt1 | contig 12106 bp, 14 predicted proteins | sample 7265681 | NCBI WGS metagenome assembly CAEZYU01 (sample SAMEA6813940, study PRJEB35770) | freshwater metagenome | biome: Freshwater; feature: Freshwater reservoir; material: water | place: Czech Republic | collected 2017-04-14 | depth 30m m | reverse complement strand
TGTGCAAAAACTCACTGAGCTTGGGGTAGACCGGATCTGGCCGTTTACGGCGCAGCGATCTGTGGTGCGCTGGGATGACGAGCGAGCGAGGAAGCACCTTGAACGCTTGCGGCGAGTTGCGCGTGAGTCCTGCGCACAGAGCCGCAGGCTATGGATGCCAGCAGTTGGCTACCCAAGTGACTCCAGTCAGGTGGACTCTACAACGGGTCTTGCGCGCTTTGATCAGGTGCATCGCAGCGGCGCGGTACTGGCAAATATGGGCGGTCGCCCACTGCAGCAAGAGGACAGGATCGTGTTGATTGGCCCCGAGGGAGGCTGGGACAACGCGGAGGCGGAGGGAGCAACCAGCGTGGGATTGGCCGAAAATGTGCTGCGCGCCGAGACGGCGGCAATTACTGCTGGTGTTCTTCTCACCGCCCTGCGTGCTGGCTTTACGAGTGAAAATCTGAGATAATCACTCTGTGCGTTTTATTAGGCAAGTTTTAGCTTCCTTGACTAGTAGTTGTTACGCAGAGTGAGCAGGTCGGCAGTGAAGCCGTTCAGCAGTGAAGCAATGGAGCAGTTCAACAGATGCGGGAGATGAAATGTTGAATGAAGACAGTGCGGGCGAAGATGCCATGCGAGATGAGTACGGTAAGGCGGTAGGTGAGCGGCTTCGTCATATTCGTCGGCAGAAGCGGTTGTCGCTCCAAGAGGTTGAGGCCGTCTCGGCTCAGGAATTTAAAGCGAGTGTGCTCGGCGCGTATGAGCGCGGCGAGCGAGCTATCTCGGTGCCACGCCTGCAACGACTTGCCCAGTTCTACAAGGTGCCGGTTGATCAGTTGCTGCCATCGCCCGAAGGGGAAGCCGAAGAAGATGATGCCCTTCGCCGTATTGCCGATAATGGCGGCGCCAAGATTGACCTGACGCGCCTAGAGCAGATGAACGACACCGAATCTCAGATGCTGTCTCGGTATCTGCGCATGATTCAGGTTCAGCGCCAAGACTTTAACGGCCGAGTACTGACGATTCGCCGAGACGACATCAAGGCAATTGCGTGCATCCTCGGTGTCAGCGAAGTAACCGCAGATCTACGCCTTGATGAGATGGGCCTTCGTCTCGGTTGATGCCGCTCGTGGCTCAGAAGCGCAGCTCCTGCTCTTCAGCTAGCTGCGGGAAGCTGAAATACTTGCCCCACCATGATGAGCCCTGGGTTCTCGGGGTGCATCAGAGCTGATCTGTTGAGTTGGATCAGTTCTGCTGAGTATCGAGCAATTTGCGCGGCAGTTGGCTCGGTGCCGTAGCGCAGGGTGAGTAGTTGCTCTGAGATACCCCAGAAGTGGTCTCCAGCGACCACGGTGTAGAGATCTGGTGTTTGGGCTGTAGGTGGTTGGGCGGGCTGTGGCTCTGTGGCTGGCTGTGGCTCAGTTACCGGGTCTGGCTGTGGCGCTGGGGGTTGCTGTGGTGTTGGGGGCTGCTGTGGTGTTGGGGGTTGCTGTGGTGTTGGGGATTGCGGAGTTCCGGGCGGCTGGGCGTGCGCTAACGGTTGAGCGCTCATGGTTGGGGTACTGGTCGGAGCTGTGGGTGATGTCGTGCTTTGCAGAGGAGCAGTAGTCGGCTCACTAGGCGATTCTGGAGTCAATGCCGTTCCAAAAGGAGCAGTGGTAGGAGGGTCCGCAGGCCACGCGCTGCTGGCCCAGGGCAGCGAGGTTCTTGCTTGAGCGGGGTTGATTGGCTGCAGGTCAATGAAAGGTATGGCGTTTTCTACAACTTGCATCACTGGTGCAGCTGAGGGCTCGGGCTGATCGGGTTCCGCGGCGTAGGCCGCAGACCCGGCTAACGCCGGCGAGGTTGAAGCTAGAAGGCCGGCGGTGAAGAACAGCAGAAACCTTGGAGCGAGCTTGGCTGCGATCGTCTGGGCATGGTGTCGGTTGCCGCGTAACGCCACAGCTTGGATGCTGCTGACAATCAGCAGGTAGCCAATCAGCACGATGGCAACAAGTCGCGCTGCAGATGCAGCAATGTCAAGCGGGTCGCGATCAACGAAGAAGTTCCGGAACTCGATTCCCGAATGTATCGGCGGCGTAGAGGCAGAGAACCCGCTGCTACGAACAAGTAAGGCCAAAGCGACTCCTAACCCGCAGGTCCATGCTGCCCATATGAGTAGCTTCGAAAACCGCAAGGCTCGGTCATTTCGGTGGCTCTGTGTCGCTTCAAACGAGCGGAATTTCCGTTCGACGCTGCCTTGAGATCTGGAGTGTGTGGTAGTCATTTTTTGGCCTCTGCTAGCTGAATGGGTGGGTACACCAATGACCCGTCTTGGAGTGTGACTACAACTCGGTCGCACGATTTCTTGTTTGTTTCTGCGGAGCGAGGCTGTGGTTCGCTGCGCAGATCCACAGCTTGTTCAACAGTCGAAACAAGCTGACTCTCTGCAGCCTCTCCGGGCGTTGCCCAGTGAGAGAACTCAAACAGTTCAGCTGTGGAAGGCCGCAGAAGGAGCGCCGTGGCTTGCCCGTCGCAGTTCCAGTCGCCGACGGCTAAGCGGTCCTGAGGTAGGCCGACCTGATAGGTCAGTTCACCGACAGTGATGAACTGGCCATCGATGACAACCCGCTCAGGGCAGGAGTCCCCGTTGATGTCGATTCCGAGTTCGAGCGTGATGAGTGGCCAGAAGCCGCAGGTGGTAGTCACCGGAGTCGGTGCCTCGGTTTGAGGTGGCGTAGGCGCCTGCCCACCGGGGGTTTTGTCGATGCTTGTTTTGCCGGCGGCTGGTTTGGCGGCGGGCGTCTTGAGGGGTGCTGTGTTTGGGGGTGCTGTGTTGAGAGGTGCTGTATTTGAAGCCGTGAGGCCAAATCCAGCCGTGAACAGCAGCGCTATGGCCACAGCGGCAAGGCCCAAGGCCAATAAACCTCTAGCTGGCGCGCTGTTAGGTTTGCGAGGAGCGCTGAAGCCTCGTGCTCGCCGGCTACGGATCTGCCCCGACTTGAGTTCTCCTGCTGCGCGGCTCAGTTCGCTAGCCGACAGTAGTTGCGCACCACTTGCGCTGGCCTGAGCTATCTGGCGAAGCCTGCGTGCTTGTTGCCTCCAACGCCACCGGTCCGATCGAGACATCAGTGCGATCTGAACATTCGCAACATGGTCGAACATCAAAGCAAGCTGAGCAATATCGCCTTGCACTGCGGCAGCGGCTTCTCGTTGAGGAAGGTGACTGAGTGGTTGAGATTCGCCAAGTGAACAGAGCCTTGGCCGGCCGCGAGCGCCGAGCAGTACATGCTCTGGCCGAAGCGCCCCGTGGCTCCATCCAGCGCTATGAAGCTGTTCCACTGCGGTGCAGCACCGTTGGAGCGAGCGAAGCAGTTCCTCGCCAGTCATGTCGAGTGGGCGAAGCAGCGTGCGAGGACCGTTATCTGCAAGGAGCAGCAAAGTCTGATCGTCCTCTTCTTTGACCTCGATCATCTCGACGAGTCCAGAGAGTTTCAACAGAGAGAGAACTTCTGCTTCGTGGCGAAGACGGGAGCGCTCTCTGCCAGTTGCAGATTTCACCAAAATTCGCTGGCCGTGAATGAGTCGATGTGAAATTCTTGAAGTCTCGAACTGCTCTTTACTCTGTGAGCTCACTTCAGTATCCGCCCAGCAGAGGTGACGGTCAGGTCTTCGTAGTCAGTTCTTCCTGGCAGTGCTTTCATCATGATGTGCGGGACGCGCACCGTGATCCGAACCTCGATCGATTTGCGGTCTGCGCTCACTTGCACGATCACCGGGCCACGCAACCGGGCGGCGGGCACCCGTGCTGCAATATGAGCGCGTGCAACCTGCTCGGCTGCGGCTGTATCGATGCGCAGTTCGCCGTTGTATTGAATGAGGCGGGTGTCGAGCATTGCGGCCGCATCATCTGCGGCAGCAGACACGCTCCTTTGAGCGCTGCGTTGCGCAAGGAAGATGGCGGTGAGGTCAATAGAGATTGATCCAAGTACAAAGAAGACCAGAATCGCTGCTGGAACAAGCATCAAAGCAGTGCCGCGAGATGCTCTCCTGGCGGTGCGATGCCTCTCTGCTGTCGATCTAGTTCGATGCACAGGGTGTTGCGAACTGCTGAAAGTTGGCACTTGCGGTCACCTCCCTATGCGCATCAATTAGTTCGGTCTGAGTGACGCTCACCGAAGTGCTTCCTGCGCCGCCAATAAAGGGGACGCGTACCCACGGCAGCTGCGTGCGGAGCTGAACTACTGCAACAGCGCAGGGCCCAAACCCCTGAGGTTCGCTTGGCAGGATTTCTACCCGGGCAGGAGTAATGCCACGCTGCGCCAAGGAATCCTTTGCTGCAGCCTCGCCAACGACTCGGGCCTGAAAGAAGTTCTGTTGCTCTGTGTAGGTTCGGAGGTACTCGCCTGCAGCGGACTCAAGTGCCATGCGTGTATCAAGAATTGACCAGAGATTAAGGATGACCAGCGTGCCGGCAACAAGAATCAGCATGCCGAAAATCACACCCTCGCCACCGCCAACTGCCCCGCGTTCCCTCGTATGCCCTCTCCTCAGGGTTCCTCTGCTCACTTTCCTTCCTTGCGCATGATGATTCGGCGATCGACCGCACCCAGAATGGGTCCTGCGCTGATGAGGCGCGGAAGTAGGCCCTGAGCAGGTGAGCGAACATGCAGCACAACGACGGAAGAGTTGGGGTGTTCAAACTCCATGGTCACTCTCTGCCCGTAGCTGCCAAGTGCTTGTCTTGCAGAGTCAACTGCCTGCACCTCAAGCTGACTGAGCGAGGCTGCTGATTGGGATTGCTCAAGGGGAGCGGTCGCAACTCGGCGAGCAGCATCGAACGCAACCGAATCCACGGTGCTTCGAGTCCAAAGTCCAAGCGAAACATTCGAGGCAAAACCGAGCATCGCGATCATCGCCGCGACTCCGATTGTTGTACCGAGGATGCCCGTTGCCCGCTCAGAGGCACTGCTTCTGGGCTGCCGAAACAAATCTAAGCAGCGCTCGCCGAGTTGACTCGCTGCGGGTATCACCTGCCGATTTGCTCGACTTGGGTGCGGGTCCGACTCGTGGCGGTGCTCATCATGCTGTTGAATCCCGTCCAGAGAGCAATTCCAAGAAAGGCGACGATCAAAACTGCAACAGCTGTTGAAATGACACCTTCACCGCGTTCAGATTTCCGTGGTACTGCAGCGGCAGGAGCGGCGCCTTGAGGGACTGATGGAGGTGATGACACTGGAGTTGCTAGGGGCGCTGCGTGGAGTGGTGCCGCGTGGGGTGTAGCTGTGTGTAGTGACGTGACGTCATTTGGGTTTTTGTGCGTGCTTTGCATACTGGTACTTCGCTTTCTGGTTGGTGTTGCTGGTTGTTGTGACTGCTTTACGAGGTTCCTGCGACCTGGGCCATCGCCGAGTAGAAGGGCACGGCTAGAAAGATCAGCCCGGGTACCAGCGTCGCTACCGTGACTGGTATCCAGACCAGTTGCGCACGCTGCTCGATTGACTCAATGAGTTCTCGGTGAGCCTCTGCCCGTACGGACCGCGCCTCGGCCGAGATCAAGCTGCCAAGGTCACCCGCCTCTCCGTGAAGGGCGAGAACTGCAACGAAACCGCGGATTGAATCCAGATCTGCGCGTTCAGCCCATTCGGCAAGCGCTGTGGTGTCTGAGACTCCTTGGCGGATCCTGCGCATCACCTTGGTGAGGTCCTCCGCAGCAACTCCAGAGCCGCGATCAGCTAAGCGTGCTAGCCCCGCAGTGAGTGAGTACCCGGCACCAAGGAGCATCCCCAGTTGTTCAACAATCACGGGGAGTTCCGCTTGAAGCTTGTGCTGGCGCTGAAGGATCTTCGATGACAAATTTTGTTCAAGACCCAGTGCGCAGAGCAGCGGAAGTCCGAGGAGGAGAACTAGCGACAATGCAATTGGCGGAGAGATCCACAGAGCGAGGACTGATCCGACTGTGAGCCCGAGAATCGCTGCGACGACTTGCTGAAGCCTGAATGCCACCGGATCTTGTGCCGAGCCTGCCCGCTCAAGGCGGACCTCCACAGGGGTATCGATCCCGAGCAGCCGGCCTCCTTTCGCACCAAGGTCTGAAAGGACCGGTCCAAGGACTTGTCGCAGCGATGAGAACGCTCCGTTTTGGCCGGTTGCACCTGCGAGTTCAGGTCGAGCTTGGCGCGTGTACGGGCGCAGCCGATCAATGAGCGAGCGTTGGCGAATCCAGGGGAGCTCGCTCAAGCCGAGGGCAAGGCCCACCGCGAAGACAACGAGGAAGCTCACATCGAGAAGGATCATCGAAGCCTGCAGATCATCGGTCAAACACCCGTTGCGGCTCTGGGAGGCGCATGATGCGGCTGGCCCACAGCCAGCAGGCAATGATCAACGCAATTCCAATTGAGACGAGTACCTGGCCGATAGGGGACCGGTACGCTGCTGACCCGTTCCCTACGCTGAGGCCAGCAAGCGCCATCCCCGCTGGAACAAGGATCACGAAGATCCTTGCGAGGCGGGCTCCTGCTTGTTTGGCGTCGGCTTCTTTGCGGCCAAGTAGGTCTTGACGGCGGTCCTCAGCTAGCGCCTCGAGCCGTGAGTCGATATCTCCTCCTACCTGGGTGGCAACGAGGAGCGTTTCAAAGGTTGCGTCTGCTGTTGGGTCAGCGAGTCGATCTTTGAGGACGGCAATGGTGCGTTCGAAGTCAGTTGTTAACGACCACTCTCGCTGAGCCGCTTGAAACGCGCCGCGCAGTTCAACCGGTCCGCGTAGGCCAACTTCAAGGAGAGCCTGCGGAATTGATCTGCCGACCGATCCGGTAAGGACACGGAGTTCTTCGATGAATCGGGGCCAGGATTCACGGGCGATGCTTCTGGCTTTGGCTCGTCTCTTGCGCCAGATGGCAGCAGGCATAGTGGCGGCGCATCCACCTATCAGCAGGGTGGACAGGCCGAGTCCGAAGATCGCTGCTGCTGGAATCATGGACAGAAAACCAATAACAGCAGATGCGCTAAAGAACTGAAGTGGTGAGACCCCCTCAAGCCCAGCCTGTTGAAGCAGTTCGTGAACTCGCTTGTTGAGTGTGCGCCACGGTGATGAGCGCGCTGCGTTTGTGCCCCGTTCCCTGGAAGTTGAATGCGTAAGTAAGAAGTACATACCTAGGGCGGCGCAGGCCGACAGCAGAAGTGATGTCATCGTTTGTCCTCGGCCAAAGCACAAAGCTTGCGAACGTCAAAGCCGTGGCGTGCGAGTTCTTTTGTTGCCCGAAGCGGAAGTAGACCAGTTGATTGAAGTTCTGCGTTCTCACTGATGCGATTGAACAGTTCCGTGGTAGTGAACTGCACAGCTTCTGCTCCAGCGGTGTGGTCCTCAACCGCCAGAATCTCCGTTACTCGTGGACCATTTGGCCCTCGTTCGGTATGCACAACAAGGTCGACTGCTTCGCTCACCAAATTGTTCAGTGCTGCCACTGGAAGGTCGCTTGCAGCGTCAGAGAGTTGCGCAACGAAACGCAACCGGGTCAGGGCCGTGCGTGCAGACCCGGCATGGATCGTCGTGTATCCGGTGACCCCAGAGGAGAGTGTCAGGAGCAATGGAAGCGCCTCGCGGTCGCGCACTTCCCCGACGATTGCTACGTCAGGAGCCATTCGCAAGAAGCCTGCTACGAGTCGCCGTAGGTCGATCTCTGGCCGGTCTGAGCGTGATGGGCGAGTCTGCATGCTCGCGACATTTGCGAGCGGCACATCAGCTTCAAAAACCTCTTCAGCGATGACTACTCGCCGAGAAGGGTCTAGCTCGGCAGCGCAGCAAGAGAGCAGCGTGGTCTTGCCGGCACCAGGGGCTCCGGCAAAAATGATGCTCAGCCTCGAGCGCACTGCTGCGCTTAAAAACTCCGCTGCTTGTGTTGAGAGTGACCCACGATTCACCAGTTCATCGAGGCGAGTGATGGCGACCCCGGTGAACTTACGGATGTTGAGCATCAGATGGCCGCCGCGTGCTAAGTCACCGTGGACGATGTGGATTCGCGCACCGTTGTCTAGCTGAGCATCTTGTAGACCTTCGGTGGGGTCGAGCTTTCGGTGCGAACTGCTTGAGTCGTCGAGCAGCTTGGTGAGCGTGCGTGCCACGTGATCATCATCGTGAAACACCTCATCATGAAAGGAACTCCCCATGGAATGGCGGCGGACGAAGATCAGGTCGGGGGAGTTGACCATTATTTCCCAGACATCATCGTCTTCAAGGAGGTCTGTCAGCGGGCCGTATTGAGCCAGATTTCGAAAGGCTCTATTTGAGACACCCTCTGGGTCTGAGAGTCCGATCTCACGCTGGCCCCGGTGATGTTCCTCTGACCACTCGGTGACTGCAACGTCGATCAGATCTCTGAGACGATCTGATCCTTCGGAGGTGTCGACATCCACTGACAGCGCAGTGGCCCGCATCTGAACAAGCTGCTCAAGCTCAGCTAACGGAGAGACATTTGTCGGAATCATGCTACGTCTCGCCTTGAGCTTGGTCCCTGAGTAGAAGGTCGGTCCGAAGGCGTTCCAGTTTCTCTGCGTGCTTGAGTGCGTCTACCTGAGCGGCCGGCATCTTGTTGCGGTCGGCCGTGTAGCCCGAGTTCCCCAGCTCGCAACCGAACAGGCTCGGCAGCCTCTGCCTGGCGCTGGCCAAGCTCTAAGAGCAGCCTTCGCGACAGCTGAGCCACTGGCCGACCAAGGGCCTCGGGTAAGACCGCTGCGCTTCGATGGAGCTCCTCCATACGGCGAACATTGCGCAGAAACAGAGGAGAGACCAACGTGGAGGCTTCGCTGCTGGGCGAGCTGCTGAGCTCGGCGAGGACTCTTGCGGTTGCCAAGCGGTGTGCGGGGTTCTTTGTGGCTTGGTTCATGACAGGGATGAGTCGCTCACGGGGTACACCTAGGTCTGAGTAGCGATCGATGAGGCGGATCAGGTCATGTATCCCCTTGGCGCCCGGCTTGCCGACGAGCACAATCAGGTCTGCAGTCTTTGCAGCGGATCGACTCAATGTGTGGCGCTCTTCAATATCAATTGAGCCAGTCTCAGCCTCGCCGTCAAGATCCGGATCGTGATCAAGCACAACAAAATCAAAACTTCTTCTGAGTCCCTCAATCGCGGCCTGAATAGAGTGAGGCTTCATGGCAGCGGCATCTCGACTGCGACGTTGGCCGAGCAGCAAATGGTAGGAACGGTTCTGAATGGGAAACAGCAGTCGCTTGATTTCTTGAGGATCGAGTTGGTCTACGCGGTGTGCCTCAACGAGCTCTGGAAGGCCGGGCAGTACATCTCCGACATCGTGATACATCGACATATCTCCAACGCGAGCGCCATCAGCAAGGGCAACCTCTGGTTCTGAAGAATCCCTGCCGAGTTCCTGTGCCAGAGCGATCGCTACGGTCGATGCGCCAGTTCCGCCAGAGCCTGCAACGCCTATAAGCGGAGCCAGTGGGGTTGTACAGGTTGGGCCCACGTTTGAACGAGTTGCTCTGCGTGTGGACCGGTCGACTGGCACCGCATGACGAGTCAGAGTCTCGACGAGTTCAGCAGGGGTGAATGCGCTGTTGAGTATCGCCGAGCACCCCAGCGACTCCCAATCGCGAGAGCTTGCTCCATCGGCCACCACCACAGTGGCTGCGCCGATGGAAGCCACGAGTGCGATGAATTCTCGATCAATACCTGGGAGTGCTGCGTCCACCAGCACAGCAGAGAGTCGACGGCCTGAGCCAATGAGTGCCTGTGCTTCGTCTGGCGTGAGGCATTTGATGTAGTCGATCGGTGCGACTGCGTGAGAGGACCAACTCGCAAGATCGCAGAACCACTGACAACGTGAACGGGCGAGTCCGAGTACTACGAATCGGTCGCTCATGTTCTGGCCTCCTCAATCGGCCGCGGCAGCACGAGTGTGATCTCTGCGCGTCGAGCAGCGTCCACTAGCTGTGTTGCTAGGTCGGGGCCCGAAACGCTCAGCACTACTCGAAGTTGCCCACTGACACCGATGCCGGCCGAGGCGGATGCCTCTTCGCCTTCTGCAGCGGCTTGCTCTGGCGCAGTACCGTCGCCTATCGAGCTAACTCGTACCCCAGTGGCTAAGACCGTGGTAGCCAGTCCGGTGCTTGGATCTGGCTCAGGGTCAGTTGCGAGAACGTCCACCAGGCTGCCCTGCCGGAGAATCCCTTGAAGGGCTTGGGCCGGAGGAAGTTCGAGCGAGACCTCTACGGCTTCGGGGTCGATGAAACGCCCGGCCGCTAGGGCGTCGTCTGGGCGCAACAGCTCAGAGCGAGAGATCGAACTGCTTGAGACGCGGCCGATGAGTTTGTCTGCTTGAGCGGCCGGAATAGCCTCAAGCTCGTTTGGCAGATCGAGAGCGATGCTGCCGAGATCTTGAGCTCTGATGATCTCTCCTGACTGAATGGCTTGAGTTGCAACGAGGTATCGGCTGCTGGGCGGCTGTGACGCGCTTCGGTGAGCGAAAAGAACTCCTGCTGCGGAGATGGTGACCAGAATCGCCCCCACGCAAGCCCGACCCGAGGGGAGGCCCCGCCGAAGACGAGCAGTGGCCTGCGCTGGTGAATTTTGAGAGTCGGCATGTGTTGCCGATTCGGTGGATCTTGATCGACTCACGGTGATGATCTCCTCGGCTGGGCTCGGTTGAACTGATTTCGGTTGAACTGATTTCGGTTGAACTGATTTCGGTTGAACTGGGGTGAGGCGGGCTGGGCTGGCCGGGCGGTGGATGGGAGGGCTGACCAACCCAGCCGACCTCGATGTATGAAACATAATCAAAAGTACTGAGAGTTGTCAAAAAGTATTTATATAAATTGTTAAGTACTGAAAACCCTTGGAAGTGTTGACATGCACCGGATACACCTTGGAAGGCAGTAAAGTGGTCATCGTGAATACTGCAGATATCACTTGGCTCAACACAGGCGAGTCAGCTCGTCGGCTTGGGATTACCCCTCGAACGCTCTATCGCTTCATTGATGACGGCAAGGTTCCGGCCTATCGCTTCGGCCGAGTCATTCGCCTGAAAGAAAGCGAAGTAGCTCAGTTCATTGAAGAGTGCCGGATTGCCCCGGGAACGCTAGATATTTCGTCCCTTGATCCCGAAGACCAAGAAGCAGAGGCATCGAAGCCGTCGAAATAGGCAGCCTGCGAAACAGGCGGATGCCTTCAGTTCCTTTGATGAAGCGGCAGCAGGATCATCTCAATATTCTCGATGTCGATAACAGCCAGGTTCGCAGTGTCGGAAATTTGGAGCCGAATCGCTGCGCCAACGGAGATTGCGAAGCCAGTGAGTCTTGCCCCTCCGGCTAGTCCCAGCGTTACTTGAAGCTCATCAGCGACGAGGTCTTCGAGGACTTCAACGAGGAGGCCTTCAGGAGGGTCAAAAGCGCCCGGGTCAGCGGCCAGCGCTGAAGCTGTCTCCACGGCAATCACGCAAGCCAATCGAATCCAACGCAGCGATGTTGCGGTGCGAACCTGGACGTAGTCCTCGCCGAGGGCCGATACCTCAACGCCAATCCGCTCGGTTGACGTCAGGGTGAGGAACACCTCTTGGCCGACCGATGCCTGCAAGGTGGCAAGCACCGTGGTCGACTCTTCGACCATATGCCGTGCCCATCTGCTTCTCCGGGCCAACGCTACGGCTTCGTCCCCCCGCGCATCCGCTACGAATCTGTCGGCACCTTCGGCACCCCCGGCGCCTAGATGACTTGCTCCCAGAGAAGTTTCTGAGCGCTCTTTGCCTTCCTCGCCCTCGGGCCACGTTGCATTCACAACTACACTCTTGCTCGTAATGGCCAGCCCTGACACCTCACGCGCTCTCGATCAACCCTCGCGCACCTTGGTTCGAGTCCCCGGCAACCACCTGATGACCGATTTGCTGGGGAGTCGAGACGAGCTACTCGACGCTATTGAGGCCGCATTTCCGCAAGTTTCGATTATCGCTCGCGGTAATGAGATCACCATCTCTGGAGCTGATTCCGAACGAGTCGGCCGATTGTTCGAAGAACTGGTGGTGCTGCTTGAACGCGGCCACGGCCTTGAGATCGCAGTGGTGCATCGAACGATTGAGATGGTGAACGCAGACGAGCGCCCGTCAGAGGTGCTGACCACGGAGCTCTTGCGAAC
>CAEZYU010000079.1_pt1 | contig 12186 bp, 9 predicted proteins | sample 7265681 | NCBI WGS metagenome assembly CAEZYU01 (sample SAMEA6813940, study PRJEB35770) | freshwater metagenome | biome: Freshwater; feature: Freshwater reservoir; material: water | place: Czech Republic | collected 2017-04-14 | depth 30m m | reverse complement strand
ATCCAACTTGTTGCGCAATACAGCGAGTTATTGGCAGCGGCAGTTCGCTGTACCGAGGTTGATGCAGCCTCATCTGAGGAGCCAAGAAGGCCGTGGCCGTAGACCACGGGCACGGCCTCGCCATTTTCAACTGCAGCGGATGGGACTGTGCAGGTAAATTCTGCCGTGTACGTAGCTGTAGAGACAGGGTCACCGCTGGCGGGGCTGTAGGTCATCCGACTGCCTGGCGCTCCACCATTGTCAAGGTAGAGCGGAATCTCAAAGGTGCCGGTTACAATTTTGGCGACGCCTTCTTGCAAGTCGGTTGTGCGAGTTCCAGTCACGGCAAAGGTGGGTGACTGACCGTTGAGTTGCCCGAACGCGTCATCTCGCATCGACAGCATCCGGCCGGCGAGAGTGTCGGCTGATGCAACCGTGAAGTACCAAGTCAGGTACAGGTCAGCTCGGTTGATTCCAACAGCGGCTTCCTCGGCGAAAATCGCCTCAAACTCGTTCCGGCGCTCTTCGATCACTGGATTCGATGTGGGGTTGTTGTCTCGCAACACCCGAAACCCAATAGGTGCCGGCAGCGTCTGACCATCGGATCCCTTGATGTTGCGAAGGGCAACAGCAAATCGGTGGGTCTCGATCAGCGAGGTCGCTGGACGAAGGATCAGTGCTCGGTCAATGTCTTCTTCTGCCCGCTTATCCATCTCTGCCCAATGAGGAACAAGCTGGCCACTATCTAGATCCACAATCACCGTGGCCGAGTCTGCGGTAATGGAGAAGCCGATGTTTGTCTCCGATGGCAGGGCTGTCTTGGACGGATCGATACCGGGAATGTGCACCAAGATCGGGGTCGACGGGCTGAAGCCGTCGTTGAGGTTCCAGTCAGTTGGGTCAAGGGTCTGACCGTCTACGTTCTCTAGTAGGCCCGCGGGAAGGCTTACCCGCCTGCCGGTACCAGTGGTGACATCAGCAACCGTGTAGGCATCGCTAGGGAATGGCAACAGACACGATCGCGTAGTCAGCACCTCGCAACCGGGTGGCGTTTGCTCAAGCGAGGCCTGCAACTCTGCATCCCCTTGCGGGTCGAGGCCGATCGGCTCGGGCGCATCACCAGAGGCAGAACTTAAGGGCACCTCGGCTGCGGGTGGGTTGCCCTTGGCGATATCACCAGTGAAAGCTGGCTTTGCAGCTTCTTGGGTGCTACATCCGAACGCCACAAGGGCAGTCAGCACTAACAGTGTGGGCAAACGAAGACGAGCGTTCACAGCATTCCTCTATCTGGGCCATTCATGACGAGTTCGACCATAGCCGGGGCAAGAGCAGTGCAGGAAAACCTAGAGCAAATGATTCAGAGGATTTCCTCACAACCCCTTGCTCACCTTCCGCAAATTGGCCATGGTCGAGTGCCCCGCAAACGAAGCAAGAGCAGTGCCCGATAGTCCTGTTCAGAGGGAGAAGCGGCTGCCGGGTCACCCGACCCACCCACGCCACGCCAAGTTGTGAAGTCGAACTGATAGGCGCCTCGATAGCGGCCAGATGCACTGACAATTGAGTAGTTCCCCCGAGACTCACAGCGGCGGATGCGTGCAAGCGTGGCTGATTCTTGAGCCGATGGGTTACCCATCAATGCAAAAGTCGGGGCTGTCGGGGCTAGCGAATCTTGCGGCGGTTCCGAGCCTTCTGCGGAGCCTTGGCTTAGATTTTCTTGTGTTTGCTGAGCAGCAGAGCTTGCGGCATCCGCTGCGGCTTGGGCTGCTGCCGCTGCAGCTTTGGCCTGCTCCTGCTGCCGCTTGGCTGCGGCGAGTTCGGCTTCAGCGTCGCGTTCAAATGCCGCTGCTTGGATGGCATCAAACTGAGCAAAAACTAACTCGCTCTTGGCTGCGTCTAATTGCTCAGCTAAAGAAGCACGCACAGGAGCAGCCGAGGCTTTGAGTGCCTCGAAGCGCTTTGCGGCCTGATTCGCCGAGGAGGACTGACCGATTGAAATATTGCTCTGCCAGGAAAGCGCCACAGCCTTTTCTGGGCTCAAAGAGGCACGGAAAATTGCGGACTGCCCACCGTCGATGTATGCCGCCACGGCATAGTCGCGCAGTCGCTGCCGAGACGTCACCAATTCGGCAGTCAGGGCAGTGTCTTGTTCGCCGAGGCGGGAGGACTCTGTCTGCAACTGAGCAACATTGCCTGAGACTTGCTCGGAGCGCGCCTCGGCCTGCTCACGCAACGATGTTGCTGCGACAAGAGCGCTCTGAGCGGCACTCACTCGATCTGAGGGAGCATCGGCTGCAGAGGCGCTAGGTACGAATTGGAACAGAAGGGATACCGACGCGACAGCCAACGCACAACACAGCATTGGTACAGGCCAAGGCAATCGACGAGATGAGGGGGAATCTGCATTCATGATGAAACTCGATACAGCTGGTGTCTGGGGAACAGGATCTCAGACCAAGAGCGAAGCGTCAGCTCCTAGTCGTTTCAGCTACTGGCCACATCAATCGCCCGAAGTAGTCGCACGACGACGACTCCAGATGATGAGGACTGCCGCAACTGCTAGCGAGGCCCCAGCCACGGCCAGCAGAACAGCTCGATTCGCAGTGCCTTCTTCTGGCGCTGCGGCAACAGGAACCTCTGAGGCTTGCTGGGCCTTGAGAGCGTTCGTGTCCAGATTTTGTTTCGGCTCAGCAGCAGGCGGGCTGACCTTCTCAGCGACTGACTCAACCACTGCCTCGGCGGGCTCAGCAGCAGGCTCAACAACTGGCTCAACAACTGGCTCTGCTGCCTCAAGAACTGGCTCAACGGGCTCAGCAGCAGACTCGCTGACTGACTCAACCACTGGCTCAACCGGCTCAACACCAGGAGTGACTGGCTCAACAACTGGCTCGGCTGGCTCGGCTGACTCAGCAGCCCCGAGCGACGCGAGAAGTGCATCAACTGGTGCTGTCTCGCTTGTTGACGCTGTTGGACGGGGGCGCTTCGGGTCGTAGGCCATCAGATTTCTCCAGTGCTAGCAACGGCTGCCGTTTCGTCCCAGGAAGGCGCAACGGCTGGCAACGCAACTTCCGGCAACACAGCTTCGGACAACGCAGCTTCCCGGGTCACAGCCTGCGGCTGCGTGGCTTCAGGGTCTAGCAGTAGTGAGAGCGCAGTGAACTCTGCGGCGGCCTGAGCAGCTCCATCTCTGCTGAGGGCTAGGACCGGCTCAGACATTGCTGCCGCCTCTGTCACAGCAGCACGCAATTTCACTGGAGGATCGAGTACCAAACCGGGGTGAGCCTCGTTGAGCACTCCAAACCAGTGTTGAGCATCGCGAGTCCGACCCAACCGATTAATAACAATCCCTGCCACCTCGGGCCGACCGGCCCTGCGCTCTGCAATCCGTCTGACATTCAGCAAAATCTGGTCGACTCCATCGGAGCTCCACGCCGCTGGCTCGGCCACAATCAGAACTCGATCGGCGGCAAACAAGGCGTTGACGGTGAGCAAGCCAAGCGAGGGGGCGCAATCGATCAGCACATCGTCATATCGCTCGGCTACTCCCTCAAGCGCAACAGCTAATCGATCTTGAGCGCCGATCATGTCTGTCGCAAGTTGAGGTTCGCACTTGGCAAGCTGCGGAGAACTCGGAGCAATGTCCACCGGAATAGGGAACTCAGGATGAGACCATCCGGCTTTTTGAATCACCGCGTTGACCGAGCCACTTGCATCGCTGAGCAATGCAGTATCGATTGCGTGGTTCACCTCATACACGCCGAGTCCGGTAGTTGCATTTGCTTGGGGATCAAGGTCAACCACAAGGACTCTGCGACCCCGAGCGGCATAAGCCGCGGCGAGTCCGAGTGTGACGGTGGTCTTGCCGACACCACCCTTTTGGTTCACCAGCGCGGTGATGCTCATGACATAAAGCTACTCAAGGAATGCCGATTTGCGAGACACGCTGCAGAGATCGGCCAACTGAGGATGCCCCAGAGGCGGAGCTCGTGCCGCTGACGCTCAACTGACCCGAGTGATATCGGGCTCGATGTAGATGAGTGTGATGATGGGAACTGCTGCTCGAACGTTGGCTTCAACAATGTTGATCGCGTCTGCAAGTTCGGTCATCGACAGGCCGGAATCAAACTCGACTTTTGCTGCTAGCAACACTTGCTCGGCTCCGATGTATTCGGTCCGCTCGTGAATGATTCTGACTACCCCCGGCGATGAGGACATCGCTGCGAGCAGCTTTCCTTGATCCTCTGCAAGGGCTGGTTCTCCGATGAGCAGACTCTTCATCTCGATGCTCAGAATCACTGCAATGACACCAAGGATCAGACCAATCACGACCGAACCAATGCCGTCATAAATACCGTTACCCGTCACTACCGACAGGCTGACTGCAGCAAAGGCGACTGCCAAGCCAGTCATCGCCCCAAAGTCCTCGAGCAACACCACAGGCAACTCCGGCACTCGTGAATGCCGTATGAAACCCCACCATGAATTCGTCCCCCGAAGGTGATTGGATTCAACGACTGCAGTTCGTAGCGAGTACCCCTCTAACAACATTGAGAAAATCAGGATGGCAAATGCAATCTGTGGACTCGTGATCTCTTCGGGGTGTTGGATTTTGTGAATTCCCTCATACAAGGAAAACACTGAACCAAGAGCGAACAAAACCACAGCAACTACAAACGCCCAGAAGAATCTTTCTCGGCCATAGCCAAACTGGTGCAGGTCATCGCTGTCTTTGTCGGCTTGTCTTCTACCTAATAACAACAAAGCCTGATTGCCAGTGTCGGCCACTGAGTGAATCGCCTCGGACAACATCGATGATGCGCCCGTCAGAACAAACCCGATGAACTTGATTACAGCGATGCCAAGGTTTGCGCTCAGCGCCGCAATGATCGCCTTCTTTCCTCCACTTGCAGACAACGAGTCTCCTACTTCAGACCGGATGCCCGGCAGAACCTTGATCATCCTAGGTGGGCGTGCACACTCACCTAGGTCTCGATTGGGCCACACTCATAAGGGTGCCCGAACTCCCGGAAGTGGAAACGATCCGAAGACAGCTTGACCCTCTGCTTCGCGACTGCAGCGTGGTTGATGCTTGGGCGTTTGACTCAGCAAAATTTACCCAGGCGCATGAGGCTGTTGGCTGGCAACTCAATGGAGTCAGCAGACGAGGCAAGTACCTGCTGATCGATCTTGACTCCCCAACTGCCGAGCCAACGGCAAAACGCGAACTCATCGTTCACCTTGGCATGACGGGCCGGCTCTCGGTTTCGAACACCACAGGCCTACCAAGCACAGGTGCAGCACCCACAGGGAACTCAAACAGTTGGGAACAATCCACTAGAGCAAACTTGGGTGATGCTCCGGCGCTTGGCCATCTTCGAGCCATCTGGACTCTTGACGATGGTCGAAGCCTGTACTTCGACGACGTGCGCAGATTTGGCCGAATTGCTGTCGTACCCGCCGGCGAGCATGACTCACTTGCAACTCTTGCTGCACTCGGGCCGGAGCCATTTGATGAGGCTTTCACTTCAGAGCATCTGCGCGCACAGGTCAACGCCAGTAAACGCTGCATCAAAACGCAACTACTAGCTCAGCGGGTGGTTGCCGGCTTGGGAAATATCTATGTTGATGAGTCCCTTTGGCGATCGCAGGTGCATCCAGCGGCTAAGAAAATCACCATCCTGCAGTCTCAGAAACTGACCGAGGCCATCCGCGATGTGCTCGCCGCTGCTATCAACAATGGTGGGACCACCCTTCGCAATTATCGTGATGCTGAAGGCGTTGCTGGCAGCAATCAGCGCTACTTGGATTGTTATGGCCGGGCGGGGCAAAGCTGCATTCGCTGCGGAACCACCCTGAAGCGCATGGTGATTGATGCCCGCGCAACAGTGTTTTGCCCGAACTGTCAGCGGCGTCCCTAAACCAGAGTGAAGGAGTTCCTCAGGCTGTGATCAGACGAGTTGCGTCACTCCTGCTAGTGTTTCAGTTTCGTTACAAAATGAAGTCGATCCACGAGGTCCTTTCTCCGCTGTGAATACTTCTCTGACTACATCTCGAGCTAAGAACTCCGTTCGCCTGCGAGCACGAGCCAACCTATTTGTCGCTCTTGCGACAATTGCGTCTCTGGCACTCATTGGGTCAACTGCCCTGCCAGCTTCGGCGGCCACTGGCGCCTTCGCCAAAGACGACAACCCGAGCTTGGCTGAGCTGCAAGGCCAGCGTGCTGCAGTGCAACAGAAGGCTGCCGGGAAGGCAACACAAGTCAACGCGCTGAAGGCAACTGATGCCCAGGTGAGTTCTGCGCTAAGTGCGCTCAACACAAACGTCAACGCTCAACAAGATCGCCTTGAAGAGGCTGAACGAGCCGTAGCTCAGGCGCAAGCAGACCAAGCAGCGGCGGAAGCTGCTCAGGCTACAAAGCAGTCCGAACTAGATGCCCTCACCGCTCAGATGAAGGAGTCGGCTGTAGACGCATACGTCAGTATGGGCAGTGCCAACAACATCGCTGTTGGCACCGACGACATCAACGACACAGTAAATAAGCGCACTTTGATGTCGGTGCGAGCCAATGAAAATATTGGCTTGGTAGAGAAGTTCCGGTCAGTGCAAGAGGACCTAGAAATCCAGCGCGGCGCAGCAGCTGCAGCAAACACGCGAGCCACCGCAGGGGCAGCTCAGGTAGAAGGTCGGCTCAACGAGCTGAACAAGGCCTACTCGGAGCAGCAAGCCTTCGCAGCCAAAGTAGAGGCACGGTTGAACTCTGCGCTCGCAGAAGCCGACTCACTTGCCGCAACTGATGCTCAACTTTCGAGTTCAATAACTTCTAAGCAGGCCGAGATTGCCAAAGCCGTTGCTGCTCAGCGCGCTGCTGACTCGGCGCGAGCCGCTCAACGCGCAGCCCAAAGCAAACCTGCCCTCTCGGGTGGCGGCGGCAACTCGGGCGGCGGAGGCGGCGGAGGCGGCGGTGGCGGAACTCCTCCCAACATCACTGGCAGCGGCGAAATCGTGAACGTCGGCGGAATCCGAATCCATCAATCCATGGCTGGCAACTTGCAGGGTCTGCTCGCTGCAGCCTCTGCTGCTGGAATCAACTTTGGTGGCGGTGGCTATCGTGATCCTGCCGGGCAAATTGCAGTGCGCCGAAATAACTGCGGATCAAGCAACTACGCCATCTATGAGATGCCTGCGTCTTCTTGCAGTCCTCCTTCGGCTCGACCTGGCACGTCGATGCATGAGAGAGGACTAGCCGTTGACTTCACCCAAGGCGGAAGCACCCTCACTCGAGGCAGCTCAGGCTTTGCTTGGATGCGGGCCAACGCCTCAAGTTACGGGTTCTTCAATCTCCCGTCTGAGCCTTGGCATTGGAGCTCAAACGGCAACTAGGAAGCTCAGTTTGGGCTTCAGCGTTGCCAATCGCTCGTGCTGGGCAATAGTGCCCACAGGAACCGAAACTACTTGCCTGCACAGCTAACTCGCGAGTAGAAATGAAGTGCTCGCATAAGGCCACGGGTGGGTACGTACAGGTTATGTGGTCTTGAGTTCTGAAGTCGTTGGTTGCTAAGCAGTGAACGTGGGCGAGCATGGCAAACATGATCAGCCTGCGGGGGTTCCGCCGCTACAAGGGAGTTGTTATGGGAGTCAATCGAGTTATGTCCAGCAAACGAGGCAGATCTGCCCGAACTGCAGGTGGCGTTATTCTTGCAACTTCGTTGCTCGCCTTTGGCCTAGTGACCGCTGCAACCACAAGTAGTGGTGCGGCGCCGGTCTCTACTCAGATTGAAGCGCTCTGCTCTGGTTCAGATGCCGCCTCACAAAAGACGTTAAATGACTTCTCCGGCATTCTTGGCGGAAATACCATTCCCGTCACCCTGACAGCTACTGCTGCAGATATCCCCGAGTCAGCAGCAATCGGCGACAAGATCAACGCCGAATTCAACTGGACAGGTCAGCTTTCACAAAAACTGATCGACACGGCAGCAGGTCTTGGCGCCGCCATCGACGCAAAGAACATCAGCGCTCAGATGACAGTCAAAGGCCCGAGCGATATCGCCTCCTTTAGCGCAACTGCTCCAAACCTGACGGTTGTCCCTGCTCTCGGCGTTCCCGCAATTCTCAGCCTTGGGAGCATCGGCGGAGAGATAACAACCACAGGCGGCGGAATCATCACCTACCGGGTCGGTTCGGTGAGCTTCACCACCGAGTTAGAAGCTGCTGGAATTCCCGTGGTGCTGAACATCACCTGTGCACCAACTGGGTCAAATCTGATCGCAAAGACCTCAGTGAAAGATCCCGATGCGCCAACCTTTACCCCTGAGATCATTCCGCTGACAGCAACCGCTGGCGGCGTAGCAACCGTTGATCTTCTTGGAGGCAACCCGCCAATCATCACCCCAGGAAAGACCCCGTTGGTTCCAGAGTCCCTCAAGATCGTTGAAGCTCCTGCTGCTGGCGAAGCCACCATCACCAACGGCGTGTTCTCATTCACTGCTCCCGCCGCAGATGGCACGTACTCAACCACCGTAGAGATCTGCGGGGTACCCAAAGAAGATGCGGGTGCTCCGGGGGTCAGTGAGATCCAGAACCTCGTCTTAGGCGATAACTGGGCGCCAATCGGAAGCAGCGGTTTCGACAAGCGACCAATCGCATTCAGCCTAAAATTTGGCGGCGAAGAGACCCCATTGATTTGGGCCTCGGACAACCTCGGAGGACCCATCCCAACTCCTGAGAACTGGGCCCCACCTACTGGCCCAGGTCAAGTTGGTAGATACTCTGCTCTTTTCTTGGGGAGCACCTACCGAGGCATCACTGCCGCTCAGGTTCAGTCTGCGCTAGAAGGACTTCCCAATGTGGGTGCCGGCAACGTCGAGGTAGTCGCCGAGAAGAACAATGCAGCTCGCCCCAACCTGATTACCAACTTCAAGATCAACTATCAGGGAGCTTTGGCGGAACAAGATGTTCCAGCACTCTCCCTTGGGCAGTGGTACTCAGTGCTTCCGCAAGAGGCTCTGACACGGATCAACGAAAGTGTTCAGGCCCTGATTCCTGCACCTACCACTACCGTTCCAGGAGCGCCCGCACCAGTAGATCCGCTCGGTGGTCTGACCGGACAAGCACTCAATGACTTTATCGTTCAGCGAATCCTTACCGGAACGCTCACCCCAGAGATCTCAGCTGCGTTCATCAAGGTCACAATTGCTGACCCGCTCACAGACGCTGCCCCAGCTTTGATCTCTGCGCTCAATGGACTGTTCCCCAAGTTGATCGACCCAGTGGCAGTTCCAGTAGTTGGTGGTGAGTCCCCCACCAAGGCCGAGCCACTTTGCTCACAGGGCATCATCGACGTGACGGTGACCGCTGGAGTTCTTGGAATCACCCTCGAGAACACAGGAGCTCAAGTAGCCGGGACAAACGAGACTCAGGGACTCGGATTCGTCGGCTAACTCGTCGGTTGGGTTGGCAGTAGCCGCCCGGAACCTAAGAATATTGATCGTGGGGTGCGGCCGGTCGGCCACACCCCACGATGCTTTTTCGACTCAGGAGTTTGACTGTCAGACCCTGCGGGCATGATGTGTTCATGATGAAACGCATGTTCGATTCCACTGCAGTCCGAGCTAGTGCCGTGCCAACCGCATCTGCTCTTCGCCGCCACCGGTCGGCAGTTCTGCGGTGGTCCCTTGCTCACGGTCACGCAGTGGACCGTGACTCTCTAGCGGTGATTATTAGCGTTGCGAGTCAGGCCCGCCCCGGCGAGGTTCATCTGCTGTGGACTTCTGAGCAGCTGAATGCCCTACTCAACGAAGATTGCAGCAACTGGTGTAGCGGCCGTGGCGTTCGCTACCCAGATGGGCTCACAACAACCATCACCACCTACCTTCGCTATCTCTGCGCCCACCGTCTGTTCAGCGCAGACTCAGACAGCATGACTGCGCTGAAACGCTCGGTGGCCGACTACGAGAAAGAACAGTGCCAGCGACTCAACGAGCATTTCAATAGCAAGGGTGCAAAGGCCCGGCACCCAACGTCCAAGCAACAGTTTCTAGCTCCGGTGCTACCGCTCTACTGATGGGCGGCCTCTCGACTTACGGGTTACAGGGCTGGCGGGGTACAGGGATCGCCCTGTTACCCAATATTGAAGAAGGCGAGAAGCTCCTGAAGGCCGTCGTAGGGCCCCTTGTTGGGCCAGTTATGCCCGCGGCCTGGCAGCCTCACTAGTTCTACTCGAGTACCAGATGCACATGGTTCCCAAACGGAGCGCTCAACTCCCCCAGCTTGGGTGCTCACCGTGGGTTGGGCGGGGCAACCATCTGCGGCAGCCCAGGCCGCAACCGAGGCAGGCACGCTCGGAAAGGTAGCCGAGCTCAGAATCTGCGCAACGGTTGGTTTGCCATCGAAGGGAACCACTGGGTCTGGGTCTGAATGTTGGTGAAGCAGTGAGATCGGCTGAGGCGGAGTACAGCCAGTCAGATTGCTACCCGCGATCGGAGCCACTGCTTGGTAGACCCCAGGCCGAGAACACGCTAGGTAGTAGGCCATGATCGCCCCATTGGAGAATCCGCTGACGTACAGCCTTTGAGCGTCTGTGTTCGGCTCGGCGCTCACTTGGGCTACTACCTGATCAAGAAATCCAAGATCGTCGATTGCGAGCAGGCTCGCAGGTGGGCAACATGGTCCAACGTTCCAAGAATTTGCGACCCCTTGAGGAAAGACCGCTAGAAAGCGATCCTGCGCAACAGCTTGGCGCCAGCTTGCAGCGTTCAGCATCGCTCGGCGATCAACTCCGAGCCCATGAAGGGCGATAACAACTGGCAGTTTCTCTGTGGGCTGAAGATCCTTTGGAGCAACAGTGAGGTACTCGCGCTGGATGAGTCCCATCTGAATCACGTGATCAACAACGTCAACCCCTTCAGCGCCAACAGTGGTTGTCGAAACGCTGGTAGCCGGCTCGCCTTGAGTTGTTGAAACAACAGTGGTGCTTGGTGCAACAACGGCTGTTGTTTGAGAACTACTCGCTTGCTGCGCAGACTGTTGACGAACAGCCAAGGCCACCAATACCACCAGCGCTATGGCCGCAACGACAATAACTCCAACCAGTATTTTGCTGACAGGCGATTTGCCGGCAGGTGATCCGTTCGTTGAACTGCGACTCTCGGCCACATACCCTCCGCGGCAGGAGCCGTTTCATAGCTTTCCTTGAGCAAACAAAGTCTAGGCGGGTGACTGCTCACACTTGGTTCGCTTTTCTGACGGGTCGTCAGTCGCGGTAGGTTTGGGAAGGTGAGCGAACAAGTCGATTCAGAAACAACTGCTGCCATCACATCGGCAGGCGATGCCTCTGCAGCGAGCAGTTCAGGGGCTGCTCCACATCGCACCCCCAGCGAGGCCGAGTTCCGCGCCGAGATCAAAGAGTGGATGCAGAACCACCTGTGCGGAGAGTTTGAGTTGCTGCGTCACCGTGGCGGCCCCGGCGACGAGCATGCCTTTGTTCAAGAGCGCATGAGTTGGGAGCGCGAGCTTGCCACTGGCGGCTGGACGGGCGTCGGCTGGCCGAGCGAACACGGCGGGCGCGGACTTCCCATCAACTTAGAAGTCGCCTTCCATGAGGAGTACTCCGCAGCTGGCGGCCCTGGGCGAGCCGGCCTCATTGGTGAAGGCCTACTTGGGCCGACCCTGATCCACTTCGGAACGCCCGAACAGCAGCAGCGCTTCTTGCCGGGAATCATCTCTGGAACCGAGTTTTGGTGCCAAGGGTATTCCGAGCCCAACGCCGGATCAGACTTGGCCAACGTAAAAACCCGAGCCTGGAAAGATGGCGACGACTGGGTGATCGAAGGCCAGAAGGTATGGACCTCACTAGCCCAATGGTCGGACTGGTGCTTTGTGGTCTGCCGGACCGAAGAAGGCTCCCAGCGCCATAAGGGCTTGTCTTACCTGCTCGTACCAATGAATCAACCGGGTATCGAGATACGCCCCATCCGCCAAATCACTGGAACAGCCGAGTTCAACGAGGTTTTCTTTGACGGGGCACGCACCTCGGCCGACCTCTGCGTGGGTGCGCCAGGTGAGGGCTGGAAGGTTGCGATGGGAACGCTCGCATTCGAACGAGGCGTACTGACACTTGGCCAACAAATGGCTTTTCACCGTGAACTCACCGAGATCACCGAGACTGCAAAAGAGCTCGGAATGACTAGTGACCCCGTTATTCGTCAACGCCTT
>CAEZYU010000078.1_pt1 | contig 12340 bp, 9 predicted proteins | sample 7265681 | NCBI WGS metagenome assembly CAEZYU01 (sample SAMEA6813940, study PRJEB35770) | freshwater metagenome | biome: Freshwater; feature: Freshwater reservoir; material: water | place: Czech Republic | collected 2017-04-14 | depth 30m m | reverse complement strand
CGTTGCCAACAGAACCTGAGCTTGGCCAGGAACTCTGCGAGTTGCATGCGGCAAACTTGCGGGTACCTCAGGGTTGGGATTCGGTGGACCGCAGACACGTTGCCCCAAGCCCAACGCCGGTCGCTTCTGATGACCCAGTGCCAGTAACTGAGCCAGTAGCTGAGCCACTGCCAGCGGCAGAGCCACAAGCAGAGCCACAAGCAGAGGCAGAGCCAGTCGTGGATCCAGTGGCGGAGCCGACTCGAGTTTCTGAGCCGAAACCAACGCGGGTGAAAGCGAAGAGCAGACCGAAGCCCTCGTTACTCTCCCGTGCACTAAAAACCACAGGGCCTCAGCGCTCGGCGCTCAGTGAAGAGTTGGGTGCTCCCACTTCTACCGGTACCAGTTCAACAGATACAAGTTCAACAGATACAAGTTCAACCAACTGAGAAAAATAGGTCCGATGAAATCGAATCCATATTTAAGTGGAAACTTTGGGCCCGTTACTGAAGAGGTCACGGCTTTTAACCTTCAGGTGACGGGTCAGATACCTGCTGAACTCAACGGACGGTATCTGCGTAATGGGCCGAATCCAATCACTGCTGACCCGGAAACCTATAACTGGTTCTTGGGCGATGGAATGGTCCATGGGGTTCGCCTGCAAGACGGTCAGGCTGAGTGGTATCGAAATCGATGGGTGAAAAGTCCGGGCAGTTTTCCTCCGAACACAAACGTGATTGGGCTGAATGGTCGCACTCTTGCGCTCGTCGAGGCTGGGGCGCCGCCGGTTGAACTGGGATTCGAACTCGACACGATCGGAACCAGTGACTTTGGGGGCACCCTCTCTCACGGTTATACCGCTCATCCAAAGGTCGACCCTGTCAGCGGCGAACTTCATGCAGCTAGCTATATCTGGTCACTGCCCAACGTGATTGAGTACACCGTCATCGGTCCTAACGGAACTGTGATTCGCCGTGAAGAGATTCCCGTGCCTGGCAGCCCAATGGTTCATGACATCTCGATCACCGAGAGTTCCGCCGTATTTTACGATCTGCCCGTTGTGTTCAATCTGGAAGATGCCATAGCTGGAATCGGCCTGCCGTACGCATGGAGCAATGACTACGGCGCTCGAGTTGGAGTACTCCCGCGTGAGGGTACTGGCACCGATCAGCTGCGATGGTTCGAGGTGAACCCCTGTTATGTGTTCCACGCAGTAAACGCGTACGACGCAGTCGGAGTGAACGGGCAGCCACTGATTGTGCTTGATGTAATTCGCTTCGACCGGGTGTTCGATCGGAGTCGACTCGGCCCAGACGAGAGTATTCCGTACCTTTGGAGATGGACCCTTGACCTGCAGTCCGGCAGGGCGACTGAGGAACAACTGAGTGACCAGCCCATTGAGTTCCCGCGAGTGGACGAGCGGCTAGTCGGCAAGAAACATCGCTACGGATGGGCTACGAGTGTGTACAGCGGCACCGGGGAACCCGGCGCTTCTGGGATTTTCGATGGAGCAAGCATTGCTTGTTATGACTTCCAAACCGACTCGCTGACTCGCCACGAGATGGGGCCCGGCAGATATGCAGGAGAAGCAGTATTTGTCCCCGCCTCAGAGACTGCGAGCGAGCGGGATGGCTATCTGATGAGCATGGTCTATGACACAGGTACGGATTGTTCAGACTTAGTAATTCTGGATGCACAGGATCTGCTTGCCGAACCCCTAGCGACTATTCACCTGCCTCAGCGGGTGCCGTTCGGTTTTCACGGAAACTTCGTAGCTGAGTAGAGCGGGTAGAAGCGGGCGAAATAGATGTCGGCAGTCTGCTCGCGTAGCGTGTGGGCATGCCTGAGTTTGAGTACCAGCCGATGTTCCCGCAGCCAAAGCCAAACACTGACTATAGAAAGCTGACTAGCGATTTTGTCTCGGTTGGTGAGTACAGGGGAAGCCCTGTTTTAGAGGTTGATCGCCAAGCGCTGACCTTGTTGATCGCCGAGTCAGTCCACACCATTTCGCATCTGTTTCGGCCTGGGCATCTTGCGCAGCTCTCGAAGATTCTTGACGATCCAGAGGCCACAGCGAACGATCGTTTTGTGGCACGAACCATGTTGCAAAACGCATGTGTGTCTGCGGGCATGATTCTGCCGAGTTGCCAAGACACGGGAACTGCAATCGTCATGGCGAAAAAGGGGCAGCAAGTCTGGACTCACGGAGGAGCTGACACCCCCGGCGGGGATGAGGCTGCGATTGCTGAGGGTGTGTACCGCACATACACCGAGACGAATCTTCGCTATTCGCAACTTGCTCCGATCACGACGTTCGAGGAGCGCAACACGGGCACCAATCTGCCCGCTCAGATTGATCTCAGTGCTGTAGATGGCGATGAATACAACTTTTTGGTGATGACAAAGGGAGGGGGCAGCGCAAATAAAACCTTCCTCTATCAAGAGACCAAGGCGCTGCTCAACCCAGAGTCACTGCTCAAATTTGTTGATGAAAAGATTCGCACGCTTGGCACCTCTGCTTGTCCGCCGTACCACCTTGCGATCGTGATCGGTGGCACTTCTGCAGAGATGAATCTGAAGACGGTGAAGTATGCAAGCGCCCGATACTTGGACGGCCTACCCACGGTGGGAAATGAACTTGGCCATGCCATTCGAGACTTTGAACTTGAGCAACAAATCTTCAATCTTGCAGCCGCAACGGGGATTGGGGCGCAGTTCGGCGGCAAATATTTCTGCCATGACGTGCGAGTGATCCGCTTGCCAAGACACGGCGCTAGTTGCCCCGTGGGGATCGGGGTGAGTTGCTCTGCAGACCGTCAAGCGCTTGGCAAGATCACAGCCGAGGGAGTCTTTGTCGAACAGCTTGAGACTGACCCTGCGCAGTATTTGCCAGAGATTACTGAAGCCGACCTTCGCGCCGAGGTAGTGCACGTGGACTTGAATCAGTCTATGGATGAGATCCGTAGCCAACTGAGCAAGTACCCGATCCGAACCCGCCTATCTCTGACCGGCCCCGTGGTAGTGGCAAGAGATATTGCTCACGCCAAGCTCAAAGAGCGCATTGATCGCGGCGAGGGGCTACCGCAGTACATGAAGGATCATCCGGTGTACTACGCCGGTCCGGCAAAGACACCAGAAGGTATGGCCTCGGGCAGTTTTGGCCCAACGACTGCTGGACGTATGGACAGCTACGTGGACTTGTTTATGCAACATGGCGGCAGCTTTATCACCTTGGCAAAGGGGAATCGCTCGGCGCAGGTACGCACGGCCTGCAAGGACCACGGCGGTTTCTACCTAGGTTCGATTGGTGGACCTGCAGCGATTTTGGCCCAGGATGCAATCAAAAAAGTTGAGATTCTAGAGTATCCCGAACTTGGCATGGAAGCCATTTGGAAGATCGAGGTAGAGAACTTCCCGGCGTTCATCATTACTGATGACAAAGGCAACGATTTCTTCTCTGGGCTCTTGTAGTAACTGCTGCTCAGCTTGCGACTTGGGTGTCTGCTCGCGCAGCCCCCGATGCTTTCCAAGCCCGAGCAAATGATCGACCCTCGGGTGTATTCAGAACCTCTGAGCTGTGTTCTCTCGACAGATCAGCAGTCTGACTGTGGCCCCCTGAGCGCAACAGGTTGAGGCCATGCGCGTGAGACTCGGTCACTGTTGGCCGAATGGCTAGTACCCGCACCCCAGCTTTTTCGGCTGCACGTAGCTCACGATCAAGTTGGCGGTTGAAGAGTTCCTTGCTTGCTCGCAAGTGGATTGGCGGCGTGTGATCGGGGTCAAAGGATTGTGGCGCTGCCACAACGATGAGTTCCGCTCCTGCCTCAACTGCTACATCAACATTTGTTGAGGACTTCACTGCGCCGTCAACGAGCAGTCGGCGGCCGACGCGAATGGGCGGATACAGCAGCGGTACAGCCGAGGCTGCGCGCATTGCGTCAGGGAGGGCAGGGCGGGGGTTGTGTGGCGATCCAAGAACAACTCGCTGTCCTGTCACGATGTCAAAGCTGCACAGGGCCAACTCTTCTTCTGGCCACTCCTCGCCCGCCCAGTTTGCAAACTCCATGCGTTGCTCGGTCACTGATCCAATGCCTGCGCGATAGAAATGCTGCAGCGACAGCGGCGGCCGAACCGCAGGCCACCGAACCACAGTGCGATGCAGAACATACGCAGATCCCGCAACTCGCCGAGCTAGACCGATTGGCGTTCGCCAGCCTTGGCTAAAGACCACCTCAGGCCGAAAGAACGGTTGGTTCTCTGCAAAAGGGTTGTGGTCTTCGTGTGCCATTGCCCAGACCAGATCTAGGTCATTGCCAACCCTCATGATCGATCCAACAATTGCTCCTGCAGAGGTGCCAACAACTAGGTCGGCCGCAGCTGGGTCTAGGCCGGCATCGGCCATGGCTTTGAGTACGCCTGCATGAAACGCAATCCCAACGGTGCCCCCAGCGCCCAACACAATTGCGGTTCGTTTGCGAGTCTGCGGGGCGCGAGCAGAGCGAGCCGTTTTTGGCTTGTCAGCGAGCGCATCAAGCACTGATGCGCATTCCTGTGCTTGTGCCTGTGCTTGATCTGTATTGATCCCCATCGTGAACCTGCAGCTGTGTCGTGTCGGATGCCTGAGCCGCCAACTAGAGAGTGAGTGTGGCGCTAGGCCGCAATTCTTTTCAATGAGTGGATACCCCAGTTGTCTGATAGGCAAGACTCAAGGGGTGGATCCTATGTTGATCACTAACCTGCTCGGCGCGATAGGCCTCGGTGCTTCATCTGGGCTCAATGCGTGGATCCCACTGTTGGGGTTGGGCCTAGCTCAGCGCTTTGGTGTGGTGGAGCTCTCCTCTCGCTATGACCAACTTGGTTCTACTTGGGCACTAGCCATTTTGGGAGTGCTGTTTGTCATTGACCTGATCGGCGACAAAATCGTTGTGATTGATCACGTGTTGCACGCGGTTGGTCTGGTCATTGCTCCAGTCTCGGGAGCAATCGTGTTCTCTGCTCAGGCTGAGCTGCTGTCAGGCTCACACCCGGTGCTTGCCGCTCTTGCGGGAATCCTGCTGGGAGGAACGATGCACGCTGGTCGTAGCGCATTGAGGCCGGTGGTGAGTGCAGGCACAGGAGGCCTTGGTAACCCTGTGGTGAGCTTGATCGAGGATGTGATGGCTGCGGTCATGGTCTTTCTGGCCATACTCGTCCCGGTCATTTCCTTCATTGTTTTGCTCGCGCTGGTCTTCTTCTCGGTCAGGTGGATTCGAAAGCGCCGTCAGCGCAAGGCTCTGCGCTCACAAGCAGTGAGTGAGGTGCCTAACCAGGTTCCTTCCCAACTGCCATCGCAGTTGCCTAGTCAGTTACCTCACCAGTTACCTCACCAGTTGCCTAGTCAGTTGCCGGCAGCGGGACCCAGTACTGCGCAACCGATACAGAACCCACCGCAAACTTCAGGTCCATCCGACGCGATAACTTGGGAATAAATGATGCCGAGTTTCTCAACGTTGGGTCAGGTGGCTCGTCCTCGTCCTCGCCCTAGCTGCTTGCAGCCCCGGGTACTAGCCGCATGTGCGCTCTTGCTCGGAGTTTTTGTCTTTGGGGCTGCGCCAGCGGGAGCGCATGCAATTCTCACGAGCGTTAGCCCAGAACCTGATGCCGTCCTAGAGGAGTCCCCCAAAGAGATCAGGCTCAGCTTTAGCGAATCAATCTCTATTCCTGCTCAGGGGATTCGCCTGTTTGACCCGAGCGGGCGCGAGGTGCCGGGGATCAAAGCGGTTACTCGTGGAAACACAATGAGCGCGCAAGTGCCGTTGCTCGCTACAGATGGGTCGTACACCGTTGCGTGGAGAGCTGTATCTGCGGACGGTCATGCCGTCAGCGGTGCGTATTTGTTTCACCTGCGTCTCGCAACGCTCACTCAGCCCGTAGAAGGTGCTGAATCTAGTGTTGCGCTCTGGCCCAGTCTGCTGCGGATTTTGGGCACCATTCTTTCGATAGGGGCCTTGGCTCTCTTTCTTGGTGGACCTGACTCGTTTGGTCGACGGCGAGGACAGGGATTTGGTTTATGGGCTGTTGCCACAATTGGCGCTCTCATCTGCCTGCTGAGTTCGGTTGCGGCTGCAGGCTCGATTCGCTCAAGTGGCTGGTCTGTCAGTTTGTCGACTTCTACTGGCCGGCTGGCTCTGCTGGCCCTTGTGCTGACGCTTGTAGGCCTAGCGCTGAGCTGGGCGAGCCATGCTCCGAACTCTGAACTAGCTGAGCCAAAAGTAGGGTCCGAGCGGGTCGTTGTTTCCCTAGCTGTTGTCACGGTTGGAATCGTTGCCCTTCAGGGCCATGCAGTTGCGATCAATCCTGTTGCTCTGTCGGTGACAATGACCTTGGGGCATGTGATGGCCGCACTCTGCTGGGGAGCGGGACTGGTGTGGCTAGAAGCCCGAACTCGCTCGGCCTCGGCAACTGAGGTTCAAGCAGTTGTTGTAAGAAGGTCCCCTTGGGCCATCGCAGCGGTGGTGACTCTAGGAGTCACTGGACTAGTTCTGGTGCTGGACCGCGTTCCGCTCGGCGAGTTGTTGAATTCTTGGTACGGCCGAGTTGGGGTGCTGAAGCTGCTTCTGCTTCTAGCCGCAGTTTCTCTGGCCTTCTACAACCGCTATTGGCTGACACCCAAACTGCCGACTGAGCCTGAGCCCGATCAGCCTGAGCCCACCGAGCCTGAGCCCGATCAGCCTGTGCCCACCGAGCCTGAGCCGGCCCCACCTGCTGCCCTGTCTCAGTTGCGCAGGTCAGTGCGACTAGAAGTGTTGGTGTTGGCAGTGGCCTTACTAGCGGGCGCAACGCTTGCTCAGATTGCCCCACCTGTGGCCGGTGCGAGCGGATCTTCAGGCGGATCATTTAGCGAGCGTGCAGCATTTGGAACCGGTCAGGTTGAGCTTCGAGTCGATCCAGGACTGCGGGGCATGAATGAGGTACACATCACCGCCCTGGGTTCTGATGGTCGCCTCATGCCGGGCGTCGAGGATTTTGAACTCTCGCTCTCTTTAGCGGCAGACAACATCGGGCCGCTCAAGCCGCAGATGCAAAGAATCACCGCGGGTCACTCGGTGTCTTATGCGCGGTTCCCTTTTGCTGGCGAGTGGACAGTGCTGGTCACTTCGCGTCTTAGCCGATTCGAGGCCCTGTCTGCGGTGTTTAGCGTTCCCATTGGCCCGTGACGCAGACTTTTTGCCGCGACACCAGCCGACTCGGATGGGTCAGAATTCTTCTGCGAGTTCGATTTCTCCTGCTGCGGCCGCCTCAGTAAAGCGTTCGTAGTCGGCTTCGATCTGCTCGCTGTAGCTCACTGCGTAGGCCTCCATAGCCTCATCGAATCGTTCGGACTTGCCGAGATACCCGGCTATAGCGATTGGGTCCGCCGATCGCGCGTGAGCACGGGCAAGGGTGCGGCCGCAGAGGTCCGCGTACGCAATGAGGCCTGCGGCTGGAAGGCCGTCAATATCTACGCTGCCCTTCATGTCTTTCAACTGGCGAATGTAATAAAACTTGCCCGCCGGACCGCGGGTCCACCCCAAAAACACGTCGCTGGCCGCTTGCATCTTGCGTTGGCCAACCACTGCTCGTTCGCCTTGGTGAGCAAATTCGCTCGGGCCTGCGTACGGAGCAAGAACGGAGTCCTCGGCCTCTTTGACCTGCAAGAAGAGCACGTCGTCTTCGTCTCGGCCATGCATCAACACAATCAAGCAACGCGTTCCCACGCTGCCAACGCCGACCACCTTGATGGCCAACTCAATCTGGCGAAACCGGTGAAGCAGTTGCCGGTGATCTGGGTCGAGACTCTCGGCGTAGAGGTCGAGGGCATCCTCAGTTATTTTCTGCCATTCAGGCGCATCAAGCGGAGTGAGCAGCGGTGGCTGATGAAGGATTCGACGCTCGCCGTTGACCATTTCGGTGAGCTTGGTGAGCACCTGAGCCGAGGTGCGATGCTTTGCCTTGGCAAGTGATTTTGCAAGCTTTTTGGGCGAGACGATTCCTGCAAATTCTTGCAGCGCTTCGCTCAGTTCAATGTGCTCGTACCAGATGTCTAGGACGTCGGCCTCTGCAAGGCGAAGCATGTTTTCACGGTAGATCTGAGCTGCCTTCTTGGCTGCGGCGCGGCCAGCCTTCTCTCCTTGGCCAGAGGTGCGCGCTGCAATGAGAAAGCTTGTGACGAGCCGTTTCACATCCCACTCGAATGGTCCTGGAAGGGTCTCATCAAAATCGTTCAGGTCGAAAACCACGTTGCGCTCGGGTGTGCCGTAGGCGCCAAAGTTGCACAGGTGAGCATCACCGCAAAGCTGGGTGCGGAGATTGGTGGAAGGGCCGCTTCCAAGGTCTCGTGCCATAACAACGGGCGACCCGCGGAGATACGTAAAGGGCGACACTGCCATGCGAGCGTTACGCACGGGAACTAACTCAGGCACGCGTGTTCTGTTCTGCTCGATCAACTGTTGAACAGGGTCGGGCCGATCCTTTGGTGGGTTCCACTCGCCGAGCGTTTCTCGAGGTACCGATTTGCGGACAAGCTCGCCAATGATCATTCGTTGCGAGGGAGAAGTTGTCGTTGGATCAGGCTCTATGTAGGTCTTGCCGTCCCAATCATCATTTGGTTGGTCTGGGCTTCTCAGCGGAGGTGTTCCAGAAGCAATTCGTTCGGTCTCGGCTAGGGCTGCAGTGAGCAGTTCCGCAGACTTGCCTGCGTTTGGGAACGGGTCATCTTTTGCCATGAAGTGGTTCTTCTTTCATCGAGTCAGTGCTGCACGATCCAAGCCAGCAAGTACCCAAGGCTATTCGATGAACAGTGCATTAACACAGGGGCGATCAGGCTGTCGGATCTATTGCGAAGCCAAGAGAGCCCCATGCCTGCGACTCCGGTTCCCAAGACTCCGGCCGTAATCGCTGCTGCTTGGCCAAGCGGACCGGGCAGGAGGTCTCGAAAAACGGGGTTGACGGTGTTGACGTTCCAAGATGGCAACACATGCCAGAACCCAAAGAGCAGAGCAGCTAGAAGGTCGGCGCGCAGGGCACCGTTGGCGTGCCGGGAAAAGCGCGTGCGAAACATGGCCGGCAGAACTCCTCGGAAGGCAATCTCTTCCATCAGGACCGTTCCGAGCGGCACCATGATGAGGGTTTCCCAAGCAAGAGACCCCAGCGAAATATCGGCCCGGCTGTCCTGAAAGAGCCGATTGGTAAAGGGGAGAGCAAGTCCGATGAGGTAAATGCTGAGAAGTAGTGCAGATGCTGCTCCACCCCAACGCAAACCACTTTGGAACTTTCGTGGCTCTAGGCCGATATCATCGATCGTGCGCCCGTCCCAGCGAATCGCAATCAGCAACAACAGCGCTGCCACTGTCAGGTTCCATGGCACATAGGCCCATGAGGGAAGGACCTCATTTGCCATGATGTTGGACACCAACAGTGTTGCCAGAACGCCAAACAGCGTCCAACGCGCATTCGGGTGACTCAAGCCTGCAGAAGTCTCGCCGATGCCGAGATTTGTGTCGTTGCTCTTTGGTGTCGAGGAAGTGCTGGCCTCGCTCGGTTCACTCACGACCCCACGTTACTCCCGCTCCGACTCAGAGCGTTTAGCCAGCCAGTTGGCCTTTTGCCGCATGTCGCAACACGCTGTGCGCAGCGGCGCTGCCGCACATTCCGTGGACTCCTCCTCCGGGAGGAGTAGAAGAGGAGCAGAGGTATACCCCCTTCATTGGGGTTGCCCACGGGTGAACTGATGCAACGGGCCGTGCAACAAACTGTCGCAGGTCGGTAACCCCACCGGTGATATCGCCACCGATGTAGTTGGCGTTATGTGCTTGCATGGCAGCCGGACCCATTGAGTGTCGCTCTAGGATCAGGTCTCGAAACCCCGGTGCGAAACGCTCAATTTGGGCTTCGATTCGACTCGTCATATCTATCTCTGAACCATGAGGAACATGACAGTAAGCCCACAGAGTGTGCTTACCGGCGGGTGCCCTGCTGGGATCAAACAACGATTGCTGCGCTGCAAGAAGAAACGGCCGCTCCGAAATTCGCCCCTGGGTTGCTGCGAGTTCCGATTCGCGGACCTCATCCAAGGTGCCGCCGATATGCACAGTGGCAGCCCGAGCAACCTGCGGGTCTTGCCACGGGACTGGGCCATCTAGTGCCCAATCAAGTTTGAACACGCCTGGTCCGTATCGAAACTTCTGCAGCGAGCGTCGGTAACGAGCTGGCATCTGATCGCCCGCCATTGCGATGAGCTGTACAGGAGTGACGTCGCACAGTACGGCTCGAGCTGGCGGGAGCTGCTGCAACGAAGTCACGCGTTGTGCGCAGCGGAGCTCACCACCAGCTTGGATCAACAAAGTGACTAGTGCATCCGCGATTGCCTGAGAACCGCCCTGAGCCATTGGCCAGCCGACGCTGTGCCCAAGGGTTCCAAGCAGCATGCCTACTCCTGCAGTGGCCGCAGCCGAGAGTGGAAGCACCGAGTGTGCTGACAGACCAGCGAGCAGTGCCGGGCCTTCCTCGCTGCAGAAGGAAGTGCGGCTGATTGACTCGGCCGAACGCACCGCGTTACGGGCGAAGCGGGCTAAAGAGATCGGGTGAGCGACAGGGCGAGCGAGGGGAGCAAGGATCGAATCAGTCAGCGAGAAACCAGCGGCAACTGCAGAACCAAAGAGTCGAGTCCAGGCCTTGCCATCGACTCCAAGTCCTGCTGCGGTAGCGCTCACAGAGCGCTCAAGCATCACCGCTCGCTCCGGCCGAAGCGTGTGAGCAAGTGGTGCATCCGGTTGGATCCAAGTCACTCCCGCAGATTCCAACCCCAAGTCTCGGAGGGCCGGTGAGGCCAAGCCGAGGGGGTGGATTGCGGAACAGACATCGTGAGCAAACCCGGGAAGGGTTAGTTCCTCGGTCCGGGTACCGCCACCTGGGTGCTGGTTTGCCTCATAGACCACTACTCTCCAGCCGGCACGAGCCAGTGTGAGCGCAGCTACAAGACCGTTTGGTCCTGCGCCCACGACGACTGCGTCCCAAGATTCGCCCACCTCAACACACTAGGTGCGTGTGGGCGAATCCCCTCTGCGACTAGACGCCAGCTAATGCCTTCGAGAAGGCGCCGGCCGGAGCGGCGACGCTAGAGCAGTTGTTCTGTGCTCGAGTATTGGGTCCCTCTGGGCACGGCTGGTCTCGGCTCGCAGACCAGATCGCAATTCGGGCAAAGCCGAGCGTGGTTGCCTGGCTGCGAACGTAGGCCGCGTCGCTCAGCGTGAATACTTCGCCCAAGATGTCATTTTGCCCAATCATGGGGATCACTCCGATGAGGCCGTAGCGCTGAGCCGAACTCAGCGTTGGGTACAGAGGGGCTATCTGATTGTGAGTTGCCGTGGCGGCGTCAACTGCCCAGATGCCCATCTTTCCTTGGGCGGAACCGAGGCCGTAATCCATGGTCATGATGTCAATTGAGGACAGCACTACACCTGCGTTCACGGCGGAGCGCACCACAGATAATCCGTCTGGCGTCAAGCCGTAAGGCATCACTGGAAGAGTCAGAGTCACATCAAGCTTGCGGTTTGCTGCTCGGGCACGTTGCTGCAGAATTGCGATGGCTGCTGATCGACGCTGCACCGAAGCTGTGTCGTTGGTGGCTGCGCCTTCGATGTCGAAGTCAATAGAGGTGAGTTGGTAAGCGTCAATGACCGCTTGATACTCATCAGCTAGGGCTTGCACCGTGGTACAGGTGAGCGCGAGTTCATGATTGGCGGCACCACCGAATGACATGATCACGTCACCTCCTGCGGCTCGAAGCGCTGCGATCTGTGCAGTCATGAACTTGGCATCGCGGTCGTAGTAGCCGCCCCAAGAAGCCCGACATGGTGTGGAGCCGGAGACGATGAAGGCCAGTGTGAGTTCGCGGGTGGATCGTGCCGCCGCGGTCTGAACTAGGTCGGGGGTTGGCCAGTTGGTGGCATCGACGTAGGGGGAATACGGAACGTTCGTCGAGCCTGTGGGCAGAGTTGGCAGCGTGGTCGGCGTTGTTGGAACGGTCGTGGTCGGGATACCTGGAATGGTGGTAGTTGGAGTGTCGGGAGACATCACGGTCGAGCCGACGATGCAGGCTTTGTTGTTGACAAGACACGAGGAGGGGGTGCCTTGGCGTGAGTCGCCGACAGCAGTTATGCCGAAGCTGACGGACGCGCCGGGTGCGACTGTTCCATTCCAAGTCTCGTTGCTGACCTGATGCGAGGCTCCTGTTTGCTGGTAGATGCCGTTCCAGATGGAACTCACTGCGAGCGAGGAAGCGAAGGTGAGCGACCATGAGGTCCACGTGTTTGGTCCAGGATTGGTAATGGTGAAATCGGCG
>CAEZYU010000077.1_pt1 | contig 12347 bp, 9 predicted proteins | sample 7265681 | NCBI WGS metagenome assembly CAEZYU01 (sample SAMEA6813940, study PRJEB35770) | freshwater metagenome | biome: Freshwater; feature: Freshwater reservoir; material: water | place: Czech Republic | collected 2017-04-14 | depth 30m m | reverse complement strand
GATAGCCTGACCTGACGGATCGCAGTTGAGTCGCTACAGAGCGGGGAGTATGCATGTCAGTGGTCAATAAGCTCAAGGGCAAGGTCGAGAACCTCAAGCCACGGGTGAGCGAATGCGCAATCGTGGTGCGTCCGCTGCCTCTGATTGCCGATGAGATCATCTCTGCTGGCGATGATTTCTACTTCAAGATTGTCTTTGACCCAACGGACCGGCATCTTGTTGCACTTGAGCCAGCGCGCAGGCTTGAACTCATGAAGGGTCCCTTTGCGCGCGGCGCCCTGGTGATTCTTGCAATTCATAAGCCAACCGATACAGCTATTGGCAAGATGTGGTTGGTCAGCGAGTCCCCGGTTGCCGGCGATGGCAAGCGCGGGCTGTTACCGATCCAACTAGCGAAGGACGAGATCTTTCTTTTTGATCTTTGGGTACACAAGGACTTCCGCCGCAACGCGGTGGGAATCACCATGGCCTATGAGATGGGAGCTGCAGTTGATCAATTCTTCCCCGAAGCTAGGTGGGTGTACGGCTACGCTCACGTCGACAATGAGGCCTCGATGCAGTTGATGTCGCTGGTCTATGGCATGTGGACTGTGCAGACGATGAAGGAGTACGAGATCGGCGATTACCACGTTGGGATGGTGCCCAATTCAGACTCCCCCAAGTTTGGGCCCTTCTCTAAACGCGGTCGTCACTCTGGCGATGGGTTCCAGATGCCCGGTCGTCCGCGAAGCGGTGACACCGCTCGCGACTATCACCACCGCGAAGGGTTCGCTCGTCGAACTGTGAATGATGCGGTTATTTCTGATGATTGGATGTGGCCTGGACCTGAATGGTTCGACACAGAGCATCCAAAAGGGTCCGACGGTAAACCCGCTACGCCAGAGACTCTGCCTCGCTCAATGTGACAACCGCGCCAAGAGTCAGTCTTGGTGTAAGCCGCATTCCGTTTTTTCTTGGCCAGCCCATCTGCCTGAGCGTGGGTCTTCTCCAGGAAGCACCTTGTTTGTGCAGGGCATGCAGCCAATGGATGGGTATCCCTGATCTAACAGCGGGTTGACCAAAATATCGTTGTCCACGATGTAGTCCTGAACCTGCGCTGACGTCCAGTTCGCAAGTGGGTTGATCTTGATCAGGCCCCGAAGGTCGCGAGCAAGAATCGGCGAGTCGGCTCGACTTGGTGACTCATCTCGGCGCAGCCCCGACATCCAAGCTGCCTTCCCTGCGAGCGCCCGATCGAGTTGGCCTACCTTGACTGCCGAACAGCAATTTGTTGGATCAACCTTCCAGAGTTCCTCGTTGTGCGTCGCAACGGTCATGATGCGCAGGTTGAGGCCGTAGTGCCGCCGAACCTTCTCTACGGTCTCGAGCGTCTCAGGGAAGTGATAGCCCGTGTCGATAAAGACCACTTCGATTGCCGGTGCGACCTTGACCGCAAGGTCGATCAGCACAGAATCGGTCATAGAGGCAGCGAGCGATAGGTGAGGGCCGAAATTATCTGCCGCCCAGCGAAGAATCTCTGCTGCAGTGCGCTGCTCAAACTCATTGTTCAGCAGGCTGAGTTCTTCATCTGAAAACTCAGCAGCCTGAAATGGCCCGGGAAGTGGTTCGGTGAGTTCGTGACTCGCGTGGAGGTCGTCCAGCGTGTAGTTCGACATCAGACTGCGCACTCGGACTCGCCGAGTTCCTTCTCGTACGGCCCGGTCTCACCAAAGTCAACGTAGAAATCCTCGTTCTCGTCTGGTGTCGGAAAGACGTCAAGGTCTTTCAGCCAGACGGCCACACCTTTGGCGCCGCCCGACCGCTCAAGCCACTGAGGGAACTTCTCACCAAGTTCGCGCTCCTCGGAGTAGCGCCGAATAACACGAACTGTTGCCTCTGGGGCAGCCTTTGCGGGGACTCGAAGCGCAGTCTTTGCAAACTCGATCTGCTCGTCGCCAACAAAGCCGCCGAGTAGCATCTGATACCCCGGTGCAGAGCGGCCGTGTGCCCGTCGCTCGGCCCCAAAGAACCCAATATCGGCGATGTGGTGTTGTCCGCAGGAGTTGGTGCAACCAGAAATGTTGGTGCGCACGCCTTCAACCTCGCCGAGGCCAGCCTCCTCGAGTGCTTCGCCGATGGCGTTGGCAAGACCACGAGATTGGGTCACTGCCAAGTTGCAAGTATCGGCTCCTGGGCAGGCAACCACATCGCGGCTGAGTTCCGCTCCGGGTTCGGCCATGCCTATTGCCTCTAGGCGAGGGTAGAGCTCAATGAGTTGGTCCTCTGAGAGCCCACGCAGAATGAAGTTCTGCCGGTTCGTGATGCGGACCTCGGCGCCAAAATCTCTGCTGATGGCAGCAATGCCGCGGAACTGCTCTGCAGTGACATCTCCGAGCCGAGACCATGCCAACGCAGACACGGTGCCATTGGCGATTCCTCGAACAACGTTTGCCTCGTTCCAGCGAAGCTGCGGCGAGAGGCCACGCAAAAACACTGGCTGCCCTTGGCCCACAGGAGTGACTGTGCTCTCCGGTTGCCCGCCTTTGCCTGCAGGGGCATCGCCAAGCTCGGTTACCTGAGTGGGGATACCTCCGGGCCAACTTGAAGAGGCCAGCAAGAAACGGCGAGAGGCGAACACTCGCCGCTGCACCTCTTCGAAGCCCAACTCGCCGACAACCCATTTCATGCGGGCACGAAGCTTGTTATCTCGATTTCCTGTCTGTTCGAACACACGCACACAGGCTTCGATTGTGGGCAGCAACTCTTCTCTGCGAGTAAATGGCTCTAGCGCAAGTGCGGGATGCGGGTTTGCGCCTAACCCACCGGCGATAAAGACGCGAAACCCAGCCTCAGTGCCGCCTGCGCCCTCTTCACCTTCTGGGATCGTTCGCGTTACGGCGATCACGCCCACGTCGTTGAACATCGCCTGGCCACAATCGGTGGAGCACCCAGAGAAATTGATCTTGAACTTTCTTGGGAGCCGCTGTGAGATTGGGTTGCGCAAAAAGTGCCAGAACGTGGCTTCTGCCCAAGGCTGAATATCGAGCACCTCGTGGGGGCACGCACCAGCAAGATGACAGCCCATCACATTGCGGACCGTGTCTGAGCAGGCCTCACGAGTCGTGAGGCCAACCTTTGCAAGATCCCAGAGCAGGTCGGGAACTTGTTCTAGGTCTACAAAGTGGAACTGCACGTTCTGGCGTGTCGTCAAGTGTCCCCAGGTGCGGCTGTACTTCTCAGAAATATCTGCAAGAGCATCAAGCTGCGTCGGGGTGATTGCCCCGTAGGGCGCCTTGATGCGCACCATTTGGTTATGGCCACCTTGGCGTTGGCCGTAGACGCCATTGGCAAGCCGGAACACCTTGAAGACGTCTTCTTCGATCTCGCCTGCAAGGTAGGCAGCTAGTGAGCGTTCAAACTTTCGGATATCTGCAACCATGCCTTTGTCGACAAGTGTCGCAAGACCGTCGGTGCCAACGACTTCTCCGTCGGCATTGATCTCGATGGTGCTCATGGGTTCTCCGAGTTAGCTGGGCGGGGGCGGGGGGCGGTCAGGGCTCAGCGCTAAAGCTGACCAAGGAGGTCAACTTTAGCATTTAAATATGACTAGTCCAGTCGACAATTGCCAGTTGAGGCCGACAGGCCCCTAGCTGCTTAGCCTTGACGCAGTAGTTCGGCCACACCGAAGGCCAAGTCGAGCGACTGTCGAGCATTGAGTCGAGGGTCGCACATCGTCTCGTATCGAAGGCCTAAATCCCCATCAAGGAGGTCTTCTGCACCGCCGAGACATTCCGTCACATCGTCGCCGGTAAGTTCCACATGAACGCCGCCGGGCCAGGTTCCCTCTGCCCGATGCGCTTCAAAAAATCCGCTGATCTCGGCAAGAATCGAGTCGAAGTGGCGCGTCTTTTGGCCGCTCGGCGCAGTAAAGGTGTTGCCGTGCATGGGATCGCAAGCCCACACCACCGGGTGACCAGAATCGGCCACAGCGCGTAGCAACGGCCGAAGCGAGTCGGTGACCTTCTCGGCTCCCATTCGCGTAATCAGCGTCAGCCTGCCAGGAATGCGGTCTGGGTTGAGCGCTTCGCAGAGCTCAATCACCTGTTCCGGCGATGCCGTGGGCCCCACTTTGCAGCCGATCGGGTTGCGGATTCCGCGGAAGAACTCAACATGAGCGCCATCAAGGTCTCGGGTTCGTTCACCAATCCAGACCATGTGCGCCGAGCAGTCGTAGTAGTCGCCCGTCAGAGAATCTTTGCGGGTGAGTGCCTCTTCGTACCCAAGCACTAAGGCCTCGTGACTTGTCCAAACTTCGGTCTGATGAAGCGCCGGCACGGTGTCGTGATCAAGCCCGCAGGCATCCATAAAGCGCAGCGCCCGCTCGATCTCTTCGGCAAGTTGTTCATAGCGCTGCCCCTGCGGGCTTGCAGCAACGAACTCTTGGTTCCACTGATGTACCCGAGACAGGTCTGCGAACCCGCCAGTGGTGAAGGCCCGCAACAAGTTCAGCGTCGAAGCCGATTGGTGATACGCCTGAATCATGCGAGCCGGCACAGGAATGCGAGCCTCGGAAGTGAAAGCAACATCGTTGATCAGGTGACCGCGAAAGCTTGGTAGCTCAACTCCGTCGATGGTCTCTGTGTCGGCAGACCTTGGCTTTGCGAACTGTCCGGCAATTCTACCTAGCTTCACAACGGGCACACCCGCCGAGTAGGTCAGCACTACTGCCATCTGCAGAATGACCTTGAGTCGCTCGCGAATGGAGTCGGCTGAGAAGGACTCAAAAGATTCAGCGCAATCGCCGGCCTGCAACAAAAAAGCCTTGCCCTGAGCGACCCGTGCGAGCTCAGAAGTAAGTCTGCGAGATTCGCCTGCAAACACCAACGGTGGAAAGCCCGAGAGTTGCTTGAGCACTGACTCGTACTCAACCGCATCAGGCCAGTTTGGTTGTTGCAGCGCGGACTTTGCCCTCCAAGAGTCTGGGGACCACGACGCGGCCGAGGGGAAATCCCCGCCTGGAGTCTCGCTTCTAGTGTTGTCAGAGGAAGCCGTACTAGTCATCGTTGAGTAGGTTACCGGCCCGAGGCGCTCAGCCTGAAGTGAGTGCTAACTCGCGAACCGTTCCCATCGCACGCTTGACGAGACGTCGAGCGGCTTCGGCTGTGATGCCGAGATCCTCTCCAACTTCCCGGTAGCTCTTGCGCTGCCCATCAGACAGACCGAAGCGTTGTTCGACAGCGCTGCGAGCACGAGGGTCGAGAATCTCGAGCAGGCTCGTAAGCCACTCAGAGTGCTCTTGATCAAGCAACATGTCTTCCGGGCCTGCATGGCGGTCGGCGAGCATGTCAACGAGTTCGTTCGAGTCATCGTCTCCAATGCAGCGGTCGAGCGAAGTTGGGGTAGTGAGACGATGGAGCTCTGCATTTGCGTCGTCTAGCGAGTCTCCGTCACCGGAAACGTTTCGCAACGCTGCGCGCAGGGCTGCGGAACGGTCGCCCGGGAGCCGAACCAGCGAGGCTTTTTGGTCGAGGGCACGTCCGATGGACTGCCGAATCCAGAACGTGGCATAGGTAGAGAACTTGAAGCCCTTGCGCCAGTCGAACTTATCGACTGCATGCTCTAGGCCTAGATTGCCCTCTTGGACAAGGTCAAGCAGGTCCATTCCTGGAGGCAGTGGGTAGCGGCGAGCAACGCTGACCACGAGTCGCAAGTTGGAGCGGATAAAGCGGTCCTTTGCAGCATCACCGGCGGCAATGGCAGAACGAACCTCTCGGGTTCGTTCCCCTGCGTCTCGACGGGCTCGGGCCTCATGGCCGAGTTCGATCACTTGGGAAAGTTCGCGTTCCTCTTCTGCGTCAAGCAGCGGAACCCTTCCGATTTGATTGAGATACATACCAACGGAGTCACTCATCTGAGACAACTTTCGTGTCGTGGCCAAATCTGGCCGCTCGGCCGCTCCAAGGAGCGGAGGAAATAATTTCTTTGACGAGTTACAGGTTGTGTTTTTTCGTCCTGCTTGGTATCGGCCCGCCTCGCGTCAAGTTGAGGATACTTACCAAATAAATTTCTGGGCCTACGATTCCCTTATGCACCTGAGCGCTCCATCAGATACCTCACTCGGTGCGCATGCAGCTCGGATCGGGGTTTTCGGCGGAACCTTTGACCCGCCACACATCGGGCACCTCGTCACGGCGATCAATGTTCGCTTCGAGTTGAACTTGGATCGGGTCCTTATGGTTGTAGCCAACGAGCCGTGGCAGAAGGTTGGTTCCCGGAGGCTCTCCTCGGCGGCGGACCGCTTTGCAATGGTTCAAGCAGCAGTATCAGCGGAGGAGGGAATCGAGGCCAGTGATGTGGAACTGCAGCGTGGTGGGCCCTCGTACACCGTAGATACGCTTGCAAACCTTCATGCCGTGCAGCCGAACTGCGAGCTCTTCCTCATTCTTGGTGGAGATGCCGCAGCCGGCCTAGAGAGCTGGGAACGCCCAGAGGAGCTCGCCAAGCTGTGCCGAATCATCGTGGTGGACCGCCCAGGCGTAGTGAGTGAAGTGCCCTCGGATTTCAGCGTGGAACGGGTATCCGTGCCGCGCCTAGAGGTGTCCTCTACGGACCTGCGAGCGCGCGCTGCTACTCATGCACCGCTGCAGCACCTCGTACCCGAGCCGGTGATCTCTTTAATTTCGCAGCTTGGCCTCTATGGTGATGCTCAATGACAGGTCCACGCCGATGAGCACGCTTGCCCCCGAGCAGCCGCCGAGTGAGCCGGCGGCTAGCAACTCGCAACCCGTTGTACGTTCCGCTATGCGTCAACGTAAGGCGCAAAAACGCCGCAAACGTGCCACCGTGATTCAGGGTGTGCTCAGCGCAGTATTTGTGCTGGCGCTGATTCTTCTTGGGTTTATCGGCTGGAACTCGGCACTCAAAATTACAGGCGGGCGAGTTTCTGAGGTCACCGATCCTGCTGCCCCAAATTTTATTGCAAAAGTTGAGCCCACCAACGTTGAACTCGTAGCAGTCACGGCGCCAGATGGTTCCTTGGTCACCATGTTTTTTCTGTTGTCTGATCCAGCAGGAAAAAGCAAAGGTCCAGAGGCTGCCTCGAACACTGTGGTGGCAATGTCTTCTGGTCTGATCCTTTGGGAGTTCGAAGATGCTCCCCCTGATAGTGCAGGAAATATTTATGCATCGGGGGGAATTGACGCGCTGAGCCTGCGTCTAGGGGCAGATTCGAGCTTTGGTTCAACAAGCACATCCGAGGTGCCGAGCACCGTGATTGACGAGCTTGCTGCCGCTGCTGGTCCGATAACGCTTGAGCTCCCAGACAATGTGCTCGGCCCGGACGAGACCGGCGCAACAGTTGTGAAGTACCCCGCGGGAGCCCTTGTCTTGCAGCCAGATCAGGTAACTGAGTTTCTTGGATTTCGCGGAACGGATGAACAAGAACTCACACGGTCGCTTCGCCTTGAACAGCTCTGGACCAAATTGTTTGCTGTGCTCGGAGCTACAGAGTCGCCCACAAAGAGCAGCATCGTGCTTCCAGCTTCAGCCTCTACGGGTTTGAAATCTTTTGGTGATCTGCTCGGTCAGATGTCGAGCGCTCAGATCTCGTTTACCAACCTGCCCACTAAAGAGGTGGTGTTGAACACCTCTCCTCCCGTGATGCTGAATCAAATTGATGAATTAGCAATCCCCGGTTGGGTTGGGGAATTTGTTCCTTTTCCGGTGTCGGCCTATCCGGGGCAGCGGGCCACGGTGTCGATGTTGAATGGAACAACAGACAAGCGTTTGTCCAACCTGGTCGCCCCCAAGGTGGTCGCGGGGGGTGGGCAGATCTCGCTTGCTGGCAATGCTGGCTCTTTCGACATGACCACTTCGAAAGTGGAATATACCGAAATAGGATCGAAATCAGCTGCCGAGGCGATTGCTCAACAACTCGGCTTGCCAGCTACCTTGGGTGCTGATCCGAATAGCAACGTCGACGTGACGGTCACAATGGGTCAAGATCTTCTTCCATGAACCCTCCTTCACAGATCGCTCCAGAACAACCAGCTTCCGATGCGAGCGACCTTGCCCGCAGTGCGGCGCGCGCTGCTGATAGCAAAGGGGCAACTGAGATTGTGATTCTTGACGTTGCTCAGGTGATGGGAATCTGCGAGCTCTTCGTCATCCTGACCGCTGCGAATACACCCATGGTGAAAGCAGTAACAGATGAGATCCAAGAACGGATTTCTGTCGACTGCGGGAGGAGTCCCCGAGCCATCGAAGGTGCGGACGCCCGGCGTTGGGTTTTGCTTGATTACGGCGACATCGTGGTTCATATCTTCTTGGCTGAAGATCGCGAGTACTACCGCCTTGAGCGCCTCTATGCGGACTCGGCGCAACAGGACTGGCAGCTCGGTACACCTACGAGCTGATTGCTGTGGGCCCGCATGCTGTGGGCCCGCATGCTGTGGGCCTGAGAACTGTGGGCCTGAGAACTGTGGGCCACATGCAAGAAGACCCGGCTGAGAGCCGGGTCTTCTGTAGTGCAGGGTGCTTGTGGAGCCGATGAGAATCGAACTCACGACCTCTTCCATGCCATGGAAGCGCTCTAGCCAACTGAGCTACGGCCCCGCACGAGGTGCAACCTTAGCTGTCACTTCGCAGAGTGTGGAATTTGAGGTCGAAGAATCAGTCTTTCCCTATGATTGCCCACTCGGTTGCGGGGTGTAGGGCTCCACCTCACTACGATCACGTCATGTCAGATTTTCGTTCCGGCTCAGATGTTGAACTCTTCGAGCCATACGATCCGCAAGCGATCGAACCCAAGTGGCAGCAGTACTGGCGTGATCAGGGAACCTACGAGGTCGACAATGACGACCCTCGCCCCCGCTACTACGTGCTGTGCATGTACCCATACCCATCAGGAGCTGCGCATATGGGTCATGTGCGCAACTACACCTTTGGTGATCTGCTGACTCGGTATCGGACGATGAGCGGGGATGCGGTCTTGTCGCCCATGGGGTTCGATAGCTTTGGTTTGCCTGCAGAGAACGCGGCGATCAAGACGGGCCGCCACCCGCGAGCGTTTACCGACGAGAGAATTGAGCAGTTGCGCAGCTCGATTACGCGCATCGGTGGTGTGTATGACTGGCGACGAGAGGTCAAGAGCCACGATCCCAGCTACATGCGCTGGACCCAGTGGATCTTTCTGCAGTTCTTCGAAAACGGCCTGGCATATCGCAAGGCCGCTCCGGTGAACTGGGATCCCATCGACCAGACAGTTCTCGCCAATGAGCAGGTGCTTGCCGATGGCACCGCCGAGCGCTCTGGTGCTGTTGTAGAGAAGCGGGATCTAGAGCAGTGGTACTTCCGTATTACTGACTACGCACAGCAGTTGCTCGATGATCTTGACCAAGTTGATTGGCCTGAGCGTGTTGTGACTCAGCAGCGCAACTGGATCGGTCGCTCCGAGGGCGCCGAATTTAGAATGGGTGTAGTTACCGCAGAGGGCCAACCCGTGTTGTCTGCTGAGGGCTCTACCCCGCTTGAGTTCAGCGTGTTCACCACTCGGCCTGACACTGCTTTTGGCATGACCTTCTGTGTGCTTGCGCCTGAGCACCCGCTTGTAAGCCAGATCGTGAGCGAACCGCTCCGTGACAAGGTTGAGGCGTTCGTTACCTTGGCTCGCTCGACCTCGGAGATTGACCGGTTGTCTACCGATCGCCCCTTGGCCGATCGGGGCTGCTTCACCGGTGCGTTCGCAACAAACCCGTTTACTGGCGACGCGGTTCCCATCTATTTGGCTGACTACGTGCTCGCCACGTATGGAACTGGTGCAGTGATGGCGGTTCCCGGCGAAGATCAGCGTGATTGGGACTTCGCTGGCATTTTCGATCTGCCGATTGTTCATACCGTGCAGCGTCCTGAGGGGTGGCAGGGCGAAGCGTTTAGTGGTGATGGTCCACACATCAATTCCCCAAGTAGTGAACTGCTACCCCCCGCTGGCGACTTAGATCTGAACGGCCTCAACACAGTCGATGCGAAGAACGCGGCGATGGACTGGCTCGAAGCGAGCGGCTGTGGCGAGCGCAAGGTCAACTTTCGTCTGCGTGACTGGTTGTTGTCACGGCAGCGCTTCTGGGGCTGCCCGATCCCCATCGTGTATTGCGATGCCTGCGGAATCGTTCCCGTGCCTCTAGATCAGTTACCCGTGCTTGCACCTGATGACGTTGAGTTCACGCCGACCGGGCAATCACCGTTGCTCTCCCATGAGGGGTTTTTGCACACAACTTGCCCACAATGTGGTGCCCCGGCTCGCCGAGAAACCGACACGATGGATACCTTCGTGGATAGTTCTTGGTACTACTTGCGATTTACTGACCCATGGTCCGAGGATGTCCCATTTCGTCAGGACCAGCTAGCGCAGTGGATGCCGGTAGATCAGTACATCGGTGGAGCAGAGCACGCTGTGTTGCACCTGATGTATGCCAGATTCTTTACCAAGGCGCTCTCTGATTTACAGGTGCTGCCTGCTGATCTGCGCGAGCCTTTTCAACGTCTGTTTACGCAGGGAATGATCCGCCTTGACGGGGCAAAGATGTCGAAGTCCAAAGGCAACCTCGTTGCTCCCGAAGAAATCATCGATACCCTCGGAGCCGATGCTCTGCGTTTGAGTCACCTAGCAGTGAAGCCACCTGAAGAGGATGTGGATTGGGAAGATGTTGGCCTCGAGGGTTGCCATCGATTCTTGATGCGCCTCTGGAGGCTCGCAGTGCCCGGGTCGGACCTCACAGCCGACCTGCGCACGGGGGAAGCCCAATCAGTCGACGCTGCCATTGAGCGAGCAACCCATGTCTTGATCGATGGGATCTCTGCAGATTTTGACCGCTGGTCCTACAACGTTGCGGTTGCAAAGTTCATGGCTTTCTTGAACGAGTTGTACCGCTATGTGCAGGCCCCTGAGCAGGCCCACGGCCCAACCCTGCAGGCCTCAGTAGATACCTTGCTGAAGCTCCTTGCTCCGGCGTGTCCGCATATGACTGCCGAACTCTGGGCTGCGCGACATGTTGAGCAGGGGGATCAGGTTCTGCCAGATGCAGAACCGGCTCACGTGCACACCACGGCTTGGCCAGTGGCCAATCCCGAGTTGCTACTCCAAGAGTCGGTGACCCTCGTGGTGCAGATCAACGGCAAGGTGCGGGATCGTATTGAGGTTGCCCCCGATGCCGATGAGGCTGCGTGCCTCGCTGCAGCTCTTGAGTCAGACAAGGTGCGCCAACAACTCCAAGGAGCCGAGCCGCATCGGGTCATTGCTCGTCCACCAAAGCTTGTAAATCTGCTGGTCTAAGCAGTCCGTTTCTGGCTGCTTGTCAGTAGCCGCGTCCACCTTTCGCTAGTTTTTTGTAACCGTGACCCACTCTGGAGTGTCAAAGCAACGTGCTCTCGCTGATTGATCGAATCGAAGCAACTGCCGAACGTGATTATGGACTCATGACCTTTGTCTCGGGTGATGACCATCAGACGATTCGCTGGTCGCAACTCCACACCGAGGCCCTAGCGGTTGCGGCTGCGCTTCAAGCCCGAGGAGTGCAACCCGGCGACCACGTTGCAGTGCTTGGTCCAACGACCCGCCAGCTCATCACGACTATTCAGGCCATCTGGTTGACCGGGGCAGCACTAGTAACCATGCCGCTGCCGATGAGAATGGGGGCACTTGAACAGTTTGTTGCTCAGACCCGAGTCAGAATTCGCCGCTCCGATACCAAGATATTGGTCATCGATTCAGACCTTGCAGCATTTATTGAGCGCGTTGAAGGTGACCCCCCGTTTGTGACGCTCGATGAACTCTTCGCCGATCAAAGCGGCGCCGCTGCGAGCTATACGCGTCCAAAGAGCAACGCTGACTCTCTTGCCGTTTTGCAGTTCACGTCCGGTTCCACCTCTGAGCCGAAGGGTGTGATGTTGTCTCATGAGGCAATCTGCAACAACCTTGATGGTGCTTGGAAAGCTGCTGCGATCACTCAAGACGAGGTGATCGTCTCTTGGTTGCCGCTCTATCACGATATGGGGCTCGTTGGGCTGCTCACCATACCCATGACGATTGGTTGCACCTTGGTGCAGGGTGCCCCGCAAGACTTCCTAGCTCGTCCCTTGCGCTGGTTGCAGTGGATCTCGCAATACGGAGGCACGGGAACTGCCGGACCAAACTTCTCGTACTCCCTAGCTGCTCGGGCCATGCGCAGGACCGAAGAGGAGCTAGACCTTTCGAATATGCGCGTTTGGCTGAACGGGGCCGAGCCAGTTGACCCTGAAACGTTCCGGAGTTTCTTTGCTGCCGGTGAACGGTTCGGGCTTTCGCCCAAAGGTGCCTTTCCCGCATTTGGAAT
>CAEZYU010000076.1_pt1 | contig 12452 bp, 7 predicted proteins | sample 7265681 | NCBI WGS metagenome assembly CAEZYU01 (sample SAMEA6813940, study PRJEB35770) | freshwater metagenome | biome: Freshwater; feature: Freshwater reservoir; material: water | place: Czech Republic | collected 2017-04-14 | depth 30m m | reverse complement strand
GGGGTGGGTGGCACCGGTGGGGCACAGGCCGCTGCACCTACTAGGAGTACCGCTAACAGGGCGCCCCCCAAAGAAGCTCGCATTTCTTCCCCTGTCCGTTTGTTGCGTGCTCAAGGCTCGCATCATGCGCAGTCAGGGTCAAGGGCCTTTCGCCCCTGAATCATGCACCTGTCGGTTTCGGGCGCAAGCAACTGCTAGCCGTGGGCGGGCCTGCACTGTCAAAGATCCTTGCGAGGTGCAACTGCCTCGTGATGGCGCTGCTGATCTGCAGGCCGAGGTGGTCTCGACTGCAGCTGGCGCCGCTTCGGTAGATCTGCAAGTCGCCACGGGTACAGGTACGAATCGGCAGTGGAAGCCAATCGGTAGGCCCGAGACCAGCCCCGGCCTGAATCAAGTCACCGAGCAGATCGTCACTGATCAGCTTGCCCCCGGTGCGAGCGGCGCCGTGCGCATGCGTGAGGTCTCTGAATATGACTGGACGACTGGTTCGGGCAATCTGGTGCGCCAGACCTCGGAGTCGGGGGCAACGGTTAGCCACACATGGGACACCTATACCGGCAGAGACGGCCACTGGGGACAGCATCTGAGTTGGACTGGTCCGGGCGGCCAGACCACTACCTACGGCTATCACGACGCCACTGCGCCCGCTGCAGGGTGTGACGGATCCGCCGTGCAGGGCGGGCTGTTAGCAAGCACTACTCGGCCAGGGGCCATCACCACCGAGCAGTCCTACAACGCCGCAGGCGGCACCACAAAAGCGTCAGGCAACGGCACCGAAACCTGCATCAACTATCGTGCCGACGGTTCGGCCTCGGGGGGTTCCGTCACGGGTGGCGGTGCACCGTACTCGGCCTTCAACACACCGCTACTCAACGCCAACCCACTCGAAGCCGCATCCACGGTGGTGAGTCAAGGAGTGAGCACTACCAGCACTGAGTCGGTCTCGATCACTGGTCAAGTGGTGCGCACTACCGACGCACGCGGCACCACCACCACCTTCGTCTATGACCCGTGGACGGGGAATCTCACTTCCTCGACCGAGACCACTGCTGCGGGCGAAACTCGCACCTCTACCTTTGGCTTTGACAAGTACGGCCGGCCCGACAGTGTTGCAGTCAATGGGGTCACGCTGAGCACCTCCACATACCGCTCGAACGACACCGTCCTGCGCGTCAACTACGCCAACGGAACCACGTCTGCGCTCAGCCTCGACCCCAACAACAACATCGAGTCAGTTCAGTATGACGGGTTCGAGGGCGATGTCAGCGTGGGCGAGACTGACGTCTATTCGCGTGGCAATGCAATCTTGTCTCGGGAGCTACGCGGACCCGACGGCACCCTCCGATTTGATGCCACCTATGACCTAGATCACCGTCTCCTGTCCTCGGTGGCCACTGGCACGATAGAGCGCACCACGGATTCCACCACCGTTGCCTTTGAGGGCGCTGCTGGAGCCAATGGCAACCGCACATCTCAGACCGCAGAGGACACTGATGGGCAGGCAGTCACCTCAACCTTTACCTACGACGAGTCAGACCGCCTTGTGGGAACCACGCTCCCGACTGCGGGCGCACCGAGCTACGACGTGCAGGGCCGCACGACGGCAATCGCAGCGAGCACCACAGCGAGCAGCGCAGGATTGAGTTCCACATCAACTGGCGAGAGCACGCTTGCCTACGATGCTGGCGGCATTCTGACCGAAGCAACCGGCCCGCGCGGCAGCATCGCATTTACTGGTGATGACTCTGCGGTGTTCACACCTGCGGGCGGCGGGGAACCCGTCACCCTGCGCCCCTCGGGCGACCTGCTACTCGACGCCGAGGGCGCCATTGTGGGCCAGCTCGTAGATCTGCCTCAGGGTGTGACCGTTGCCCTTGACTCGACCGGCGCACCCGTGGAGTGGCAGTACGCCGACTTGCAAGGCTCGAAGGCATGGACTTCCTCTGGCGACAAGGCACCGGTGAGTACCACGGTGTATGACCCTTGGGGCACACAGATCAGCACCAACGAGCGTGTTGTGCCAACGACACCGCTGCAGCTAGCGCTGTCTATGAGCGGCTGGAAGGGCACTGCCAGACTGCCGATTGGCGACGACTTCTACACCATGGGCAACCGCGAGTACTCGCCCGCAACCGGGCGCTTCTTGCAGCGCGACCCCCTGATTGGCGGGTCCACCAACAGCTACGAGTTTGCCATCGGTGACCCGCTCAATAACAGTGACCCCTCTGGTAACTTCAGCTTGGGGCAGTGGATTGGCCTAGCCGTTTCCATCGTGTTGAGCGCCGCAGTGACCATCGCCAGCGCGGGTGCCTACGCCGCAATCGCCGCTACGACCATTGGCGCCACGTGGAAGGCATGGGCGGTGGCAGCAGCCATCGGAGCAGTGGCTGGGGCTTTCACCGGGTTTGCCACCAGCGTGGTTGAACAAGTAATCGATAACAACGGGGACGTGGACTTCGCCAAAGCGGGACTATCGGCAGGAATCAGCGGTGCTGTGGGTGCGTTAGGGGTTGCGGCAACCTACGGCAACTTTGCGAAGCAAGCTGCTGTTCGGGCGGAGGCGTGGGCCGCGGCCAAGCTGGCCAATCGCGACGCTTTGGGTATTGCCAGTTCGTTCACCAGTCAACAGAAGCAAAACCTGAAAATCTTACTGAACAGGGAGTTCCCGATACAGGGGCCGACCAAGACTCGGATGGCCTCTGTGACTGCAGCGAAGCTCCTGGTGGTCTTCACCACAAAAGCAATCGTCCACGAGCAATTACCAGGTCTGGAAGACCAGCTTGACGACATAGTGGGCAGCGATCCTGAAGGCGACGCCACTACTGGCCCTCTCAGCGGCACAGCCGATGCAGGGTCAAGCGGAGCAGCGCTCATTACGACTGCCCTCGGGGGGTAACCCAGGCTGGGAGTCCTCAGAATGGGAGTCCTCAAGATGGGAGTCCTTGGTATGGCAGATTTACCGCGCACTGCTCCACCTGCAAGGTTTTTGAAAAACTCTGGTTACCCTGAAATCAGCTCGCCGAAATTCGGCAGAGTCGAACTCTCTCTCGCCCCCCCCCATATCTAGCCTGAGGTGACCCAGAAATGACGCGAAATGGTCTATCCCGAATGAATACTTCTCGAATGAGTCCTGCCCGAATGAGCATTGCCGTCGTTGCAATCGCAGCAACAGCGATGCTGCTCGCGTCCTGTGAGTCTGCACCAGCTCCGGGCACCTCCTCGTCCCCCTCGGGTTACGTGGATTCTGTTACTGGCGGCGAAGGAAGCGTCAGGGTGCAGGGCTGGGCCTCGGACTGGAACACCCTCAACCCCATCAAGGTTGTTTTTATGGTGAACGGACAGTGGGTGAAGCAGGTCTTTACTGCCGATACCTCTCGACCGGACTTGGACCGGAAGTATTCCCGCGGTGCCGACTTTGGTTTTGATGAAACCCTGAGCGTTCCTGCTGGAGCAGTAACGGTCTGCGCTGTTGCGCTCAATGTTGGTCGCGGCGAAGACACCATCCTGGGTTGCTTAACTGCGGAGAGCGGTCGAAGCGGCACGACCGTTCCCACGACTAGTAGTACAACAACGACCACCCCAGCTACCACGACATCCACGACTAGTACGTCGACTACGAGTTCAACCGTCCCTCGCTGCGGTGGGGTCCTCGCAGCCACGGACGTGATTGCTGCACTCTGTTGATCCTGCCCGGGTTGATCCTGCAGGGGTGATCCTGCAGAACTGAGATGGCTGCGCCCGCATCGCCGTGACGAAGAACTCAGTGCAGCAACCGTCGCCGGATCTGATCGGTGATGTCATCGCTCAGGCCTAAACCGGTTCGGAAATACCCTTCAATAGATCCAAACTGGGCCTGCACTTCGCTCAGAGAAGTTGCGAGATAGTCAGGCTCCACGCTGAAAGCCGGTTTCAGGAGTTCAGGGTTGCCCCCGACTGCTGCAAACTGATCAAGATATGGCTGAAACGAGGCCAGTACTGGCTCTGAGCTGAGCAGATAATCCTCGAGTACAACCTGCTCGGAAACGCCGAGCAAGCTCAGCAGTGACGCAGCGGCCCAGCCCGTGCGGTCCTTGCCGGCAGTGCAGTGAAACAGTGCGGGCCCATCAAGGTTGGCAATCTGCAGGAACATCTCCCGATACGCCGAGCAGGCCGCCTCAGAGGTAATCAGGTTCTTGTACGTACCCAAATAATGCTCTCGGATCTTGCCGCTCTGCAGAAGTTCCTCAGCTGCAACCGGGTCCTCAAACATGTCTGCAAGATGAGCGGCCAGACTGGTGACGGCATCAGCTAACACGTCAAGGTGGACCAGATCTACACCCGCCGGTAGCCGGTCGGGAAGCGAGGCGCATTCGGCTGCACTTCGTAGGTCAAATACAGCGCTCAAGCGCAGCTCAGCTAGGCCGTCTACGCCCGCTTGGCCTTCAAAGCTCAGGCGTCCCGAGCGGTAGAGCACCCCAGTGGCCACCATTTCTCCTGCTGTGGTTGCGTAGCCGCCAACATCGCGCAGGTTGATAATGCCCTCAATCTGAAGAGAAGCGGCTTGCGAAGCTGGCCGGGGCACCTCTTGGGTCTGGACTGTGGGTGGCTGGGATGTGGGGGGCTGGGCTGTGGGTGGCTGGGCTGTGGGTGGCTGGGCTGCGGTCTGTTGGCTAGCCGGGGTTGTGGAGTCGGTCATTGTCTTGCCACGTTACTCATCCGCGAGCGGATCTCATGTCGGCAGCGAGTGCTGGTGCAGCAGTTGAGTCCAACTCCTCGATGAGTACCGGCAATGCAGTTCTGAAGTTCGGGTGCTCATCCACTGTCCCCGGCAGGTTTGGTCGTTCCGTGACCCCGGCGGCATCTTCAAGCGTCACAATTGCGAGGTCGCTACCACTTCCAGCTAGCGCTTGGTATGCCGCTTTGAGTACCTGATCCACTGGGGCCTCGGCTGCAGGATCGATGCCCGCAAGGTGTGCCAACCGACTCCTCAGCAGCTGATCTCCTTGTGGATCTGCTCGAACCCCCGCTGCCACTCGCTGCTCAGCATCAGCCCCCGTCCACAAGCCTGCAACGGTGGGCAGATCGTGCGTGGTGAGCGAGGCAAGCGTGTTCGCCGGCCAGTGCTCAGGGCTGTCCTCTGCGAACCAGCCGATGCGGTAGCCGAAGACGTCACGGTCGCTCAGAGCGTCTCGAACCTCTGATTCGACGGTACCTAAGTCTTCACCAACCAAGGTCGCCCCGGCTCGTGCAGCCTCCATCATTGCAAGGTCAAGCAGTTCAGACCCAAACTGCGAAACGTAACCTCCGCCTGCCGGAGTCATCCCGGCTGGGATCCAGAACAGTCGGAAAAGCCCCATCACATGATCCACTCGAAGTGCGTCGCAATGGTTGAGCACGCGGCGCAGCGTTTCAAGCCATGGCGCGTACCCCGCTTGACGCAACTTCCACGGAACATACGGGGGAAGGCCCCAGTCTTGTCCATCCCGATTGAACTCGTCCGGGGGTGCGCCGATTCGACAGTCAAGTGCCAGTAAATCCTGGTCGCACCATGCGTCCGACCCATTTGGGTCGAACCCCACCGGTAGATCTGCCATGAGCCCGGCGCCCGCTCGTGCAGCCACCGCTAGTTGCACCTCGCATTCGATCTGCAGCCAGCGCCAAAACGCAACCTCGTCGGCGTGCGCCGAGCGGAACTCTTCAACCCCTGCTGCGCTGGGGTGTCGGTGTTCGTTCGGCCATGTTTGCCAACCTGACCCGTGAAACACGGCGAGTGCGCAGAACGTTGCGTGCCGAGTTAGCGCAGCATCTTGTTCGGCAATACCCATGGAGTGCTCAACGACCCTTGAGTTACGCACCTGTGCCCAAATGCTCCTGAGGGCAGAAAGCTTCAGTGCCCAAATCTGGTCCCTGTCGATTCGTGGATGTCTGTTGAGTTCGTGGCCTGCAGTAGCGGCCTGGGTGAGTTGCTCACCAATCAAGTCCGCACCGATCACGGATTCAACACGCAGATACAACGGAGAGAGAAACCTGCGGGAGGACGCGTAATAGGGCGAGGCCTGCTGATGCTGCAAGGGGAGCGAAGCCCCAAGGGGGTTATGAGCAAGCAACGAGGCCCCCGTTCCCGCTGCCCATGTAGCTAGATCTGCAAGGTCGACAAAGTCGCCCTGCCCCCAACTCGCTGCCGAGCGTGTTGCATACAGCTGCGCTGACCAACCCCAACCACGCTTGGGCCGCAGAGATCGGTGAGGCACCACAAACAACTGCGTGACTGGTCCGCCGTCGGTGGGGTGCAGGTGATGTGCGCCGAGTGGAAGGTCTGGCGGTAGGTGCGTTTGAGCGAGCACCTCGCCACCATCTTCTAAAGAAATCAAGCCTTCTGACCACAGCTCATGGGTTTCGCCGGGATGCACGAACCACAAGTGCGCATCTCGGGGTGGACCCTCTTGATGCTCTGCACCGTCTTGTTGGTGTGCACCGTCTTGTTGGTGTGCACCGTCTTGTTGGCTTGCACCGTCTTGTTGGTTTGCAGCTTGGGCTTGGCGAAGCGCAACCAGCGTTTCTGGTGACGGCCTGTGGAGGTTGCCATCCGTTCCCCACCAGCCTGAGGCGATGCCGAACGCGTCGTGTTCTGTGGTCATACTCACAGTTTGGACCACCTGTCGCGATGTGATCGTCGCTACTCCGTAAACTGCCCATGTGTCTTTCTTTGTTGAACGCAGACTGCGGCTCGTCGGCCGGCGCTTGGCGAAGGTGCGCGAGGAACTCCGAATTACCGATGAGCACCTCTTGCATTTTGTGGATCTCACCGACGACTCCCGAATCAGAGCCATGGTCTCTGAAACCCCACAAGCAGACGAGGATCACCGAGAGGCCGAACGGACCTCAACTGCGCTGACGAAGCATCGAGTAGAGCTAGTCAGCACAATTGAGAAACTCGAACGAGAACAAGATGAACTCCTAGATGACCTCAGCGCTCAGCGTCGATGATCCATGCCGTGCTGCCACAGATTCATGCCGTAACATATAAGTCCGATCACTTGCAGTTAGGAAGGCAACGGTGCCGACCAGAGTTGTAGTTGCAGAGGACGAGGCCATCATCAGGATGGATCTTTGTGAACTGCTCCAAGAAGAAGGTTATGAGGTCGTTGCCGACTGTGGTCGTGGCGATCAGGCTGTAGATCTCGTGCGTCAGCATCGGCCTGATGTGACTCTGCTCGATATCAAGATGCCCGGCATGGACGGCATTTCGGCAGCACGAGAGATCGGTGCTGAGCACCTGTCCGCCGTGGTGTTGGTCACGGCGTTCTCGCAGCGTGAACTGATTGATGAGGCGAATGACGCCGGGGTTCACGGATACGTTGTCAAGCCCTTTGAGCGACATGATCTAGCACCTGCGATTGAAGTTGCGATCACCCGGTTCCGTGTCGAATCCGCCTTGGCAGAGCAGGTGCAAGATGCAACTGCACAACTTGCTGCACGAAAGCTGCTCGACCGGGCAAAGGGGCTCCTGATGGATCAGCACGGCCTGTCTGAACAAAACGCCTTTGACTTCATCCAAAAGACTGCGATGGCTTCGCGGAGCCCCATGACAGAGGTTGCCGAGCAGATTCTGGCGGGATCACTCCAGCCGTAGGTTTGCCATCCCAGAGCAGTCAGCCACGGATGTACGATTCCTTCGGTGCCCACGCTGATGCTGATCGACGGAAACTCGCTGACCTACCGCGCGTTCTTTGCCTTGCCCACAGATATGACGACTGCCTCGGGGCAGGTGACCAACGCAGTTTTTGGGTTTAGCTCCATGCTTCTCAATCTCATTCGAGACCACCGCCCAGAGCAGGTGATTCTCACATTCGATCTTCCCCAGCCCACGTTCCGACACAAAATGCTGGACTCGTATAAGGCCAACCGCGATGCCACCCCCGACATCTTGCGCGAGCAGATGGGAATTGTTCGCCAAGTAGTCGAGACCTTGCAGTTGCCGATCGTGACCCAAGAAGGCTTTGAGGCTGACGATGTGATTGCCACGCTTGCAGTTCGAGCCGAGGCAGAGGGCCGAGATGTCATTATCGTCACCGGGGATCGAGACAGCTATCAGCTGGTTCGCGATCCGCACATCCGGGTGCTCTACAACAAGCGGGGTGTCTCTGACTATGCGCTCTATGACGAAGCCGGGATTTTTGAACGCACAGGCGTGACTCCAGAGCAATACGTCGAGTATGCGGCCCTGCGTGGCGACCCGTCTGACAATCTGCCCGGGGTACCCGGTGTAGGCGAGAAGACTGCCGCGAAGCTGATCAATCAATACGGCGGTCTCGATGGCATCTTTGCCGCCGCCGAGGATCAAACTCCCAAGTTGCGTCAGAACCTGATCGAGAATGAGGCGCAAGCGCGGTCCAACTTCGACATGATGAAATTGGTCCGAGATGTTGAACTCGATGTTGATCCCGATGCTCTGGTGCAGGGCGAGGTCGACCCTACCGAGGTGCTGGACTTGTTCAAGCTCTTAGAGTTCCCTTCACTCGTGCCTCGCCTAGCCGACGCGTTTCCCAACATATTTGGCAAGGATTCCGGAGTAGCCAGCACAGCAGCGCAAGTACTCGAAGCTGAAGTGCTTGGTGCTGAGTCTGCGGCTGAACTCGCAGAGGGTCTTCGCTTGATCGCTCAGTTGCCAACTGCGTGCATCGCCGCCGCTTGGAGCGGGGAACCTGGCCGCAGTGCACTTGAGGGTATTGCCTTCGTTGCCGAGAAGTCTCTCGGAGAGGTGCTCTGGGTGCCTGCCGCACAGTTCGATGCCGTATCAGCCGAACTGGCTGACGTGCTTTGCGGCAAACCGGCTGTTGCTGCGCACGATGCGAAACCAATCCTGCGGTCTTTGCTTGGCCTCGGCCACGACATCACACGCCTGAAGTTAGATACCAAGTTGGCGGCCTATCTCCTTGATCCTGCAGATGTGAACTACGACCTGCCAGCGCTGTTGCTCAAACATGCTCAAGCGGAGCTTGCACAAGAAGGCACAATTCCCGCTGGCCAACTCGATTTTGGTGAGAGCGAACTCTTGGTCTCGCAACAGCCTGCTCGCATGGCACTAGCTGTTGCTTTCCTGAGCGAACCACTCAGCGCATCTCTCGAGGCTCAAGGCCTCACTGCGCTCAACGAGCAGATCGAGGTTCCACTTGTTCGGGTGTTGGCCCGCATGGAGTATCTCGGAATCGGGGTAGACGTTGGTGTCCTGAAGGATCTGAATGACTCGCTCACTGCAGTGGCCGAGGCTGAGCGCGCCGCGATTCAAGACGCTGCGGGGGAGGAGTTCAATGTGAATTCCACGCTTCAGATGCGGCGAATTTTGTTTGAGAAGCTGCAACTCACTCCCGGTAAAAAAACCAAGACAGGTTACTCAACTGATCAGGCCACGCTAGAAAAACTGCGTGGCGAGCATCCGATCATCGAGCACCTGCTGCGGTATCGAGAGGTCGAGAAACTTCGTTCCACCTATGGCGAAGGCCTGTTGGCAGAGGTTGCCGAGGACGGTCGGATTCACGCCACGTTCAATCAGACTGTGGCGCGAACTGGAAGGTTGTCTTCTGATGCGCCGAACCTGCACAACATTCCCGTTCGATCAGAAGAAGGGAAGCGCTTCCGAGAAGCATTTGTTCCGGCAGCCGGTACAGAGTTCCTCGTGGCGGACTACAACCAGATTGAGTTACGGGTCATTGCCCACCTAGCCGAGGACCCAGGACTCATTGAGGCATTCCGCACTGGTGAAGACATTCATAACACCACTGCTGCGCGGGTCTTCGGAGTTGCAAGCGATCAGGTCACGGGGGCGCAGCGCTCAAAGGCCAAAATGGTTTCCTATGGCCTTGCCTATGGCATGGAGGCCTACGGACTCGCTCAACGCTTAGCCATCCCAGTGGCAGAAGCCCAACAGATTCTTGACGCGTACTTCTTGGCCTTCCCAAGCGTGAAGGAGTTCATGGAGCACACGGTGGAACAAGCTCGTGCTCGCGGATACACCGAGACCGCATTCGGCCGCAGACGGAAAATTCCTGAGTTGTCGTCTAGTCAACGCAATATGCGAATGGCAGGGGAGCGCCAAGCCATGAACGCTCCAATCCAGGGCCTTGCGGCAGACATCTTTAAGGTCGCGCTCGTGCATCTTGACGCAGCCATCGACGAACGAGGCTTGCGGAGCAAACTCATTTTGCAGGTACACGATGAGGTCATTCTTGAGGTCCCTCCCGAGGAGCGAGAGGTGGCTGAACAAGTTGTGCTCGAAGCAATGTCGGGTGCTTTCGACCTGCGAGTGCCCCTTGAAGTAAATCTCTCCCGGGGTAGTACTTGGGCTGCGGCAAAGGGCTGAGCCGTGCCTGATTCACCTCTCGAGCGTCATTGGTTTGAAGATGTGGCTGATCACCTCGGCCCTGCGTATCTGCGGTACTCCTTCACGATGGGAACCAAGCAAGAGGTTGAGTTCTTGATGCAAGAACTCGAACTTGAGCCAGGGATGCGGGTACTTGATGTGGGGTGTGGGCCTGGCCGCCATGCAATTGAGCTCGCGAAGCACGGAATCTCGGTCACCGGTCTAGATATCAGCGAGCGTTTCATTCAGGTGGCGAGTGAATCGGCAGCGACTGCAGGAGTGGCTGAGCGGGTGACGTTTCACCGAGCGGATGCTCGACAGATGAGTAGCGATGATCGCTGCGCGGGGCAAGACTTTGACGCTGCGATCTCGCTCTGTCAGGGCGCATTTGGTCTCGGTGGCGAACCGACTGCATCGGACCCACAAAACCTTGCACCAGATCTGGCAGTGCTTCGAGGGATTCGCGACTCGCTTCGTCTCGGCGGGCACCTCGCAGTCTCGGCCTTTTCTTCGTATTTTCAGCTGCAGTGGCTTGAGGAGTCTGATCGTTTCAATGCGGCGACTGCGGTCAACACCGAACAAACCGAGTTGCGCAATGCCGAGGGGGCTCGAATCCCATCGCAGCTTTGGACGACCTGTTACACGCCGAGGGAGTTGCGCATGCTGGCCGAGCGGGCAGAACTACAGGTTGAGCAGATTTATTCGGTGACCCCGGGGGAGTACGGCCGCAACCAGCCAACCGCCGATACACCCGAGTTTTTGTTGTTGGTACAACGGGCAATTTGAACCTGTAATTTCAGCCTGCGGCCTACCCGGGGTACCCTAGAGGGTTCCTATCCCTCTAGAGCATCGAAGAGTTCCTACGTGTCCGACACCACCACCACTACCGACCCCGACCAGCCAACTGAAAGTCAGCCAGAAACGCAAGCCTACGTCCCCCGCCAAATCACCTTTGATGATCTTGACGGTCAGTCGCTCGAAGACGCGTATGCAGCGAGCATGGTTGCAGTTGAGGATGGCCAATTGGTCAGCGGTACCGTGGTCAAGGTTGACCGCGACGAGGTCTTGTTGGACATCGGATACAAGTCCGAAGGTGTTATTCCAAACCGTGAACTCTCCATCCGCAATGAGGTCGACCCCTCCAAGGTAGTCAGCGTCGGCGACTTGATTGAGGCCTTGGTACTTCAGAAAGAAGACAAAGAGGGTCGCTTGATCCTCTCCAAGAAGCGTGCTCAGTACGAGCGTGCTTGGGGAGACATCGAGAAGGTCAAAGCAGAAGAAGGTGTGGTTTCTGGCCTTGTCATCGAAGTCGTCAAGGGTGGCCTCATCGTCGATATTGGTCTCCGTGGATTCTTGCCAGCATCGCTCGTCGAACTGCGCCGAGTCCGTGATCTTCAGCCGTATGTGGGTCAAACGCTTGATGCCAAAATCATTGAGCTCGACAAGAACCGCAATAACGTCGTGCTGTCGCGCAGGGCTTGGCTAGAAGAGACGCAGAAGGAGCAACGCGAAGACTTCCTCGAGAACCTCAAGCCCGGCGAGCGTCGCAGCGGTGTGGTCTCTAGCGTGGTCAACTTCGGCGCATTCGTCGACCTTGGCGGTATGGACGGACTCATTCACGTCTCTGAGCTGTCATGGAAGCACGTGGATCATCCCGGCTCTGTGGTCGCCGTTGGTGATGAGGTCGACGTTGAGGTGCTTGAGGTCGATCTTGACCGTGAGAGAATCTCCTTGTCGCTCAAGGCAACCCAGCAGGACCCATGGCAAGAGTTCGCAACGAACCATCAGGTCGGCGAGTTGGTCTACGGCCGAGTCACCAAGCTCGTTCCATTCGGTGCGTTCATCCAGGTCGGCGACGGCATCGAAGGCCTCGTTCACATCTCCGAGATGTCAGCGCATCACGTTGACCTGCCAGAACAAGTCGTCACCCCCGCCGAAGAACTCTGGGTCAAGATCATTGACCTCGACCTTGAGCGTCGCCGTATCTCGCTGTCTATCAAGCAGGCCGCAGAGGGCGGCGTTGTGGCAGCGGAATACCAGCAGCACTTCGGCGAGCAGAACTACGACGCCGAGGGCAACTACACCGGCGAGAAGCTTGACCTTGACAGCACCT
>CAEZYU010000075.1_pt1 | contig 12572 bp, 11 predicted proteins | sample 7265681 | NCBI WGS metagenome assembly CAEZYU01 (sample SAMEA6813940, study PRJEB35770) | freshwater metagenome | biome: Freshwater; feature: Freshwater reservoir; material: water | place: Czech Republic | collected 2017-04-14 | depth 30m m | reverse complement strand
GTTGGGTCGTCGATTCCAAACAGATCGATGATCAGACCTTGCAGGTCATCGGCTATGCCAGCCCCAAATGACCAGTACCGATCGGTCAGTACTGGGTCGTTGTAAATCGAGACCATAACGGCCCCGTTGCTGCGAACAAACCGAAGAAAGTGCCGAATGAGCTGGGCAACGATTTCCTCGCGGTCCCCGCCCCGCGCCATCACATCGGCAATTCCTTGGGCGGCCTCTTCTCGAGCCTGTTCGGCATGCAGGTCGAACAGTGCGATGAGCACGTCCTCACGTGCGGCAAAGCGTGCATAGAACGAACTCGCAGACACATCAGCTGCGAGACAGATGTCTTGAACAGTGAGGTCATTGAAACGCTGCCCAATCATCAACTGCTCGGTTGCAAGCAAGATGCGCTCGACAGTCTCACGGCTTCGCTGCTGCTTCGCCGGTACCACCCCTCGAATTTGGCTCTGCTCACGCTGCTGGTCAGACACGGGGGTGAACATACCTTGGATGCCTGATCGTCTGGGCCGCAATTGCCTCGTTGCCTAGGTCAGCGGCATAGCCGGTACAGCGAAATCTGGGTGGGTCGCAACTGCCCGCGTAGCCACATTGGGTCACCGCGATCAGCGGGCGAGGAGTAGTCGGCAACAAGAATTGAGCCGTCCGGTTCATGGACAACGGCTGCAAATGCGGTGTCACCACAAGAGGGTAAGTCGAGCACCCAGTCCAACGACGGGGCATCTGTGTTGACGCAATACAGCGCGCTGCGCTTGCGCGTGACTGACCAAACCGCCTGATCGACTCGGATGGCCACTGCTCCAGGAACCCAAGAGGGCATGTGGTCGTAGCGACCACCGAACGCTAGTTGCCGTCGGGCAAACACAAAGGGCTTGCCCTGCCAGAGAAACAAATTGGGCGAGTCTGGCTTCCGGCTGATCGGCGTCACCCTCAGATGCTCTAGGTCTGGCCCAAGGAGCAGATCGCCCCCTCGCCGGCTGGGGCCTTCGTTGCGGGTCAGGCCCAATATCTGCCCGTTAGGCAGTTCTACAAGCTCGCACTCGGTGCCGCCCGGGTGCAGATCGGTAGGGCTACTCCATGACTCAAGATCATCACTCCAGCGCAGCTCCACTACCGGGTCGGCGGGACGAGCGCTGTACATCTTTTCGGCGCCCCGGTACCCGATCATGGCCCAGCGGTTCTGCAGCTTTGCGATGCGCCACGGAACCACAGATTCCTGCAGTGCTGGTTCAGGTACTGTCCAACTGCGGCCGTCGGTGCTCAGGCGATGCACGCCCTGTGGCTGAAACCTTTTGGGGTCGGTTCCGAGTTTCATAAACCACAACTGCAGCCGCCCTTGGTGAATCACCCATCGGGGCTCACGCAGGTCTGCACCGAGCGCCACGGTGACCTCGTGTTGCCAAGGGCCTTCGGGCCCTGGGGCAGAGCTGACCTCGAGGCGAGCTTCGGCGGAGGCAAAGTGCGAGGGCGCTGTCCTCCACGCCAGCCACAAGCGGGAATCAAAACGAGCGAGATCCAAGTTGTTATTGGCGCTCAGGCAGCGCACGCCCGCTGCAGCAGGCCCGGGAACCATCACACCAAGCGGTTCAACAGTGATCACCCCCAGAGTCTGCACCAACGGCGGCACTACTACTGAGAAACTGCCAAATCACAGATCGTTTGCTTGGCTGCGATGCCGGCCTCAGAGTTCCAGCCGCCATAGACCTTTTTGGCAAACACATCGAGCACCGCTTCGGCTGCAGCAACCTTCTCTGCCTGAGATTTGGCAGTCCCTGCGCTTGGGCCTGAGTTGATCACTTCTGCGCAGATCAAGCGACGCAGGAGTTCGTCGGCATCCAGCTGGTAATACCCGCGGTCAAGGTGACCTTGACTCACCCCAACCGGATTGTGCTCGACGAGAACAGCTAGAAGCTGCTGCTGCAGTGCAAGCTGCTGCTCACCTTCCGGCTTCCACAGCTGCGCAAGTTCACCGACCCGAACCTTGAGTCGGGCAAAGAGTTGCGAATCACCGAGCTCGTTACCAAGTGCATCGCAGATGTTGCGGTAGTACCAGAGTGTTCCGGCAAACCCGCCCTTGAAGTTGGCCCAGAACGGGCCTTGCTCAATCGTGGTAGTTCCGGCTGCAAGTGCGTCAGCAATCTGAGCCTCAATATTGTGCACTTTGTCTGCACAGGTCACCCGGAGGCCGGCTTTGTCTTCAAACTGAATCAGATGCAAGAAGTGAGCTTCTTTGCGAGGCCGCCAGGGCTGCTTTGCCTCACCCTCGGCTGGGTTGGCATCAGTACAAAGTTGGACAAAGCTTGTGGCCCTTTTACCGAATCGCCGCTGTAACTCATCGGGCTGAGTCGGAGTGTCTTCAAGGACATCGTGGAGCAGCGCAGCAATGGCCTGATCCTCGTCTCCCCCGTCTTCCCACACCAGCGCCGAAACGGCAAGCAGGTGGTAGATGTAGGGAATCCCCTTCGCACCTTTTCGTGCCTGGTAGCGGTGCTGTTGTGCAGCAAAGACCAAAGCTGCGTCATAGCGCTCGCTATATTGCGCCACCCGAGGCTTGCCCGTGCTTGGCACTTCTGTGCTTGGCACTTCTGTGCTTGTTGTTTCTGTCATCTTCTCTCCTTCTTGTCACCCTTAGGATACCGAGGGGGTGTGACAGTTTGCAGAGGGCGGATGGGGTACCCCAGCGGGTATGCCTAGACTGGTGATATGAGCAAAGATGCCAAAGAGGACAGTCCCGCAAACCCAGCCTCACTCGATGGCATGGAGCTTGCCGAAGAGACCATGGCCGATTTGCAGCGCAGGCTTCGAAGAGTTGAGGGGCAGGTGCGCGGGGTTCAGCAGATGCTGAGTGAGGGCAGAGATTGCCGCGATGTGGTCACTCAGATTGCTGCGGCCAACAAGGCGCTCGAACAGGTTGGCTTTGTGATGGTGGCAGCCGGGTTGACCTGGTGCCTTGAGGACCCAGAGCGTTCAACGGCAGCGGGCTACGCAGTTGCCGATGTGCAAAAGATGTTTCTCAAGCTGGCATAGCCGCTCAAGAGGTTTGCAGCGATCGGAGAGCCTCATCGGCCCATATGCGCAGGGCCTGCTGCGATAGCGCCCCCACTTGCCGAGCGACTTCAGTACCTTCAAAGAACATCGCCATTGTTGGGATTCCTTGCACACCCAAGCGGGCAGATACCTCGGGGGAATCGTCCACATTGACCTTCACGACTCGCAGAGTTCCAGCAAGGTCCTTGGAGAGTTGCTCCAAGGCTGGAGCGACCGCCCTGCATGGCCCGCACCACGGAGCCCACAAGTCAAGCAGGATGGGCAGAGCTGACGCTCTGACCACTGAGTCAAATTCGGCAGTAGAGACATTTGCAATCCACGGAAGCTCCTTGTGGCAACTGCTGCACTGAGGTCGACCTGCGGAGTCATTTGGAATTCGGTTTCGAGTCCCGCACGAACTGCAGGCCATTACTGCGTTATGGGCTGGGGATGCTGCCATGAGAACCTCTGAATGCTCGGAAATATAAGTGGTTACGTGCTGGCTTTTGTCTTGCGGATTCGCCCCAAAAACCCTCGCCGTTCGCTGTTTGATCCGGGGGCCTTGGCGGCTGCTTTTGCTGCCGCTTTGTCTTCACGGCAGTGACACCGATCTGCTTTGGGGACATTGCCCAAGACCTGCTCGACATGAGCACCGCAGCCGGCCCAAGTGGGTTGTTTACAAGATGAACACGTTGTTGCTCTACACATACCCCCTAGGGTATCACGAGCACCGAGATTTTGCTCAGACGCTCCCCAAACAAACCCCTCAGACCGCAAGCCTCAGCCCGTAAGCGTCAGGTAGAAAGAATCTTGGAAAGAGTCACCTCTGGAATCGAATGAAGGAGTCGCCGGAAGATTTCATCGGCCGCCTTGGCTAAGAGTTCGCAGTCTTCGCCGTCGCGTTCGATCTGAGCCCAAGCCACTAGGCGAGACTCAAAAAAGAACGGAAGGCAGACGCTACATTTTTCGGGAATTTGGTGTTCGCATCGGACCCCGTGGGTAGCGTTCAGGTGTACATGCCGGGTACGAATCGCCCAACATTTCCCTGCGAGAATCGGAACATTGTCGGATTCGGCTCCCACGTGGCGGAAGAGTTGTAACTCGGTCCCGCCCGGTTCGACGAGGTACAGAGCTAGGTTTGAATCTACAAACACCCGATACAGGCAATCCCAGATCACCTCGCCAACCTCAGTAAGACTTTGGCAGCGAATCAACATCTCAAGAGCCTCGGCAAGTAGGGCATCAATTGCTGCCGATCGTTGCAACTGGGTGATGGTTAGCGTGAGTTCAGCGTTTGCCTCAGCAAGGTCCACTTGAAGGTTGAATAGCTGATCGACGTCGCGGAAGGTACAGATCAGAAATGGCGTGAGCGGATCGCCCATAAGATTTTTGATCGATAAGTCGTACGCCCGAAAGCCGTCCTGTGGCAGTTCTATCTGGATGATCATTCGTCCCGAACTGCCAGCAGCAGCAGAAACATTATTGATGAGGGTGCGCACAGCGACTACTGCAGTTTCAGGAACAACGCTTTCTAGACGCATGCCAAGCAGACTCTTAGCCGGATGACCAAACAGGTCGGCCGATGACTCTGAGGCAGTAAGAACTTTGCCGTTTGCATCAACGGTGAGGACGACTTCGGAAGACTCTTCGCTCAGGCGCGCATAATACTTTTTTGTTGCAACCTCACGATCTAGCGCTTCGCGCAGATCTGAGATGTTGACGAAGGATGTGGACACACCGACTAGGTTCATTTCTGAGTCGAGGATCGGACTCGCGTGCACATCAATCCACGTGAGCAACGGGGATCCCGAGTAGATCCCCATGGCTTTATGGCAGGCTTCAGCAGTCTCGACGGTCTCCATGGCCGGGTGGCGCTCGCCGGGCAGAAACTCACCGTCCTCGTCTACGGCGTGCCAACTTGGGTCAAAAGAGGTTCGGCCACGTAGTTGTTCCTGGCTCAGGCTCAGAATGGCGCAGGCGGCATCATTGGCCGAGATGATTGCTCCGTCAGGTCGCTGAACAACAACCCCAATAGCGAGATTCGCTAGGATTTTCTCTGCCAGGATGGTGAGTGCCTCCGATCCTGAGACGTCAGAAAGAGTAATCCCCTCTGGCAAGGTAATTGGGTTAGGCCACGAGGGTGTACTCACGGTGACACCGAGCTTTCTTTGAGGTCTAGGGGCTCAGCGCTATCGACGCTGGTGGTCGAAGCATTCTTGAGTTGGCTTTGGATGGCACGATTTTGAACCACAGAAACTCGATTTCGGCCGGTTGCCTTAGCTCTGTACAGCGCTGAGTCAACGAGCGGAGTAAGTGCCTCAAGGTCGATGGCGCAGTCCGCCACATGAAGCAAACCAATAGAGATTGTGCACTTGGGAAGACTCTCGCCTTCGCATGATTCAACCCTTGACCGGATCTGCTCGGCGACCCGCTCTGCATCCGGGGCAGAAATGTTGCGCAACACAATGAGGAACTCCTCGCCGCCCACCCGCGCGACGGCATCTGACTCCCGAACGCTTGCTGTCAGGGTGCTCGCAACTTGTTTCAAGACTTGATCACCCACATCGTGTCCGTAGGAGTCATTTACTTGTTTGAACAAATCAATGTCTGCCATCAGAAGGGCAAAAGACTCCTGATTCGTCCGACATGACTCGTAGGCGTCATCCAAGGCCTCGGCCGCTCTACGGCGGTTCCCGACCGTTGTTAGCGGATCGGTGAGAGCTTGGTCACTGAGCGAGCGACGTAGCCTCAAATTGTTGAGAGCCAAGCTCATCTGGAAAATCATCGCCTCCACGAAGGACACTCTTTGGGGAAGTTGCTCTGCGGCTTCGGCACTCGCATCAATGGTGAGCACCCCTAGGACCGTCTCACCGTCTAGAAGCGGAGCGCAGATTGAAGGACCCTCAGTGCCTGCATGACTGCAGCGAGTGGCCCGCTCCGGAAGATTTAGGTGAATGCGTCCCGTTCGAACCGCCCAGCAATCGGTTGCAGTCAGCAAATCTCCAAAATCACCAGTCTGCACCTCGCTAGTGCTGCGAGCGCTCTCGCTTCTTATTCGGTGAAGCACAACGTTGCCATCGCTGAGCAACCGAGGGGCATATGTAGCAATAACCGTCAATGCCGCCCTCACACTGTCGGCGACCATGACGTAGGAAAACATCTCGGTCAGCAATCTCAGATTTCCTTCTCGCAGCGTCATATCGTCAAGCTGATCTTGCACGTGCTGCATGCGCCTGCTTGTGCCAGCAGTGGCCTTCTCGTCAGGGGCAGGAGTTCCCACGTGCAGAACGCCATTCTGGTTGCCAAATTTGTCTCTGAGAACCCTGCTCTTCATGCTGAGGGAGACGTCGCCAGTGTGACGTGGCAAAGCAATCTGCCATTCTCGCTCAGCATGACGAGCCAGCGGACCCAGCGAAGTGTGAGGCTGAGCTTGGAGAGATCCAAAGTGCTGAGAATCTGAACCGAGCAAACGGTTCAATGCGAATGCAGGTCCTAAATCTGCAGAGGTCACGCCGAACGTGGTCTCTGCGTAGGGGTTCATGAACCCAACCATGCCCTCGTTATCGGTAATGGCTACGACTGCTTCAACCATCTGAGCAAGCGCCACAAACTCGGACTGCGCCTGGGAATACCCTGCGCGTAGCTGATCGGCCAAGACGCGATCCTGCCTTCTATCAAGCAGCGATCCCAGGGCGAGGCACAGCGGCTCGAGGAGTTGCGCAGCAGCATGCTCACTTCCCGCCGGAAGACTAGCCAGAGACAAGATTCCAACGATCCCGTTGCTTCCCGTGAGGGGTAGTCCAACAAAATTTGCAGATGCGAGTAAGTGCCGGTCAACCGCACCTGCGCGCGGATCGGCTGCTACGTCTTCGGAGACCACTGTTGCGCCGACTCGAATGGCTGCCCCAACTATCGAGTTGAGATCCAGACGGTGATCAACCAACTCGGGGCCATCGGTACGGTCCGATTCGACGGAGGCAAACCCATGTATACCTAGGCTGCGGAACCTAGGAGTCGCTGCAAGGACAGTTATCCTTATTTCTGAAGAAGCGGAGCCACTTACGCTGGCAATCTGAACCTCGGCACAGTGTGCGATGTCTTGGATTCGCGCCAAGAGGCGGTCCAGTGCCATGTCTTCAAGCTCGGATTTGCTTGCGTCCCGATAAAGGTCACTCAGGGTTTGCAGCAGCAGCGTTTGGCACTCCACTAGGTCTTGAGCAGGGTCGCTCTCGGCGCGCGCAGCACTCTTACGCCCGATCTGATCGCTCTCAGGTTCGGGGGGAGGCATCAAGGCTCGATCGCTTGACTCATAGGTGTCAACCTCTTCCAACATCTGCCGAGAGGCTAAGGGCCGAGTCCGGGCCGCACTAGGGCCGAAGGTCCTATTGAGACCAAACCAGAGTGAGTCTCGCCCTGGTCCCCTCAGGTACGTCGTTGTTGAGGATGTGTCGTTGTTGAGGATGTGTCGTTGTTGAGGATGTGTATTCTGCAGCGCTGTGACAGGCTCTGGCTACATACACGGATTTGGCGAGGAAGAGAGCCGACGACTCTGGGAACAGGCCGGGATTCTGGCACCCATGGTGTTTTCGGAACTTCCACTTCCGAGACAGGGATCCCTTCTAGAGATTGGGTGCGGCGTTGGTGCTCAACTGAACCAGATTGCTCTGCGTTGCCCGGATCTGCAACTGACAGGGATTGACCTCAGCCTGGCCAACTTGGGCGCAGCTCAGAAGTTTTTGCCTGCCTCTGCTTCAAGCTCGGCGCAGGTCCTGCAGGCAAACGCACTAGCGCTCCCCTTCCCCGATGATTCCTTTGACACTGCCATCACCATCTGGATGCTTGAACACGTACGTGACCCAGTGGCGGTGCTTCGCGAGGCGGTTCGAGTGATCAAACCAGGTGGAAGCCTGTTCTGCACCGAGGTGGACAACGCCACGTTCCGCTTCGTACCTGAATTGACCGCGATACAACATTGGTGGGACTTGTTTTGCATACAGCAAAGCGCAGGTGGTGGCGATCCGTTCGTCGGTCAGAAACTGAGGGAGTTAGCTCAAGGTCTTGGGTGCGAGGATGTCAGCACCAAGGAGTTAGCCCTTGCCTCGTCTGAGATGGGTCCCACTCGGCGAGCCGAGTTGCTGGACTATTTAGAGGAATTGTTGTTGTCGGGCGCAGCTGCCCTGCAGAAAGACCCACAGGTCATGGCGCAGTCTGCCGGGAATCTTGGATCACTTGAGGAAGTTCTGTCAGGGCTCAAAGAAGAGTTTGCTCATGCCAAAGCCGATCCGACCATTGCCTTTGATTACCACGCTGTTCAACTGACCTGTCGCACTCCCCTGATCTAGCTGTCTCTCGTGTCAGTCCAGTCGCTCGTGTCACTCGGCCCAGCGCGGCGGGCGACCTTCTTTGAATGCAGCTATGCCCTCTTGAGCCTCTTCAGCAGAGAACAACCGCTCAGAAAGAGCAGTAACAGAGGTTTCTTGAGCATCGAAACCCTGAAGAATTGAGCGAGTAGTCAGCTTTTTCGTTTCTGCCAAGCCCACCGGGGAACAGGATCGAAACGATGCAACGAATTGTTCCAACACAAGTTCAGGGTTCTCACTGGCGGACGTGATCAGACCGATACGTTCCGCCTCGAGGGCATCGAAACGATCCCCGGTCAAGAAGTACTGCCCTGCAGCTCGACTCGTCAGTCTGGGAAGCACCGTGAGCGAGATAATTGCGGGTGCAACACCGAGGCGAACCTCGCTAAAGGCAAAGCTCGACTTCACACTCGAAACCGCTAGATCACAGGCGGCAACAAGGCCGAGTCCGCCCCCGCGAACGTGTCCGTTGACATGAGCCAGAAGTGGCTTTGGGCACTCAAGAAACTGACGAAGTAACGCAACGAGTTGCGCCATGTCTTTCTCTGGCCCAGAACTGCCAGCATCAGAACTGCCAGACAGATCTGCACCCGAGCAAAAAGTGGATGAGGTGTGTTCCAACACCACACAGCGCACTGCAGCGTTACCCACAGCCGCATTCAGCTGAGCTGCTAGCTCACCCATGAGTTGGGTCGACAACGCATTTCGGTTTGCCGGCGAGTCCAGCGTGATCCTTGCAACAGATGACTCAACTTGAAGATGAACGAGTTCGGTCATGCGTTGCGGTCCTCATCATGCTGCGGCTGTGAAAACTGACCCGCTGTGCGACCGCCGCCCACTGGGCCAGCAAAAGTTTGGGCAATAGTGAGCCAGGTGGCCGCATCGGCACCCACGGCAGACAGATCAAGATCCTCGACGTGCCGCCGCTGTGTCACCAGCAGGCAAAAGTCTAAGGCTGGCCCCGTCACGCTCTGGGCTGCATCCTCAGGCCCCCAGACCCACTGCTGACTGCCAGCGGTACCAAGCCCAGCGGTACCGAAACCAGCAGTATCAAGGCGAGCAGTATCAAGCCCAGCAGTATCAAGCCCAGCAGTATCAAGTTCGATGCGGAACTCTTCGGTTGGGGGCGGCAATTTATTGGCAGCAAATGCAAAGTCACGGGTTCGCACACCTATGTGTGCAACATGGCGCAGTCGCGAGGTCGGGGCGGGAGTACTACCAAGGGCGTCTGCAATGTCGTAGCCATGCGCCCATGTCTCCATCAAGCGAGCGGTGGCCATTGACGCAGCGCTCATTGGCGGTCCAAACCATGGCAGTTTCTGGCCAGCAGGTACTTGAGCCAACGCTTGGGCTAGGTCTCTGCGGCCATTGCGCCAGAGTTCAAGCAATACCTCTGGCGGCCAACCGGCTTTCTGTGCAGCAGTTCTGTCGATAAAACCTTTGGGCTCGGCTTTGAGAGCTTCCGCCTCGGCAACGAAGGCAGGTTCGTCAACAATGGCAAGGAATGAGGCCTGATCGGTCCAAGCCAGATGAGCTACTTGGTATGCAATGTTCCAACCGTCAGACGGGGTAGGTAACGACCACGACTCGGGCGGCAGTGACGTCAGAACGTTGTCGAGTGCAACGCCTTCGGCATCAAGGTCAGCGAGCAAAGCGGAAAGGTCAGCCACGGTGAGCAGGTTCACACAGAATCTGGCTCAGTTCAATCACTCCAGCGATTATCTGCCTTCCGCAGTGAGTACCCTCATGAGGTGGGTGAACTTCTGTCTAAAATAATTCCGCTCGCTCTTGGTGCAGCTATCAGCCCAACGGTGCTTGCCGTCGGTCTTCTGATTCTGAGTACCCCAAAGCGCGCTGTGGTTCGTGGAACTGCATTCACAGCCGGAGTTATGACCATTCTGGCTGCACTTACCGCTGTCGGGCTCAAACTCACTCACCATGCAACTTCGGTAGCGGCTGCTCGCCAACCAATCACGCGGGCAATCGATGCCACGTTCGGCCTGGTGCTGCTGCTGCTGGCGCTGTCTACCGTCCTTCGAGCAATGAGCACCGACAAGGAGTCTGCAGCAGCCACAAATTCTCCGGCAGATCCAGACAAGCACAGCAGTCTTGGTGCAGCTTTTGTTTTGGGCATGGCGATGATGATGATGAACTTCTCGACGATTTTGCTGTACCTGCCCGCCATGCGAGAAATATCGGTGAGTCGACTGGATTTCTCAGACAAGGCAGTAGCTGTGTGCGTGGCCTTTTTGATCACCTCGATGGCAGCCACCTTGCCTCTGGGGCTGCGCCTGATTGCACCGGTCAAATCTGCCGCCTGGTTTGCAAGCCTGCACACCCTGGTCACGCGTTATCAGCGCCAGATTGCGGTGACGATCGAAGTCATTTTCGGTGCCTACCTACTGCTCAAGGCCCTGTAGAAAAGCCCTGCAGGACTCCCTCTCAAGGCAGTCTGTAGATCCCGCTAAAACTCACGGGAAAGCAGTTCCCCTGCTGCAAAAACCGCCGTTCCAACATGTCACATCTACGCCTGTTCTGACTCAAGTAAAGGAGGTAGGAAACGCACTTAGCTAAAGGGGAACTACATGTGGTTTGGAAAGAACTACGGGACACTAGATATGTCCGTAGAGGCTCAGATTGAGCGAGTCAGGATGTGTGTCTCTGAGCTGGGTTATAACCCATGGGATGTCTACGCCGAGCTTCGGGATGAAGATGGATGCACATTTACTGTGAACAATGGAAAATACTGGCCCCATTGGGTGATCTGGAAAGCAAGGGAGCTTTCTCTAGTTGCTGAGCCTGCATGTTACGTATGTGGTTCTCAACAACTACCTGCAAGTTGTGAGGCTACGGTGAGACTCGTCGAAGATTGCGGAAGAGATAGAACTGGAGATCAAGGGAGGCCGTGGACACAAGGGGCCTTCCCTAGGAGAGGTGCTACAAGACCATGACTGAACTTGCTGTTGTCACTGGAGCAAACTCGGGGATTGGCTTGGCTACAGCGCTGAGCTTGGCCCAGGCGGGCTACCGGGTGTTTGCCGGAGCACGGCGTGTTGAGGGCCTCGAGGCAATCGCCCAGGCTGCATCAGATGCTGGCCTGTCGGACACTGCAGGCAAGGCCGGAATTGTTGCGGTGATGATCGACGTCACCGATGACGCTTCGGTGAGCCAGGCCTTCGAGCAGATTCTTGCCGAGGGGGCAGTTGCTGTTTTAGTGAATAACGCTGGCATTACTGGGGCCGGAAGCATCGAAGAAACCCCCGTGGATGACTACCAAGCAATGTTCGACACCAACGTGCTTGGCGTGATTCGCTGCATACAGCAGGCCCTGCCCGGCATGCGCCAGGCTCAGGCCGGCAGCATCGTCAACATCTCATCCTCTTCGGCGGTTCTCTCGCCACCGCTCATGGGGCCGTACGCATCCACCAAGCGCGCCGTGGAGTCACTCAGCGAGTCGCTGCAGTCCGAGGTTGCACCGTTTGGAATCAACGTGATTCTGGTGCAGGCCGGCACGATCCTCACCCCGATCTGGGGCAAATCTGAGCCACCACCAGAAGACACCGCCTATCCGCAGGCACGCAGCTTTTTACTTGAGGTGCTCACTCATAACCTCATGACCAGCGGCGTACCGCCAGAGGCAGTTGCAGAGACCATCCTGAGTGCCGTGCAAAGCGAACGGCCGGAACTTCGCCACCTTGTGGGAGATGCCACCGTTCTTGCCGGCATGCGCGAACGCCACTCGGATGATGAACTCATGGGAGTGTTCTCACTTTCCGGTGAAGAGTTCCGCGTTCGCTACAGCGAACTCAGCGGGATCAACTACTGGGGCTAGGCGAACCGGGCAGAATGGGCCGATACCGGCCCTTTGCATCTTTTTCGATACGCGCCATCTCCACTTCGGTGTCGTGGGTGAACACCACCGCTACGTTGCGATCAACGATGTCGGCTAAGAAGAGCAACTTTTCTTCCATCGCCAGTTCTGGAAAGCGGTCGTACCCCGTCGTGATTGGAATATGCACCCATGGCATTCCAAGAATCAGATCCGAGGCATAGACCACCGGACCATCAGGGCCCTCGACCTCGGTCATCAGCAGTCCAGGGGTGTGGCCATCAGAATGATGAAACCGGTAGCCCGCACCGAGCGTGAGCGAGGCATCGCCCTCGACCAGCTCGAGC
>CAEZYU010000074.1_pt1 | contig 12664 bp, 11 predicted proteins | sample 7265681 | NCBI WGS metagenome assembly CAEZYU01 (sample SAMEA6813940, study PRJEB35770) | freshwater metagenome | biome: Freshwater; feature: Freshwater reservoir; material: water | place: Czech Republic | collected 2017-04-14 | depth 30m m | reverse complement strand
GCAAGAGAGGCCGCATCGAACTACCAAGGTGAGGACATCGGCGTTCACCTGACGCTCAACTCGGAGTTTGAGCTCTACCGATGGGGGCCCGTCACCCAAGCGCCCTCGTTGCTTGGTGGTGGAGGCGGTTTTCCACGCACGATTCTTGATGTTTGGGACCACGCCGACCTAGATGAGGTGCACCGAGAACTACGTGCCCAGATTGAGCGGGCCATTGAGTGGGGCATTGATGTGACTCACTTGGATTCGCATATGGGCACCTTGCAGCTACGCCCCGAATTCTTTGATGTGTACCTAAACCTCGCCATGGAGTTTGACCTACCCATTCGGCTGTCGGGGACTGACACTCAAGAGCAGGTTGGGTTCCCATTTCGGGATCTGGCAGCAGACGAGGGAATTTTGACCGTAGACACGCTGGTGTTCTATTCGGGAGTCAGCGCTCGTGCCCCCTTCGAAGAGGTTCTTGCCGATCTGCCGAGCGGAGTGACTGAGATTTATATGCACCCCGCTACAGATCATGCAGAGCTGCGTGCTTGCGCCCCTGATGCCTCCGGACGCGTTGATGACCTGGTAGTGCTCACCGAGGACCACGCAATCAGGGACAAAGTTGAGGCTTCGCAGGCCGTGCTCATCGGCTGGAGAGAACTGCGCGACCTGCAGCGCAGCGCTGCTACTCCTCAAACGGCTTAGGGCAGGCTGACCACAAACCGACACCTTGATTGCGTGCGGTAGTTGCAGCCGATCGAAACTCCTCCACATGAGCAACGTTCGGCGGGAATGTGTATTGGTTGGCAAACCCTGCGGTGACAAGTTCTAGGTTGAGAAAGAGCCCATCTTGAGCTCGGTAGACGTAGGCGAGCAGTCGACCGTACTTATCGCGCGGTTCTACATCTCTGACGAGTTGTACGGCCGTACCCGGCTTGAGCAGTGTGGCTAGATGTTTGGAAGCTTCCTTACCGAAGCACATCACCGGCTTTGTTGGGTGAACGCTCTCTGGAGTGTTGATACCAATGAGACGGACCCGCTCTTCAACCCCATCGGCAGTCACAACAATGGTGTCACCATCTACTACTCGAGTGACCGTTGCATTGGCTTTGAGTTTGTTTTGGGCTGCAGTATCTGTGTCTTGGGAGCAGCCAGCGAAAGCGAAGACAGCGAGACTACAAACTGTGCAGAGCCCCACCACGAGCAGCCGAAATGAAGCGCTTCGACCCTCGTTCGGTGCAGCCACGAGGAGTCAGACGCGTTGGATGATGGTGCCAGTGCCAAGGCCGCCACCGCAGCACATGCTGATGAGTGCGTTTGTACCATCAGTGCGCTCTAGTTCATTGAGCGCCTTGGTCATGAGGAAGGCTCCTGTGGCGCCAAGAGGGTGACCCAGTGCAATGGCCCCGCCATTTGGATTGGTCCGATCAAGGTCTGCGTTGAGTTCCTTGGCCCATGCAAGCACTACCGAGGCAAAGGCCTCGTTGATCTCGAACAAGTCAAAATCTGTGATCTGCATGTGGGTGCGGCTGAGCAACCGCCGAGTGGCCTCAATCGGCCCGGTGAGCATCAGGACAGGATCGACTCCAACCATGCAGGAATCGACCACCTTTGCTCGAGCAGTAAGCCCAAGAGAGGAGGCCTTTTCTGCAGACATGATGAGCACTGCGGCTGCGCCGTCTGAGATTTGTGAGGCAGATCCTGCAGTATGCACGCCGTCTTCTCGGGCGATGGGTTTGAGCGAACCCAACTTCTCTAGCGTGGTTTCCCTCAGTCCCTCGTCTTGTGTGCGTGTTGAGGTGGTGCCCGTGGGGTTGCCGTCTTCGTCTAGGTCGGGTGCGTGCACCGGAACGATCTGCGACTCGAAGCGACCTTCCTGCCAAGCAGTAGCGGCTCGTTGCTGCGAACTCAGCCCGAACTCATCGCAGTCTTGGCGGCTGATGCCCCAAGCATCTGCAATTCGTTCGGCGCCCTCAAACTGCGAGGTGAACTCAAGACTTTCGAAGTAGGACTTCGGGATGGGTACGCCGAGGCCTAGCTTCTTAGAGCTATTTGAACCAATAGGAACACGGCTCATGGACTCAACGCCGCAGGCAATTGCAACATCAACCACGCCAGAGGCAACTAAGGCCGTGGCAAAACTAGTGGCCTGCTGAGAGGAACCACATTGAGTATCGATAGTTGTAGCGGCCACCGTCAGCGGTAGCCCAGCACTCAGCCAAGCGGTGCGGGTGAGATTGAAGGACTGCTGCCCAACTTGGCTCACGCAGCCGCCGACTAGTTGATCTACCTCAGCCGGATCGATTCCTGTTCTAGAAACGAGTTCGGCGAGCACACCTGCGAGTAGATCTGCGGGGTGGACCGAGGCGAGGCCGCCGTTACGGCGTCCGATCGGTGTGCGGACTGCATCGATGATCACAACTTCAGACATGTTTGAATCTTAGAGGGCTTGGCCGTGTTGACGGCACTGGGAATGAAGGGGGTGGGAAGCGGCGGAGATTGGGCTTGGCGAAACTGCAAGCGCGAGTTGTTAGGCAGCTGATCTTGAAGCGTCCGAAGCAGAGTCCTCAGATGAGAGTTGGCGTGGCTGCTGGGGAGCGGAGGCGACCAGCGCTAGCCTGCGGGCCGCATCCGACAGCTTTAAGAGTTCTTGCTCTCGCTCGGCAAGCCGCACTGCTTCACGTTCGGCAACACGTCGATTGGCCTCGGAGAGTGCGGCTCGTGCTTGCTGCAGGCCAATGCGAGCACTCTGTTTGGTGTGATTATCGATGCGGGCTACAGGCTTGTGTACGATCCGCAGAGTCAGCTGCTGTGTCATGAAAACAGTATGAGTTGTAGGTGTGACACTGACAACGGGTAGCAGTCCCCGGTCGTGAGGAGACCAAAACTCTCGCGAGTTTCTGGTCTCTCAGCAGGGAGCTGCGTTTGCCACTAGTGGCCAAGGCCGTGTGCGTTCTAGAGCTAGTCCGAGGTCAAGAACCAAAGCATCCTCATGATGACGACTAGCAATCTGCATACCGACTGGCAAGCCATCAAGCTGCCCAATCGGCACCGAGAGCGAAGGGTTACCAACGATGTTGTAAGGAATGGTGAGTGCACCGTTATTCTCGGGTCCCACTGGTTGCCCAGCGACCTCGAGATGCAGCGTTGTTTCTGCGGGAAAAGCAACATCGGGGTTCGTTGCACTAAAGATGAAGTCCACCTGGTCGAAGGCACTAGCGACTGCTTCATTGGCTGCAGTCCGAGCCGTTTCCGAGCGGGCCATCATGGCCAGCGAGTATTTCCGTTCGGCGATACTCATACCGAACGCAATCTCTGGAGTCAGTTGGTCCTTGCACTCGGGCCAGAGGCCCTCAAGGTCTGCATAGAGCCCAGACAGGTTTCCAAGAGCCCATTCAAACCCCATCGATGGGAACGCCAGATCGACGTGAACGATCTCTAGCCCGACCTCGTCTGCGAGCAGGCGACCAGCCTCATTGACGAGCTCGGTCACTGCAGGGTTGACCACGGCTGATCCAAGGTCCGAAACGATGGCCACTTTGCGCCCTCGCAAGGCGCCAAGGTGCGAACCAAGGTGATGTTCCCAGCCAGAGACCTTTGGTAGGGAGTATGGGTCTCGCGAATCGTAGCCAGCAGTGACATCGAAGTAGCGGGTGATATCACGAATCGATCGGCACATCACTCCTAGCACCACCGTCATGGGGTGAATGAGCGCTTTGGGCCCGCGTGGGATTCGCCCGGCGGTTCCCTTCATGCCAGGCAGGCCATTGAAACCTGCAGGGATACGAATCGATCCGCCGCCATCGCCGCCTGTTGCCATCGTGAGCAGCCCGCCAGCCACAGCAGCAGAGCTTCCCCCGGATGAGCCTCCGGCAGTTCGGTCAAGCTGCCATGGGTTGCGGGTGACGCCGTTAAGTTTGGTGACACTTACGTTGAGTCCACCAAACTCAGAGGCTGTCGTCAGGCCGACGGGGATGACACCACCGAGCATTTCAGCGCGCTCAAGCATGGTCTCGGTGCGGTCAGAGACTCTGTCGGCAAACACGAGCGATGCCTCGGTATCTGGCCAGCCCTTGTAGTGGCTCAACTCCTTGATACCAAAGGGCACTCCGCCAAACGGCTTCCCGAGGTCTGCAACGGCTGCCTGAGCGCGTGCAGACTCCGCTGCGACATAGGAGAACGAGTTCAGTTCACTGTTCTCAATTGCAGTGAGGGTTGCCTCAAGTTCTTCTGCGGGAGAGTGATCCCCTGCACGGAATGCATCCACAAGCGAACATGCATCCCCGAGCCATGGACTATCTGTCATGATTTCCCCCTGATCAGAGCGACTACTGACGAACTGCCCGGCAGTGCTGTGCTCTTTTGAGCAGGGCCGAGTGACTACATCGTAGGAAGCTTGGCTGTCAGAGGCGAACTGTGCCCGAAGACCTGCTCGTATACTCGTATCAATGTCGGCAGTGAGGTCTCTGCCCAATACTCTGTAGCTATGGATGCTGCGGAGTTTTTGGGACTCACACCTACACACAACCCTTCTCGCTGGTTCTTGCCGATCACTGATGGGATTGCAACGAGGGAGCGGTTCATGTTTGGTGGCTGCGGCCTCGGAGCAGCAGTCTCGGCGATGGAGTCTGTTTGCGAACGCCCCGTCGTGTGGGCAACTGCGCAGTACCTCTCGTTCGCCATGGTGGGAGACATCATGGACCTTGACGTCACAGTTGCAGTTGCGGGCAAGCGAACAAGTCAGGCTCGCGCCGTTGGTCGCGTTGGAGACCGAGAGATCCTCACAGTCAACGCTGCCCTTGGATCGAAAGACATCAAGATTGACGAGCAGTGGCGAACGATGCCAGAGGTTCCCAACCCCGATGATTGCCCCTTGCGAAGCGACATGGTCGCAGACAGCGAGTCAATCATGGGTCGGCTGAACATCCGATTGGCGCTCGGCTCGCCTTGGGACGAGATCGATGGCAATCCAGTACCGCGGGGTCGTTCGGCACTGTGGGTACAGACTCCTGACATCGACATGTCTGCTGCTGGTCTAGCAATTTTGGGAGATTATTTGCCCTTTGGGATTGCCCAAGCGACGGGTCGCTGGGTGCCATCGAACAGCTTGGACAACACGATTCGGGTGCAGCGACTCAAGCCCACAAACTGGGTTCTGTGTGATATTCGCGTCGATGGAGTGAACAACGGCTTCGGCCACGGTTCAGTATTTTTGTGGGCCCAAGACGGCACGCTGCTGGCAACGGCTAGTCAAAGTGCAGTGCTGCATAGCCCGCGCAGCTAAGGCAGCGCTAAGCAAGGGGGCAGTCGCTGCCCAAAGGAAGTTGCCGTACCGGTGAGCGCGGCCGCGTAGGGTGAGCAAATGTCTATTTCCTCAGAGGCCGCTCCTTCCACCCAACCAGCACTTCGTGTGCTGCCGCCCGGTCGACGCTATGGAATGACCATCCCGTTTGACGGGGTAGCGCTTGGCGAGCAGAAAGACTGGATTCTTGAACTAGCTGACTTGGGCTACACCGACGTGTGGTCATCCGAGGCGAACGGTGCAGACGCGTTCACCCCTTTGGCGCTAGCTGCCGCTTGGGCGCCAACGCTTCGCCTGGGAACAGCGATTGTTCCCGCGTACACAAGGGGGCCAGCATTGCTCGCCCAGTCAGTTGCATCACTTGCCGACGCCGCGCCGGGCAGATTTGTGTTCGGCATCGGAACATCCTCGAACGTGATTGTTGAAAAGTGGAACGGAATCCCGTTCGAGGAGCCGTATCGCCAAGTCAAAGACATGGTTCGCTTCTTGCGTTTAGCTATGGCCGGAGAAAAGATGACGGGCCGATTCGGCGCCTCAGATGTCAAAGGCTTTCGTCTGGGGATTCGACCGTCGCAACAGCCGCCGATTTTGATTGCTGCGCTTCGAGAGGGCATGTTGCGCCTAGCCGCCACGGAGGGTGACGGGGCAATTATCAACTGGCTCTCTGCCGAGGATGTTTCAACCGTGGCCCCGATTGTGCAGACCGCTGGCGGCGGCACAGTAGCGGCCCCCACGAAGGAGGTGGTGGCACGAATCTTTGTTGCCCCCACTACGGACCGAGATGCAGTCCTTGCAATGGGTCGTTACGCGATTGCCGCTTACCTGACGGTTCCGGTGTATGCGGCATTCCACGACTGGCTTGGTCGAGGCGAACAGCTTGCAGAGATGTGGCGACTCTGGGGTGAGGGCGATCGTCAAGGTGCGCTAGCAGCGATTCCTGACTCTCTAGTTGATGAACTCATCATCTCTGGAAGCCCCGAGCATTGCCGTGAGCAGATTGGTCGGTACGTGGCCAACGGGGTCACCACACCAGCGATAGCGCTTCTCCCGTTCGGCTACGACCAGCGCCAGGCCATTCGAGACCTTGCGCCGAGATAGGCAGTTTCTACTGGGCTGCAGTTTCTACTGGGCTGCAGTTTCTACTGGGCTGTAATTTCTACTGGGCTGCTGAATGCTTGGCACGTAAGAGGGCTTTGTCTACCTTGCCCGAGGCATTTACGGGAAGCTCAGCCACAACGACTACCACCCGCGGTCGCTTGAACCCTGCAATCTTGTCTTTGGTCCAAGCAATGAGTTCTGCAGTATCAAGAGCAGTGTCTGGCGTTGCAACCACGACTGCGCATACAACTTCGCCCCAGTGGTCATCGGGAAGGCCGATAATTGCAACCTGTGCCACTTGCGGGTGTGTGCTCAGCAGGTCTTCGACCTCTCGAGACGCAATGTTTTCTCCACCCGAAATGATCAAATCCTTCTTGCGGTCAACGATGTAGAGATAGCCGTCGGCATCGATCAGGCCAATGTCGCCGGTCTTCAACCACGGCCCGTGCCGCGAGTCAGCCGTTGCTTCTTCTGCTCGGAAGTAGCCCTCGCAGAGTTGGTCACCCCGCACCAAAATTTCTCCAGGTTCCCCTACTGGTAGTTCCGCTCCTTGGTCATCAGCAATACGCAGCGCAACGAGCGGGCCGGGTCGGCCAGCGGCAGCGAGCAGTTGCGGATGCGTGTCGGCTGCCCGACGGTGGCTCTCTGGGTCAAGAAAAACAGCGTTTCCACTCAGTTCAGTCATGCCGTACCCCTGCGCTAACCCACAGTCAGGAAGCTCTCTCAGGACCCTGCGCAAGAGGTCGAGCGGCATAGCCGATGCCCCATAGGAGATCTGGCGAAGCGAAGAAAGATCGGTGTTGGCCCTCTCTGGGTGATCAAGCAGCATCGACAACATGGTGGGTGCAAGCGAACAGGTGGATACTCGCTGACTCTCAATCAGACGAAGGACTTCTCCTGCATCGAAGCGGGGGAGCAGTACCACTGGCCGGCGGCGAAGATGCGCGTGCAACACGTTGTATGCGGCGACATGAAAGAGTGGAAACGGAAACAGGTAGACGTCCTCGGCCGACATCGGTCGAGCAAGGGCTGTGTTTTGGATTGCCGCGAGCAGGCTTCGATGGCTGAGCAGGGCACCCTTGGCCTTGCCAGTGGTGCCAGAGGTGTGAATCAGCCAAGCCGGTGCCGCTGGGTTCATCCCTTTTTTTGGGTTTGAGGTGAGCGGTTGGGCAGGCTCATCGCTCGGGCTTGAGGCTGTGGTGTCTCGTGGCGGCTCAGCAAGGCCCAGTTGTTCTGCCGCAGCGGTGCTCGCTGCTGAATGGATTCCGTTCATGCAGATCACTGATCGCAGGGACGGGCAGTTGGGAAGTTCAGCGACCAGCCGATCAAGTTGTTGCCTGCTCGCTAAGAGCATGACTGCTTCGGTTGTCTGAAGCATCTCGATGAGTTCCGAAACGCTGTGTCTTGTGTTGCCAAGTGTCGCCACGGCACCTGCTGCGGGCAGGCCGTAGAGCGCCATGAGCAGCACGGGGCAATTATCCGAAATGATCGCTACACGATCTCCAGGTTCGGTGAGCTCCGCGATGCCTGCTGCAAAGACCTGAACCTCGCGAAGCAGTTCAGCGAATGTCCAGCGCCGCTCAGCAGCAATGAGCGCCAAACCATCTGGCGCTTCGGCTGCTGCAAATTCAAGAATCTCGTGGAGTAGCACCCTGTTCTCCTAGGTGCCGCTGATCTGAGCCTGAAGTCGGCGCATTGCTCCGAGCCAGCGCTCGCGATTGCCTGCGCGGGCCTGTTCGTATGCGGCGACTTCCTCATGAGGCAGAATCAGGAATTGCTCGGTATCGAGCGCAGCAACAACGCATTCGGCAACTTCGCTTGGTTCCAAAATGCGTTGCGCCCGAACCACTGCCAAAGCAACAGCATCTTGTGAGGGGTTGCCAGGATCGGAGGTCGTAGCAGCGGCGCTCTGCATCTCGGGAAAGAGCAACGGGGTCCGAACCCCCTGCGGGCACAGGCATGAAATGCCAATTCCTCGGTCGCCATACGTAATTGACAGCCATTCTGCGAACGCCACGGCACCATGTTTGCTGACGCTGTACGGGGCATCTCCAAGGTTCGACAACAGTCCAGCCGCAGAGGCAGTCAGCAGGTAGTAGCCGCTCCCTCGGTCGAGCCAGGCTGGCATGAGCGCTCGCGCTGCATAGACATGCGCCATCAGGTTCACATCCATCGTGCGCTGCCAGACCTCATTGGAGGCATCAAGGCCAAGCGCAGTTCCAATGCCGGCATTGCCGCAAAAAAGGTCAATTGTTCCTGTGGCCTGGGTGACGCTGCGGACCAATTCAATGACTTCGGATTCCTTAGAAACGTCGATCTGGTACGAGTAAACCTTCAGTTCTGGGAACGACTCAGCGAGTCTCAGACGAGAGATTTCAAGAGTTGCAGCGTCTACGTCAGCAAGCGAAATTGCTCGTGGTTTCTCTGCAGCAAATCGTTCACAGAGCGATGCACCGATTCCGCTAGCGGCGCCAGTGACAACAATATTGGCGTTTGTTAGTTTCATTCGGCTCCTTTGTCCTTCGGGCTCGCCTGCGGATTACTCAACATGGCCGAGAGCAGCGCGAAGAGTTGAGCCGATGACTCCCGTGCGATCCTCACCCCACGGCATGGGCATGATGACTGGAACCTCTACTCCGGCATCTCGGTACTCTTGGACCGCAGCAGCAACCGTGGCTGCTGAGCCACAAATGTCTATGGCATCAATCATGCGATCGGAGATCGCCGCTACTGCTGCATCGCGATCTTTTGCAGCGAGCGCTCGGTTCAAAGACTCGATCTCGCTTTGGAATCCTGCCCGTGCAAATGCTCGCGCATAGGCAGGGACTACTGCATAGGAGTAGATATCTTTACGAGCCTTGGGGAGCGCTTGTTCCCGGTCGCAGACTGCGACGTGGACGTATGCGTACACCTTGCATGCTCCTTCTTGTCTGCCTGCGGCAGCCTCGGCCCTGCGAACCTGCTCAACGCACCACGGCACAGCCGAGGCGGGTAAGTAATTCAGCAACACGCCATCGGCTAGCTCGCCCGCTAATGACAACATGCGTTGGTTGAGCGCCCCGAGCACTAGCTGCGGTCGACGTTCACCAAGACGAACAGCCAGACGGAACTTATTGCAGTTGTAGTACGCCCCCTCGTGGGTGACAGCCTCACCGCTGAGGCAGGCCTTGGTGAGTTGCAGGTACTCACGCACCTGAGCAATCGGGTGATCTGAGTACGTCGCCCCATGCCACCGGCCAACAACTACCGGAGAAGAAACGCCAACTCCGAGCAGAATTTGAGCATCTGGCGAGATGTCTTGCAGCGTGGCAGCGCCCATTGCTGCCAGCATCGGCGTGCGAAGTTGAAGTGCCAAAACTCCAGTTCCCAGGTCGAGCGTCGGCTCGCGCACTCCCACGGCAGACAATGTGGCGAAGGCCTCTTGGCCAACCGTTTCTGCAGTCCAATATGAGGAATAGCCCAACTTTCGGGCATCCTCGGCAACTTCGAGGCCAACCTGCATTCCGAGGCTCTGGAAGCTAGCGAACGTGACCCCGATGGCCGCAGTGTTGGTTTGCATCCAAAGAAGGTACCCCGCAACTGAGTCTCACTCGGCCGTGACCCCCTTGATGTGTCCGATCAGACGCCGTAGCCGCGAATCGGCGGGGCCTTTGGGCACTTCCTGAGCAAGTTATGTGAACTGTCCGTAAAGCGGTCGCCTGCTGTCCTAGGGCGCTGGTACCTTAGTGACTGTTCGCTTCGGTCTCCCGAAGTGGCAGAGCGTAGGAGGCAAAATGACCGAAGTTCTTGAAACCGAAATTCTTGATACGGCAGTTGTTGAATCAGTCACGATGCAAGAAGCGCTCAATCTGATTGATCGTGGTTTGAGTGATGCTTCAGATCGGTCGCTGGTATCTGCAGTTGAGTTCACAGATCTGCTTCTTGACGTCCGAAGCATCTTGGTTCGCCTTGATGCAGCAGCACACGCGAACTAGCTACGGCGCTTCGTCTCGAGCATCTCGGTCAGTACTGCTCTGGCCTTTGGCGGCTCGCGCCAACAGCGGCAAAGAGCCTGTCGTAAGCGCGATCAAGCTCTGCAAGGAGTTCATCGGGTTCGCTCACCGCGGCCGGATCAACAGCAAGGCCGATAAAAAGCCATCCTCGGTAGGACATCGTGGTGAGGTTGAACGCCGTGCCGGCGAGCGGGCCTATCGGGTAGTTCGCTTGCATATATGCACCGCCGATAAAAAGATCGAATGGTGCGGCTCGTACATTTGAACAGACGAAGTCAACCGAGTGCGCAAGGTGTTGCCCCGAGCGCAAAATTGCTGCAGGCGGGAGCATCGCTGCGGCTTGTGCAGCCGAGTCCATACTTTCTATGGCTCGTTCGCTCCGAACAGTTGCAACAACTTTGTGAATCTCGCTGATTCTATCGGCAGGGTTCATCTGGCCAGTGGGGACCAGCATCTGCGTTGGGCTAAATGCGTTTCCACCAGCGGTTCGGTCATGCCGGGTGCTCACTGGCATTGATACCCGCAGTTGTTCCGCAGGTTTGCCCGCTCGGTGGTGGAGTTCACCTGCAGCGTCCGCCGCGCCTGCAATGAAAAAGTCGTTCACGCTGCCACCAAGCTGATGGGCTGCAGAGAGGACGTCTTCAAGGTTGAGCGTGGTTGTCCCGAACCACCTTCCCAACGAACGCTCAGTCCACAGCGGTGACCTTCTGTGGCCAACAGTTGCCTGTCTTGCGGCGGAACGAACGGTTCCTGCAAGCCCAGCCGTCCGAGAGGGGAGTGAGGCCGCCCCGCTTGCAACAGAGAGGAACGGTGCCGATGCCTTCGACCACCAGGTTTGGGAAAACTCGTCGGAATTCGAATCCGATTCGCTGCTGCTTGGAATGCGTGGAGAAGATCTGGGGGCTCTCGGTTGCCGGGGGCCGGGCACTCTTTCAAAGTCAAGAAACTCAACCGACAACACGATGCCACCCTCGCCATCAGTAATGGTGTGATGCAGTCGCTGCAGCATTGCCGATCGGCCACCGGCGAGACCTTCGATGGTGACAAACTCCCAAAGCGGCCGCTCTCTGTCGAAGGGTTGCCGGCTGAGTGTTGCCACTAGGTCATAGAGTTCGCGGCGAGATGCGTCGCCGCCTAAGTCCATCCAGCGCAGGTGATGATCAAGATCAACCTCGGGATCATCGACCCACTTCGGTAGTTCCCACGGCACAAACGAGGTCACCACTCTCTGGCGAAGCCGCGGCACGTTGACGATTGCTTGCTCCATCCGAAGCCGAAAGGCTTTGCGATCCACTACCTGATCGAACAAGGTCAGGTTGGCGAAGGTGGAGGACAGCTGAGGGTCTCGTTCCATCTCCCACATGAGCGACTCAAAGCCGCTCATGTGTTGTTGGTCAGAAGAAGTCTCAGCCATATCAAGTCAGGCTAACCAGTCAACGCCTAGAACACTCGTCCAAAGGCCCAATTCGCGCTGAGCTGAGCTACGAACGGCTTGGCCAGAACCGCTGAGCAGTTCGGGCGATCGTGCGCCCAGCGATCATGCCCGCAACAACATCACTCGCATGATGCACCCCGACGTGAATTCTGCTCCACGAGACAGCAGCAGCAAGAGTCCACCAGAGCGGTGCCATTCCCAGATCCTCAGACAACAGCGTTGCTGCGCAGGCTGCTGCTGATGCGTGACCACTCGGAAAACTTGTGGTCTGGGGGGAACGAAGCTGGTGGGGGTGATTCTCTTTTTCTTCGGGTCGCTCGCGCTTTGCGATCAGCTTGACTGGGCCGTTGATGACTGCCTGCTCGATGGCGATGATGGCGCTTCGCCGCAGCGCCCGCCTGCGCCGGCTTGGGCTAGCGGTGATTGCGTCGATGGCGTTGATGGAGTGCCATAACAGGCTGTGATTCGCTGCCTGGGAAAGTGCATAGAGAACGCGATCGGCAGGCTGAGAGCCATGCGATGCCTTTGCAAGCAGATCGGCTGAGGTATCGAATCGTTTCACCAGTTGGCTCTGCAAAACCGCAGTCACTACGCCTCGGGGGTGGGTGCTCACGAGTTTGCCTGACGTGGCGTGCAGGCCGGTATGGCTAAGGCGCTGACACGGAGAGTCGCTTCTGCACCTGGCAGCAGCGGAGGAAGAAGCAGCGTAGGGAGGATGAGTGACATAACTAGATGCTAGGTGGCAGCGGCGACAGCAGCGACAGCGGACTTCACAGCTGTTGCGATGAGGCTCGGGTCTTGAAGGGGGCCAAAATGGCCAAGACTGGGGAACTCTTGAAGAGTTGCAGAAGG
>CAEZYU010000071.1_pt1 | contig 13073 bp, 10 predicted proteins | sample 7265681 | NCBI WGS metagenome assembly CAEZYU01 (sample SAMEA6813940, study PRJEB35770) | freshwater metagenome | biome: Freshwater; feature: Freshwater reservoir; material: water | place: Czech Republic | collected 2017-04-14 | depth 30m m | reverse complement strand
TCAGATTGTTCAGCTCGCAGAGGACGCTTGTTCACAAGCACATCACAATGGCGGCAACCGGGTGATTGTCGCTGCAGAACAAAGCACGCATTCAAGCCCCGATCAGCACAGCAACTAGGCCAGCACAGCAACTAGGCCAGCACTGCTACCCAATCAGGTCGATCGGCTCACGGCCATCCATGATGCGCTGCACTCGGTCAAGGGCACCCCAGGCCACCTCGGGCTGTGGCAAAACCCAGAACCGATTCTCAGCAACTGCCTCGACTAACGCGTCTGCGACTGTGTCGGCATGAGCACCCGCGTCGTTACCGGCTCGCACAGACTGCGCTACCGCGAGTGCCTCGCCCAGAAGGTGCTCTGTTTCGATGCCAGCAGCAGCACGCGAATTTGCAGCCATGGGGGTGCGGATATTTCCGGGGCAGATAACCGAACTGTGCACTGCCGGAGCAACTCGGTTGAGCTCGTGATGAAGCGACTCCATCAACCCGACCACAGCGTGCTTACTAGCAACGTACGGCGCCAACGCGGGCGTAGCTACGAGTCCTGCACCAGAGGCAGTAGCAACCACATGGCCGAAACCCTGCTCGATCATGACCGGCACTGCTGCTCGCACCCCGTGCAGAACTCCCCAAAAGTTCACCTGCATCTGAAGCTCCCATTGTTCAACAGGAATCTCCCAGCACAGCCCAGGAAGGTACATGCCGGCATTCAACACACTCAGTTTGAGTTCTCCCATTGAAGTTGCAGCACTGAGTAACTGCTCGTGATGCTTTGCAATGCCGACATCGCCCACCACTACTGAAACGCTGATTCCATCAGGCAAACTCTCAACGGTGCGCTCAAGCAAGTCAGCGTCGCGATCAGCGAGCACAAGCGACATTCCCTCGGCTGCGAGGCGTCGAGCCATGGCTGAGCCGATGCCACCACCGGCGCCCGTCAGGATTGCAACTCCAGAATTCAGTTCCATGACTTCGGACCGTAGCGGGCTTGGCCGGTAGGTTGTGTGAGGTATGCCAAGCACCTCACCAACTCCCCCGCCTACAACACCGCCTAGTTCCCGACCCACTCGGTGCGTTCCCCCCAAGCCATCACTCGATGGCCTTGAGGAGCGATGGAGCACAGTGTGGCAAGAACAGGGCACCTACAGCTTTGATCGCTCAGCGGTTCGGTCCGAGGTGTTCTCGATTGATACTCCGCCGCCCACGGTGTCTGGCTCGCTGCATGTTGGGCATGTTTTTAGCTACACCCACACCGACATCATCGCCCGGTATCAGCGCATGGCGGGGCGTGAAGTGTTCTATCCGATGGGCTGGGATGACAACGGCCTGCCCACCGAGCGGCGCGTAGAAAATTACTTCGGGGTGCTCTGCGAGCCGACCATGGCCTACGACCCAGACTTCGCCCCTCCGGAGACTGCGGCAGCAGAACGCAGAGACTTTGTTCCCACCTCTCGACAAAACTTCATCGAGTTGTGCGAGCAACTGCTGGTGATTGACGAGGCCGCCTTCGAGACCCTGTTCCGTCAGCTCGGACTTTCTGTTGACTGGTCGTTGACCTACTCCACAATTAGCACCACCTCGCGACGAGCCTCACAGCGAGCGTTTCTCAGAAACCTTGCGCGGGGCGAGGCCTACTCCATGGAGGCTCCATCGCTGTGGGATGTCACGTTTCAAACAGCCGTCGCGCAGGCAGAACTCGAAGATCGCGAGCGGCCCGGTGCGTACCACCAACTTGCGTTTCACCCCTCTGGCGCCGCCACCGGAAGCGCTGATGTGCTGATCGATACCACTCGACCAGAACTTGTGGTGAGCTGTGTTGCGCTCGTGGCGCATCCGAGCGATGAGCGGTATCAGCCGTTGTTTGGATCGACGGTGACCACACCTGTGTTTGGGGTTGAGGTTCCGGTACTGGCTCACGAGTTGGCCGAGCCCGACAAGGGCACTGGTGTGGCAATGATCTGTACCTTTGGCGATACCACAGACGTCACTTGGTGGAGGGAGCTCAACTTGCCGGCCCGGGCAGTGATTGGCAGAGATGGCCGCTTTGCAGCAGAAGCCCCTAGTTGGCTGACAACCGAGTCAAGCCGTGAGGCCTACGGCCGCATAGCGCGTAAAGCAGCGGGCGGAGCGCGCGAGCAGATGGTGCAGATGCTGCGAGATTCGGGCGAGCTGCTAGGAGACATCCGGCCGATCCAGCATCCGGTGAAGTTCTACGAAAAAGGAGAGAAGCCGCTCGAGATTGTCACCTCAAGGCAGTGGTATATCCGCAATGGTGGCCGCTCCGAGGAACTCAAGGCCGAACTTCTTTCTGTTGGCAACGAGTTGGCTTGGCATCCCGAGTACATGCGCCACAGATACGAGAACTGGGTTGGAGGCCTCAACGGCGACTGGCTGGTTTCTCGTCAGCGTTACTTTGGGGTTCCCTTCCCGCTTTGGTACCACCTTGATGACGATGCGCAGCCGCTCTACGACAGCCCAATTACAGCTGAGGAGGCTGACCTTCCGGTTGACCCTCAGTCGCAATGTCCGGCTGGATTCACTGAAGACCAGCGCGGAGTTGCCGGCGGGTTCATGGGGGATCCAGATGTGATGGACACCTGGGCGACCTCTTCGCTCACTCCTCAGATCAGTTGTCAGTGGGAAGAAGATACGGAGCTCTTTAACGCAACTTTCCCGATGGACATGCGCCCGCAGGGACATGACATCATTCGGACTTGGCTGTTTTCTACCGTGCTTCGCAGTAAATACGAACATGACTCGGCACCTTGGTCGAATGTTGCACTCTCGGGTTGGATCCTCGACCCGGATCGCAAGAAGATGTCGAAGTCAAAGGGCAACGTCGTGGTTCCAACTCACCTACTAGAGGCCCATGGGGCCGACGGGGTGCGGTACTGGTCTGGATCTGCAAGGCCGGGCACTGACACCACCTTTGACGAGGCCCAGATGAAAGTCGGCCGTCGACTTTCAATCAAGTTGCTCAACGCTTCAAAGTTCGCACTCTCCTTTGGAGAAAGTAGCGAGAGAGGTGACAGCAACGAGTCAGAGCCGCAGGCCACCCAGAATCACGCGCAGACTTCGGCGATAACAGAGCCACTAGATCTGGCAATGGTTGCAACTCTGGCAAAGCTTGTTGCCGATGCGACTGCCGCATTTGAGTCCTTCGATTATGCCCGAGCCTTAGAGCGCACCGAGCAATTCTTCTGGCCCTTCTGCGACGATTACCTCGAACTCGTCAAAGGCCGCGCCTACGGCACCGAAGGTCAAGACCCAAGCCCCGCAACGCAGTCTGCTCGAGCGTCTCTAGCCCTTGCGCTATCTACGTTGCATCGGCTCTTCGCACCATTTCTTCCCTTCACTACCGAAGAGGTGTGGTCATGGTGGATGGAGGGTTCAGTGCATCGATCAATGTGGCCTGCCGCAGATGAACTTGAGCAGATTGCAGCTGATGGAAACCCAGCTGCGCTTGAGATCGCAGCCCAGGTGCTCTCTGAGCTGCGCGGAGCAAAGTCGGCAGCCAAGGTCCGCATGGGCTCCCCCATTCAGCAGGCAACCTTGTATGACACCGCTGAGCGACTCGCTCTGTTTGCAACAGTGGCAGCTGATGTGGCGGACGCTGGCAAGGTGGTTGAGTTGCTCACTGAGGCTGCAGACTCGATGCTGGTTGAGACCAAGATTGATCCACCAGCTGAGTGAGCTGTAGTCAACTCGCGATCCTCGCAGAACGAGTCAGGGATAGAACTCGTCAGAAATCCAGCTCGTCAGAAATACAACTAGTCAGAAACACAGCTAGTCAGAAACACAGCTAGTCAGAAATTGTGATGTCTTTGAGTCGGCCTTGTTTTCGATCCACCATCTCGACCAACACTCGGTAGAAATGCGCGGGGTCATCTACGTCTTCAATGGAACGAAACCCGGACCCATCATTGGCCGACTCAATGCAGATAGTGGCGGTCCTGGCCCACCACTGAAGTAGGGACTCGCTTCGCGTGATGTCGGTAATTTTTTTCCACGGGATGAACTCGGCACGACGGTTCAACACTCCGCTGACGCGAAGCACGCGCAGATCGGTCACTACGTATCTTGTGAACCAGGCTTGCAGCGCACGGGCCGCTACAAAAGCAGCGAAGCCACATGCAACAAGTAACGCTAGAAAAGTGAGGACTGCTTCGCCGACCATGGCAACGAGTAGCAAAGCAATCAGCACAACGGCGAACCACAGAACTTGGTTCATCAAGAATCCACGAACGGATCTTGTCTCTTCGAGTACGACTCGTTCGCCAGGAACTAGGTAGGCATCCACGATGGTGTCTGGATGCCACCCACGCGAGGCGCGCTGAGTCGACTGACCAGCACCGGGGCGCTGCACTCTGACACCTGCTCGAGCGCCTGTGCGTGGCGGCCTTGAACCGGGCCGGTGACCCGTATCAGTCATTTCCCTAAGTTGCCCAAGAACTCGGCTACTTTGCTGACCACTTCTTGAGCGAAGGTTCCGGCGTTGCCGAGAACTGTTCCAAAGTCTTGGGCGGCAGTGGCAGGGCTTCGCCACATGGCTAGGACCATAAACCCGCCAGCAATTAGCAAGATCGGCATCATCATTTTGCTCATTTGTACTCCTCCACATTCCCGCTAGCCGAAGCTAACGACACTTGTGCAGAGGCTGGCCTAACCCCGAACGCGCAAACCAAACGAGGAACTCCGTCCGCAAATCCAACGTATCAGTGCGCAGGTCAAGGTCGGTGGACCCTTAAGGAGCAGGGTCCTCTGCGACTGTGGTCGGGTCTGGGGCTGAGGCGTGTTGACCGAGCAGGGTCATCTGCGTGAGCGAGGTTTGCACGATTCCCGCAGCCTCAAAGGCGGCTAAAACGCGCCTGCGGTATTCCCGCTCCACAACAAACTGACTTGAGGGCATGGTGTCTTGATGTACTCGCAGGGTGACGCCCGTTGGATCCATGGAGTACACCCCAAGCACATTGGGCGGGTCGTCGGCCAAGTGTGGGGCCCACTGCGGGTCGTCTCTGAGCTCAAGGCCCACCTGCTCAAGCAAACGACACGCTAAGTCCACATCGGTTTGCGGAGTCACGACAACGTCGATGACCGCACGAGACCAGTTCTGCGTCTTGTTGCCCACCCTGACCACTTCACCATTGTCGACATGCCAGACAATCCCGTTGATATCACGAAGGCGAGTTGATCGAAGAGTGATCCGCTCAACCACTCCCACAGCCGGCGCTCCAGCATCAATGGTGTCTCCAACGCCGTAGCGATCCTCGACCACGATGAACCAACCAGCCAACATATCTCTCACTAAGTTCTGTGCCCCGAAGCCCAATGCAATACCAATGACCCCAGCACTTGCGAGCAGAGCCGCCAGACTCACGCCGAGTTCGCTCAATATTGCGGCTGCGGCCCCGAGCACAACCACAGAGGTTGCGATGCTTCGAGCAACAGTAGAGATTGCTTCGCCGCGTGCGGCCGCTCGGCCAGCAGACTCTTCTCTGCGAAATCGGTTCGGCATTGCCTCGCCTATTTGGTCGGCCTTTACCATCATGCGATCACCACTGCGCTGAATGAGGCGGCGCAGAATCCGGTTGCAAATCCAAGCCACCAGGATGATCAGGGCAATTGTCAGAGGCTTCTCAGAGAGCCAGCCGCCAATGGCGGCGAGGCGCTCGTTCCCAGTCGCATCAAGCAATGGCGCACACGCCCAGCCCCGGCCGTCGCAGTACGTAGCGGCGTCACTCACGCTACCTCTCCCAGCCTGCACCGCTCGGGTCTCGTCACAGTTTGTGCTTTGGTCATTACTCGAAGCGTAGCCAGTACTGAAGCCACGGGGATTTTCTCTTGCAGCATCCCACTCTTACACAACCCAGACCCCTATCATCACCACTCTCAGTGAGATTTTTGCTCACAGAGCTGCCCGGTTTCTAAGTACACCTAAGGATTCGCCTCGTGAGAAAAAGGTCACGCCGCCGTGCCGAACAACTTGAGCGGTTCGCCGCGCAGGAACTTGAGGCGCGCTCTGCAGCCATAGAGGCTGCTGCGGCCGAGGCAGTTGCTCGAGCAGAACAACAATCTGTTGCACTTGAGCGCACGAGAGACTCCTATGACTTGGCTCTTGCGGCATCTGGGGTAGTTCTGTTTCAGCAAATCGACAAGGGCTGCGACGGGTTTCACTTGTCTCGCTCAATGCGCCAAGTCTTTGGATGGGATCCCGCAGTTTTTGTGAACCCTGGCATGCTGCGCGGCATGGTTCACCCCGATGACCTAGATGCCTTCGCCGCTCTCGTACCGCTCGAAACAGGGCCAGCAAATTCGGCGACTTCCACGTCCGAAAGCTCAGTGATTGACCTGACCGTTAGGGCAAGCACACAAGGGGAAACCACCGAAGTCCAAGCCCACAGCACCACGCCTATTGAGGCAACCTCGAGACCTGCCACCCATAACAGCACCGAGGCCTCGGTACGCTTCCGCTCGGCTCACGGTTCGTGGAGCCGAGTGCTAGTCAGAATCTCGGGTTCACCATCTGATCTAGGCCCCACGAGCGGCTCAGGCATCTCAGTCAGTTCTGCTACGACTGCATCAGCTTCTTGTCTACAAGGCTCCCTCGTGGATGTCACCAACGGAGAGTCCGACCGTACCGCTCTCAGCAGATTTGCCGAACTCGTCAAAAACGATCCGGCCGGATGTTTGGTTCTTGAGTTCACCGATCCTGCCGACCCCACCTCGCTCACAATTCGAGCAGCGAACCCGTCAGCTCAACGAATGCTCGACATTGAGCCTGCCTGCGTAGACGGAACAACGATCGACATGGTCTTCGCTGAACCCTCAGCGCAACTTATTCGCTCAGCATTATTCAACGTGTACCACACCGGCGCCTCGATGACTGCTGAGCGGCTTTCGTTCTCTGAAGTTCCGGGGACGTTCTTAGACCTTCGGGTAGACCGGTTGAGCGACGGCAGCATCGGCATGACCATTGAGGATGTCACTGGCACCGTTGCAGTTGAGGACCGGCTTCGCAGACAAGCCTCGCATGATGCCCTCACAGGCCTTCCCAATCGAAGCCTGCTCGAGGAGCGACTTGCTGTGGCAAGCGATTCCGCAGTCACTTCTGCACCAGTCGCTCTCATCTTGATCGACGTAGACAAACTGCGAGAGGTGAACGAGTCCTTCGGGCTCAATTTTGGAGATCAGCTTCTCGTTGATCTGGGTCGACGCTTAGTGCAAGAAGTGCGTGGCGCGGCCATCGTCTCTCGCCTGGGCGGCGGACAGTTTGCTGTGCTCACGCTGCCCTGCTCTACCGAAGCGGAGGCACTAGAACGGGCCTCTGCTGCAAGCAACTCGTTATCACGGCCCTTTGATATTTCGGGTCACATCATTCACTGTGAGGCGAGCCTGGGAGTTGCACTCGCTCCTGGCGACGCTGATGACTGGCGAATGATGTTGCGCAATGCCAGCTTGGCCCTACAGGAACACAAAAAGCGCTCGTTAGACCAACAGAATTCCTCAGACTATTGCGTGTTCCGCAGAACCGCAGAGCCCAGTTCCATCCGCAGACTGGCTCTGCTCAGCGAACTCCGCCAAGGCCTTGCAAACAACGCGTTAGAGCTTCGATATCTGCCGCAGATTGACCTGCACACGGGTCGAGTCACCAAGGTTGAAGCCGTCCTGCACTGGGAGCGCCCCGAGAGCTCCGCCAAGATGCCTGCCGACTTCTTAGAGATGGCCGAGCAGTCAGGGCTGATCCAACCGTTGACACGGTGGATACTCGCAGAGGCGGCTCGAACGGCTACCACTCTGTTAGGCCGGGCCGGTCCTGATATTTCTGGGCATGTAAGCCCGTTGATCGTTACGACAAACTTGTCGTTCAGAAACCTGTTCGACCCTGACTTGTTCAGTTTTGTGCAAATGCTCATTCGCTCAGGAGAACTCCTGCCCAACCTTGTAGAGGTTGAGGTCAGCGAGACCGAACTGATGGATAACCCAACTCGCTCACAAGAGGTACTCCTCCAACTTTCTGAGCTTGGCCTGAGGTTCGTGGTGGACGATTTCGGTACCGGATATACATCTCTAGCGACGATGCAGCACCTTCCCGTGGTCGGCCTCAAGATAGACCGCAGCTACGTGAGCACCATCTCTAGCGTTCCGGCAGACGCCGCGATCGTCCGCTCGACCATTGACCTCTCTCACGAGCTAGGTCTCAGCGTTTGTGCCGACGGTGTTGGCGACGCTGCGACACTTTCAAGGTTGGCTGAGTTTGGCTGCGACACGGCTCAAGGCGTTCATCTATCTGGCCCCGTAAGCATGGAGCTTCTACCGACAAGAATTGCTGAACTTGAAAGCGCAGTTCGCGGCTGGATCGGCAGCACCGACAGAGCTCACGTCTAGATCGGCCGGTCGGGGTCTACCTTGCCCTCGCCAACCTCGCCGGTCACTTTGATCACACCATCTTGAGGGCAATGAAACCCATCCACGTCGTCTCCCTCGCCGCCAAGCTTGGGGTACAGCCTGGTGAACTTCCCATCCTTCACCACAAGCAACATGTTGCAGGAACTCGCAACGGCCTCGGTACTCGCTCCGGGGTTCTGCGGTGAGTGCAGTCCGCCACCGGTCCACTCCTCTACTGCGGCAGCCTGTTCAAGAATGCAGGTGCGATCAAGCACGCCCTTGTTCTTTGCGCCGCATTCATTTGCCGATGTAGCGAAGAGAAGCCATGCAGACAGGCTCTGAATGCCAAGGGCACCTAGTTCGCCGCCTGGCTGATACTTCTTGTTGATATCGATGTACTGCTGAATCGCCGGCCACTTGTCGGCTTCTTCGAGCGTATGCAATCCCATGCGAACCACTGCGCCTTCGGATGCCGCACCAGCGCCATCGAGCAGCTTTTGGTCATACATATTGGTCTCAAGCAGCGGGATGCCCTTCCATCCTTGCTCGCGAGCCTTCAGCAAGAAACTATTCAGATTGTCTACTTCACCTACAAAACTCAACGCCTCTGCGCCAGTTCCAAGCATCCTCTGCGCATAGGGAGTCCAGTCGGTCACACCTGCGGGCGGGTATACAACTTCACCGAGGTTGTTCATTCCCTCTACTGAGGCTGCGGCGTCGGCGTACTTGATCTTGACCACTTCGAGCGAGGGAAGTTGCCCCCATGCGACTGCCCACTTCGAGGCTGCATCCGGGTACAGCTTGGTAAAATCTTGGTACCAAGTGTTCGCTGCAGTGCCGCCCGGATTGGGCACCGGTTGCACTTGGCCGTTTGAATCTGCCTTCTCGACTGAGACTGCAAAACCGGGGATATCGATCATGCCGCATTGGTGAAAATCGCTGCCAGCTTTGCCCGAGAATTCCAATGCGTCTTGCACCAGCCCGCCACCCACCATTGCAAACACATCTGCGCAAGCTTTAGTCATGGCGGCCTCTACGTTGAACACTCCGGCATCTAGGTCCACGATCTCAATCGGTAAGCCGCCAATACCGCCGAGTTCATTACACCAACCAGCAAAAGCTACAGAGGAGTCGTAGAGGACCTTGTTCAGCCCGGGGCGAATCTCTGCCGAGCGATCGTTCGCTACGCCGATATAGAGCTTGTCGGCGCCAAGACCTGCCTCAGCGGGGTTCACACTGAACTCTCCCGGGCCGCAGAGGTCACCCTGCAGGTCTCCAAAGCTTGCACTCCTTACAGAAGCGCCGCCCGTTGCAACAGTGGTAGTTGAACCCTCACTTTCGGATTCTTTCTGGGAGTTCTCCCCTTTGGCACCGCAGGCTCCTGCCACGAGTGCCACTGCAGCTACAAGTACCCATACTGCACGCTTCACAGTCACCCCCCGGCTCGGCGCCCCCGAAGAAAGGAGCACCCATGTGACTTTAGCCACACCTCACTCGAGAAGTCTGGCAGTTGCCCACTTGTAGTCGGGCTTCCCATTGGGGCCGCGCTGCACGTGATCCAAAATGAGCAGACGTTTTGGGCACTTGTAACCGGCGAGCTGCGACTTCGTGAATGCAATCAGATCTTCGGGGCTTGGGATGTCCTCGGCACTCAAGCCTTCACGCAAGGAGACCACTGCATTGACTGACTGGCCCCACTTATCGTCAGCCATACCAACAACGTTGGCATCGAGGACGCAGGGATGCAGCTTCAGGGCCTCTTCAACCTCTTCGGGGTAGACCTTCTCTCCTGCGGTGTTGATGCACGCAGAGCCGCGTCCCAGAAGCTGAATGGTGCCATCTGTCTCTACGGTTGCAAAGTCTCCTGGCACTGACCAGATCTTTCCGTTCAGATTTTTAAAGGTGGCAGCTGTCTTGACTGGGTCGCGGAAATAGCCGATCGGGATCGGGCCACCCACTGCAAGTAGGCCCCGCTGACCAGAGCCGGGCACCACATCGTTTCCATCCTCGTCGATCACTCGAGCATGCTCGCCAAGTGTAAAACGCGCCGTCTGCGCTGGCTGATTTCGTTTGGCTACCGAATTTGCAAAGCCCACGCCCTCAGATGAGCCAAGAGTGTCTGCCAAGGTGGCCCCGCACCACTCAAGAATCTGGTCTTTGGTTTGCTGTGACCACATCACACCTGAAGACAGGATCACCTTGAGCGAAGAGATGTCATACGGGTTTCCTGCAGCCTCCGCCATTTCGAGGGCGGCCAAAATTGGCTTAGCGAAAGCATCTCCCACGATGGTCAGCTGAGTAACAGCATTGTTCTGCACCGCTTCGCAAAGCTCGTCGCCGTTGAACGAATGCGAGTCCAAAGTGACTACGCACCCACCAACGCAGAGCACAGCAATTGAGGCAATTGCTGATGTCCCATGCATCAGTGGTGCCGCTGGCAAGAAACGCACTGCCTTTGAGCGCTCATGGAAGCGTTGCACGCCAACCGAGACCTGCTCGGGAGACTCTGGGACGGGGCAGTCAACCACGGCAAAGGTGGTCTTCGCAGTGCCGATCAAACTGCGATGAGGCCACATCACGCCCTTGGGGTTTCCCGTTGTGCCGCCGGTATACAACAACCACAGGTCATCGCCGCTACGGGCAATCGGAGGCATGGGTGGAGTCTGATCAATCACAAGTTCGTACTCAATCGCCCAGTCCGGAACCGGATGCTCTGCAGTCGCTCCGACGCACAAAAACGTCTTCAGTCTTGGCAACGTCGCTCGAACTGCATCAAGGCGCTCGGCAAACTCGGCTGCAAATACCACCGCTTCTGCTAACGAATTATCGAACAGGTACTGCAACTCATTTTCTAAGTAGCGGTAGTTCACGTTCAACGTGGCGGCACGCAACTTGAACGCCCCAAAGGTGGACTCCAAATACTCGGGCCCGTTGTACAGGTACAGAGCTACGTTCGATCCGGGCCCAAGGCCTGCCCCTACGAGGTACGCAGCTAGGCGTGCTGCTCGGTCCTCGAACTCTGACCAACTGCGAGTGAGGTCGGTGTGAATTAAGGCAGGGGCACTGGGGACAGTAGCGGCCACTGCCTCCCAAACAGTGGCCAAGTTCATTCCATCAGTATCAGCTTTGACTGCATTCATTGCCCTGCTACCTCGTTATTCATTCAGACTGAATTCTTCATGTTTCACACCAACTGTTGACACGCCGGTTGGACTTGCAATGTTCTACAAGGAAACTAGGCCGGTTTCGATGTTCTTGGGCGCGGGTATCGAGTGCCAGTGGCGGCGCTGTCAGCTATGCGGGTTCTTCTCGTACTATCGGGCCGCCCGCAGCCTTGGGCTCTGTCCTTCTCGTCAGGCTGTGCGGCCGGACGGCGTGCAACTCACTCATGTGCACTTCACACCATGGCATACTCTGCCCGCACCCGCACCCGTGACCGTGACCGGGGCGCTGAGCAGGAGGATTTCATGAGTTCTGACGAGGGGGGCCAGATCGACCCTCGCGCAACGTGGCGCCACCGGCTGCGGTCCACCGAAGCAGCCGCGCTCGCCGGGATCGTCTGCTCAATCGGCTGGGCGCTCTCGCTCCGAGGACTGCTTTCAACCCCCGGGATCGGCGCGAGCAACCGCGAGGTCGCCCGCTACTACTCGGAGCCGGCTCATGGCACGGCCGCAGTGTTGTGGCTTCAGGTCACCGTGTTCTCGACCATCTCGTTCCTTTGGTTCGTCGGCGTGGTCCGGGGTCGAATCGGAGAGCGCGAGCCGAAGCTCGCCGGGACGGTGTTCTTCGGCGGAAGCATCCTGTTGGCCGGCCTCCTCTTCGTGGGCACAGCACTGTTGGCAGCTCCGGCGGTTCAGGTTGCGCTCGGCGGAGCGGCCCCCGATCCGGGAGCGTCCTCGCTGCTCCGGGTAGTTGCGAATGTGGTGCTGGCAATCTTCTTGCCCCGCGTCGCTATGCTCGTGATGTTCTCTACCGCAAACTTAGCGTGGGCGAGCGGGGCGCTGCCGCGCTGGCTCGTCGTCCTGACGGTGGCGCTCGGCGTGGTCGAACTGGTCAACGTCACGGTGGCGACGCCCACTGTCTTCCTGCTGCCGGCGTGGATAGCGCTTGTGAGTGTCGTCCTCTTGGTCACGCACCCGGTGGGAGCGTTCCGCCCCGCAGTGCCCGCCGATGACTGAGGTCGCGCCGTCCTCTCAGCGCTGTGCGTCGACCCAGGACGCAGCGTCTGCTTCGGCCCTTGCCACTGTGGCACCGACCCGCTCGTCGCCGGGGTAGATGCCGTCATCACCGATCACGTCGGTGATTCCGGTGACCGTGAGCTGCTCAACGATTCGCTCGTTGGCCGACACGATCACCAGTCGGCTGCCTGTGTCCCCGAGCGACTCTGCATACCGCCGGAGGGCGTCCATGAACGTGGTCCCGAGGTCCGTGCGCCCGCGCAGCCGGAGGATGACGACCGACCCGTTCGAGCCCGGTCCCACAGCCGGGAGCGCAGCCAAGAAAATTGGTGCTGCGGCGAAGAATAGGCTCCCGTACGGCTGGAGCACGACGACCTCGTGGGCCGGGAGTTCGGCGGGTGGATCGACCTCGACGAGCTGGCCGGACCCGTCACGAACTTGCCGCCGGACGGTCACCTGGTTGGACTGCCGGACGACGTGGAGGAGGACCGACAGGCCCACTCCCGCCAGC
>CAEZYU010000069.1_pt1 | contig 13283 bp, 8 predicted proteins | sample 7265681 | NCBI WGS metagenome assembly CAEZYU01 (sample SAMEA6813940, study PRJEB35770) | freshwater metagenome | biome: Freshwater; feature: Freshwater reservoir; material: water | place: Czech Republic | collected 2017-04-14 | depth 30m m | reverse complement strand
GATCTGGCTGTGCTTGATCTGGCTGTGCTTGATCTGGCTGTGCTTGATCTGGCTGTGCTTGATCTGGCTGTGCTTGATCTGGCTGTGCTTGATCTGGCTGTGCTTGATCTGGCTGTGCTTGATCTGGCTCTGGCGGATCAGGAAACTGCTCGACAGGAGCTACTACAGCCGGCCTACTAAACAGTGGTCGGGTGGGCCTTCGTGCAGCCCTGTCTGCCTGAGGCGAGGCAGGTACTGGAACAGATTCTGGAGCCGGGTCTGGAGCAGGGACTGGAGCCGGGACTGGAGCAGGGACTGGAGCAGGCGGAGCAGCCGGGCTCGGCAAGAGCTGCGGTGATACTGGTCCGGGACGCAGTGCAGATTCAGGAGTCAGTGCAGATTCAGGAGTCAGTGCCAGTACAGGGCTCGGTGCTGATTCAAGAGTGGGTGCAGGTTCAGGAGTCAGTGCAGGTACAGGACTCGGTGCAGGTTCAGGACTCGGTGCTGGAGTCCTTGGTGTAGCAGCCGTCGGAGTAGCGATGGCAAACACGTCCTCTTCCGAGACCAACGCCGCAGTTGCTATGGAGTGAAGCGCTTGTTCACGAGTAAAGGTGGGAACGGACAAGTAATCATCACCCGAAGAAACCGCCGGAGTAGGCGCGCTGGTCTGGGCACTCGAGCTTGCAGCAGGCGCGCTCTGAGCTTTTGCACTTGCCTTTTCGTTCTTGCGTTTGCCCCTCATCGACGAGGATCCTCCAGAATCTCCGAGTGCTTCAAGCGGCGGCACCGCTGCAGCCCATCGCGCTGGAACCGCTGCGGCAATTATTCCGAGAGTTGAGGCCGCAACTGCAGTTACCAGCAGAATAGGTACTGGAACCACAAACCCTGAGATTCCAAAGCTGCTTAACGCGTTCACCGCTGCTCGAGCCCCGAGGATACCTAGAAGCAGACCTAACAAGGTACCGATCACAGCAAAAGCTGCCCCTTCGACCAAAACTAAACGCATGACCTGACGGCGACTCGCTCCAGCAGCACGCAACAGACCGAACTCTCGGCGGCGCTCGCCCACAGACAACAGCAGCGTGTTCACTACTCCCACCAGTGCTTGTAGAAGCGTAAATAGCAGCATCCACTGGATCACGCGTTCAAAGCCACGCAGTAGATCCGCTCTGCTCGAGACAAACTCCACTGGACGAAGGACTGATTTCACCCCGTAGGTCTTCGCTAACTTCTCGACTGAACGGCGCGCTGCGGGTGTGTCTTTTTTGAGAGTCACGAGGCCTGCAATATCTACCGATGCAGGAACTTGGCGACTGACTACTTCACGGTCGAGGACAGCCTCACCGAGCAACAAGGAGCCACTGCTATAGATTCCTTCGACTTTGAGAGTTTCGATTCCTTGGCTCGTAAAGGTCACGGCAACTTGGTCGCCTACCTGAACCCCGAGTTGGGTGGCCGTTTTTTCAGCCAGAGCAACTCCATCCAAGCTGATTTGTGTTGGTACAGGACCGATCCATCCGGGGGAAAGCACGTCAGACAGCGCTTGGCCGTCGATACCCGTGAGCCGAATTGGCACTTGATCGATTGTGACTCGGCCTACCTGCCAGCCACTGACTGCCTCAACATCAGGTAGTTCCGCGACGCGCTCCAACAGGTCGGCAGGAAGGCCTCCTTTCGTAAACGTCCCGGAGTCGATCACTAAGTCGGACTGCACAAGGTCGCCAACGTCGGAGTCAATTGCCGCTGTAAACGATGCCAAGAACACGGCAAGACCCACCACTACACCGGTGGCCAACAACAGTGCCCCAGTCGTGGCTGCCGTTCGTGTTCGGTTGCGAAGTGCATCGCGTGCACCAATACGTCTCAGCGCCTTCGATCGAGTAGGCACTACTCGAATCCCAAGTGCGACTGCAGAGGCGAGCACCGTAGGCACCATCGAGACAAACACCACCGAAACAAAAACGAAAACTGCGACCGTTACAGCAACGCTGTTTGCTGTGTTTGTAATGATCATGAAACCGCCAACGATCGCTGCCCCGGCCACACCGAGCAGAACCGACCGCAACAAGCGGACCAACAGAGATGGAGTTCGAACCGAGTCAGCCTCAACAATTGCCTCGATCGGGGCCACAGAACACGCTCGCCAAGCAGGGAACAACGCCGCAAGCAGCGTTGCGACACACCCGACTACCACGGCCAGCACCAAAGCTGGAACCGATACCAGCGATCCGCCAACAGGAATTGCGGTTCCTAGTGAGCCCAGAACTGCTTCGATCAATCTTGCGAGCACAAGCCCAACCGGAGCACCAATGAGCGACCCGATCATGGCAAGGACAGCGGCTTCAAGAAGTGCAACCTGCATCAGTTGATGTCGCTTTGCACCAAACAGACGGAAAGTGGCAAAGCTTTGTCGGCGATAGGAATAGAGAAGAGTCAACGAGTTCGCCACGGTGGCCATGCCCACCAACAGTGCGAGCGCTGCGAACCCAATAATCAGTCCGCGAATCAGAGCGAAACTGCGGGTCAAGCTTTCCTGGCGATGCACTGCACCGGTTGGGCCGTCAACGATGATGGCGCCCGCAGGAAGCCCCGCTGCGATTCTGGCTTCAACAATGCTCGGATCGGCGTCACTCGTCAGGCGAATGGCTACCCGATTGTCGTTATCTGGAAGGTCAAACAAGATTCGAGCCTGCTCGGTTGAGAACAGCGCCAAGCTCGACCCGTCGGGCAAGTTGCCTTTATCAGTGGTAATGATCCCAACGATTTCGTAGGGGGCGATCTTCGTTTTTCCGGCCACCACGATCTGATCGCCAACTCTGACCCCCGCTTTTCCTGCAGAGCGCTTGTCGATCACCACCTCATTTGGCGCGACAGGAGGGCTACCTTGGCCAACAAATTCATAAGGAGTCAGCTGTGGGTCCGACGGCCAGTTCGAGCCCAAGGGTTGTTCCGAAAGGCCAGGTGCCACAATCGGATCGCCGCTAGCGGTCAGCAAGACAGTTGCCTCTTCGATCCTTGGAGAGACTGCCGCAATGCCCTCTTGCCCCTCAAGAGAACCGGCGATGTAGCTAGGAATCAGTCTTCGGGTTTGCTCAAGCGCAGATTCATAAGCGACATCTCCTTCAATAATGAAGTCGGCAGGTTCAGCCCCCGCAGCGGCCAAATCGGCGAGACCTTCAGAGACGCGATCAAGCAGCGTGAGTGCGCCTGCTAGGTATCCAACACTGAGCGCAATCGCCACAGTGGCAAGCACCAAACGGCGGCGCTGTCGCAGCACGGCGACAGACATCCGCCAGGTCCCGATTCCGGGCCGCTTACCGGAAACGAACGACATCCTTCGAACCCTACTCCTGCAGTTGCCGCAAGCCGGTGAGGCTGCCCATCAGGCGCTTCATGTTGTTGCCAACTCAAGCACTTGTTCCATGTCTTCTGAACACAACACTCCGAGCATCGTGGTTCCGTCGGTCACAACAGCTCGCCAAGACTGCCCCGAGCCCAGTCGGCTCAGTACCTCGGCAACTGATTCGCTGGGATGCACCCGTGGCAAACTCCAGAGAGGCTCGACAAAAGACTCAATGGGAACCACTGATCGCTGCGCTGGAGGCACACGAAGCACCACATCAGGCATGACTAGACAAGCCACATGCCCGAACGAATCCACAACAGGGACAAGCGGGGTCCCGGGGTGCGTCTTGAGCGTTCGCTCAAGCTCAGTGATGGTTGCTGTGCAGGCAAGCGGATTGGGCAGCTTTCGCCCAAGGCCTCCGACTGCTCTGTCTAGAAGTTCGGGCTGTGCCGCTGATGCTTTCCATTCTGATCGAGCAGCAATCAGAAGGAACAAGGCAAGAATGAGGATCCAGACTCCGGACCACACTGACCACCAAGCAATACAAGCCAGCGAGAACACGACAAGCGCCGCAGCAAGAATCTGCCCAATCAACGAGGCCAGTCGCGTTGCTGGGATTTTGCGCTGCGAACGCCGCCACAGGATGGCGCGCAGCATGCGGCCGCCGTCTAGTGGGAACGCTGGCAACAAGTTGCTGACCGCTAGCACCACGTTGATTGCGCTGAGCCATATCAGCAAACTCAGCAGCACTCGCGACCCGTCGAACTGATTGACCAGCCAAAACCCGCCGGCAAAGATCGCTGCCATGACAAAGCTCATCGCAGGCCCGGCCGCCGCAATACGGAATTCCGCTCCGGGATTGTCTGCGTCACCTTCGAGTTTTGCGACCCCGCCAAAGAGCCAGAGTGTGATCTCTACGACTTTCACGTCGTTGCGGTCTGCAATGTAGCTATGGCCGAGTTCGTGGCCGACTAACGACACGAGGAAACCAATCACTCCGACCACCCCAGCAAACCAGTAGGCGCTAGATGGGTGATCAGGAGCCGCCGTTGGAAGCGAGATAGTGGCCAGACTAAAGGCCAACAACACACAGACAATCAGGACTCCCCAATTGAGCCCAATGGGAACCCCGAGCAATTTTCCGATGCGAATATGGGTCTTCATGGCCTTAGAGAGCGTACTGCCCGAGGGCCGCAACTCCCCCGCGTTGTTTCATATAGCTGAGAGCAAGCTTTTGCTTCAAACCCTTCGCCTGTATTCAATACAGAAGTGACCGACCACCTTGCAAGCGAACCTGAGTTGCTGAATCTGGTCCTACGCCGTGCCGACTTGATGCAGGCGGCCCAGTCCGGTTCTGTCGAGGCGAGCACCGATTCCGAGAATGCGGATGAACTTTTACAACTCACGAAAACGCTGAAGGCTCGCCTGAAGAGCGCTCCCATGGCAGTTCGCAGGCTCACACTTGACGAGCCCGGCGATCTGCTAGAGCGCTTGGCGACTGCCGAGCCTGTTCACCCATTTGCCACTACAAGTCCCGAGGGTCATCAAGCAGACCTCGCGGATCGCTTCGCTGCGGACCGACGCTGTTTTGTTCTGGAGCATCCACTCCTGGTGGGTCACCCACTGAACGTGGTTTGGGTAGCGCTCCTTGACTGCGCGCCTACTTCAATCTCGCAGATCCTCGATCCAGCAAGAGAGGTGCTCGACCCTGCGAGAGCAACCACGGCAGTTTTTTATTCGATTTGGAATGTCGAACCCGGCCTCAGCGGGATTCCGGGTGGAGCATCGCTACTGACCGGAGTACTCGATGTGCTCAGCGCAGAATTCGCAGGCCTGACGCAGATGTTGACGCTCTCGCCGATTCCCGGTTTTCGGCAGTGGCGCTCTCTTGAACAGACCACAAACGACACCCCCGAAGAACTACTCCGAGACTGCGCTCGCTACTTATGTGAATTGAATGACCGTGGTCGCCCGATCGACCCGGTAGCGCGATTCCACCTTGGCAACGGTGCCCGCCTCATCCGGATCAATCTCGAAGCCGACCTTTCCGCTCAGCGAAGCGAGCAGTCGTTTTCCATGATGGCCAATTACTCGTATGAACCAGAGGATCGCCCCGCAAATCAGGCTGCGCTTCGAAGAGGAGAAGTCTCGGTGAGCGAACAGGTTCGCCAACTCCTTGCGGTTTCAGATGCCTAGTCCGCAGCGTTAGCTCGTAGCGGTTTTCTTCCCGATCATGGCTGAACACCGGCAGATCTGCCGCAGGTAGGCGCCACAGCAGTGTAAAATCCTCATCTTGTGACTGCTCCAGGAATTGCCACACCAGGAGCAGTTACCTTGCCCAGCAACAAGTTTCTGCGAGCAACCCAGTGGGCAACGCCACCTGCGACGATCGCACTGACCGCTATCTGGATTCTCTGGGGAGCGAACCAGCCGGGGGCTACCAGCCTCATTATTTTGCTTGCAGCCTTTGCCGCCTACGCTTCCATGTTGGCGAGTTCACGAACCGGTAGCGCAGTGCCGGTCAATGCTGCACTTGCAATAAGCGCCGCTGCGCTCGTGATTGTTGCGATCGCACCGATCCATCACTCCAGAGACCTCTACCTGTACAACTCCTACGGTCGCCTAGTTTCTCAGCACCATCTGAACCCCTTCTTCAACCCTCCCAACTCGGCACCCGCAGACCCAACGTTGGGTTTTGTGGCCTCAAGGTGGCACGAACAAAGCTCTATGTATGGCCCCGCCTTTGTTGGAGTGGCCGGAGTCATCTCGAGTCTTGCGGGAACCTCTGAGCTTGCTATCCGCCTACTCTGGCAAACCCTCATGGCCTCTGCCGCTTTTGCAGCGGTACTGCTCATTGCTCGGCGTACGAAAAGTAGCTTGGCGGTGCTGGCGCTTGGATGCTCACCAGTCATCCTGGCGACAGTGAACGATGCCCACAATGACATGCTCATTGGCTTGGCGTTACTAGCCGTTGTGCTCCTTGTCGAGGATGACCGACTCGGCTTGGCAAGCGCAGTCGCTGCTCTAGCGATAGCGGTCAAGTTGCCGGTCGCCCTTCCGATTTTGGCAATTACTGCGTGGGTGTTTTGGCGACGCGGAGTTCGGCCCGCGGTCAAATTTGCAGCGCCGGTCGCGGCGGCGGTGACTGTTGCCTACCTGATCGTCGGAGGCCTCGGATCTCTTCGGCCTATCCGACAGAGCGCTGGCGATGACAGCCGGTTTTCTGTCTGGAAATCCCTGCGCACCCGCCAGATTCAGTCCCTACTGGATCTGGGATCAACTCGAGATGCAGCAATCGATGCCGTAGCTCAAAGCATTTCGCGATATTCGTTGATACTGCTCACGCTCTGCCTCTTGGTGGTGCTCTGGCGCTTCCGTCGCGCACGTCACCCAGGCGAGGCCGGCACCGCTGTTGGGCTACTGCTCTGTGTCTCGGCTGCGTACGTCATGCCTTGGTATGGCGCCATGCTGCTACCCGTTGCCATGCTTGCTTGGAGTTCCCGCTCGACACTTCTGCTGCAACTCCAAGCGGCCTTCTTGCTCCTTGCCTATGCAAATGGTGCTGGCCGGGAGCCCTTCAGCGCTTTCGGCCAGTTACTTGAGCAACGTGCCACGTGGATCAACCTTGCGATGCTCATTCTTCTGCTGCTCTGGGCTCGCCCATCGGAGGAAGCCGACCTACCCGTCACCCAGAAAAGCCATAAGTTCTGGCCTAGCAACTCGCTTAGGTACTCCCCCGAGGAACTCAGCCGATGACCGATACGAAGAAACCAAACCGGCAACAGGGTGATGTCTCTGTCCATCTTCAGCCCGAGCAGGTTCGAGCGGCCCTTTGTGCAGAAGTGGCCGCCGGGCTGAGCGCGTCCCCCAAAGAACTTTCTCCTAAGTGGCTCTATGACGACCTTGGATGCGAACTCTTCGATCAGATCACACAACTAGACGAGTACTACCCAACCCGCGCGGAGCGCTCAATCCTTGACTCACACGCCACAGAGATCCAGCGGTTAAGCGCTGCCAACACGCTCATTGAGTTGGGCTCTGGAACCTCTGAGAAGACTCGCCTGCTGCTGACTGCCTTTCGAGATGCTCAATGCCTGAACCGCTTCGTGGCCTTTGATGTTGCAGAAGAGACACTTCGTGATGCCGTAGCCAAGATCCAAGCTGACTACCCAGAGGCAGAGGTGACAGGAATTGTTGGGGACTTCACCCAAGATCTTTCGGTCTTGCCGACGGCGGGCACCCGGATGGTTGCCTTTCTTGGTGGAACGATCGGCAATTTTCATGCTCCGCAACGCCAGTCGTTTCTCGCATCGCTGGCTCAGATTCTGAAGCCCGGAGATTCGCTACTACTTGGGACCGACCTCATCAAAGACCGCTCGCGCTTGATTGCTGCCTATGACGACAGCGCTGGCGTTACTGCAGCATTCAACAAGAATCTTCTGTCAGTTCTGAATACGGAACTGCACGCAGAATTCGATTTGGATTCCTTTACGCATGTGGCCTTGTTTAATGAGGCTGACTCGTGCATCGAGATGCGGCTTCGGTCGACTTGTGATCAACAAGTTGTAATTCGTGACCTCAACCTGAAGGTCGATTTTGCTGCAGGCGAGGATCTTCTCAGCGAGATCAGTACCAAGTTCACCTTGCAACAAGTTGAGGAGGAGTTCAGCGTTGCGGGGTTTAGGACTCTGCATTGTTGGACTGATCCTGAACAGGACTTTGCCCTCTGGCTGGCCCTACGTTGAGCGTCTCAGACTCGGGTGCCACCCCTTGCGAGCTCTCGGTTGCAGATCTTCAACAGGTCCGCGACCTGACCGAGAAGCTCGCGAGTCCCCTCAGCCCAGAGGACCAGACTGTGCAGTCAATGCCTGACGCCTCGCCCACCAAATGGCACCGAGCTCACACAACTTGGTTCTTCGAGACCTTCTTGTTAGAGCCGCACCTCAGCGACTATCGGCTCTACAACGTAGAGTTCCCCTATCTCTTCAACTCCTACTACGAGGCAGTTGGCTCGCGTCACCCTCGACATGAGCGCGGCCTGATCTCGCGGCCCGGCACCGCCGAGATTGCTCACTATCGCGGCCATGTAGACGAAGCGCTGCAGCGCCTTACAGAGTCGGAACTGTCTCTTGAACTTTCTGACCTACTGATACTCGGGATGCACCACGAGCAACAGCACCAAGAGTTGCTGTGCATGGACGCTCTTCACATGCTTTCTCGTCACCCGTTCCGGCCCGCATATTGCGATCACGCCGAAGACACTCGCAAGGATGAGCCTCGCCCGCAGCGATGGCTGCAACACGAAGGTGGCCTTGCAACCATCGGCCAACGACACTCTGCTCCGACCGCACAGAAGCAGTTCTGCTTTGACAATGAAACCCCCCAGCATCAGGTGCATCTAGAACCGTTTCAGATTTCTGACCGTCTCATCACCTGCTCAGAGTGGCTCGAATTTATCGATGACGGCGGGTACCAGCGCTCCGATCTCTGGATGTCCGAAGGCTGGGCAGCGCTTGCAAAATCCGAGCAATCGGCGCCGAGGTACTGGAACCGAGTTGATGCCAGATGGAAAGTCTTTGGACTAGCTGGCGAGCGTGCACTGAACCTTGAGCAGCCAGTGACCAATGTCAGTTGGTTTGAAGCCGATGCCTTTGCCCGCTGGAGCGATGCCCGTTTGCCGACCGAAGCCGAATGGGAGCTGGCCGCTGGCTCGCCGCCGCCAGGCGCACATCTCAACCTAGACGTGCTCGCTCCTCGCTCTGCTGCCACTTCACCTGATTCGCAGCAATGGTTCGGAGAGGTCTGGCAATGGACCGAATCTTCGTATCGACCGTACCCCGGCTACCGGCCCCCACGCGGAGCAATCGGCGAGTACAACGGCAAGTTCATGATGAACCAACAAGTTCTGCGCGGCAGCAGCTACGCCACGCCAGCCGGCCACGCTCGCAAGACCTATCGCAACTTCTTTGCCCCTAGCTCGAACTGGATGTTTTCTGGGCTTCGCCTAGCCCGAGACATCTGAAATCTCTCCCAAGAGCAGACCATCTGCTCTGCATTCTGATCAAGGTTCTAGTGTGTGGCCATGAGCAATGAGCAGCCCACTACCAACAACAACTCCAAGATGATTCCACCCATCGGGGGCGCAGTGCGCCGAGAAGTTGGTGGAGTCTCGGAGGACATCTTCTCTGCCGGCGATGCGCACATCAAGCGTGTGGTGTATCCGAGTGGCTACAAGTGGTCGACCAACCTCAAACCCATTGTCGGAACTGACCTCTGCATGCACGCTCACGTAGGGTTTTTGGCAGAGGGTCACATGCGCATCGAGTACCCCGACGGATGCTGCATCGACTTGGTCGCTCCGCAGGCCGTGATCATTCATCCCGGCCATGATGCAACCGTGATCGGCGATGAGACAGCGGTTTTGATTCAGTTCGACTTCGACAAAGAAACCGTGTCTCGGCTCAATCTGCCGCTTGAGCACGAACACGCCAAGTAAGCGCCCTAGCTCTGCGGTTTCACTCCCGTGTTACTTCTTGACGCCGACCCATGAGCGTTTGGAACCTGCAACTAGTACTCGTTGATAGAGCGGAGCCGGCAGGCGGGACACGAGATCGAACACCTTGGCGTCTGGCCCAACAAGTACTCGTCGGCGGTTTCGTTCCACTGCTTTGAGAATCTGCCTGGCGGCTTTCTCTGGCGTGGTAAGAGTCAGGCGGTCGAAGTTATCTGCCAGTTCCTGAGCTGTCCCACTGATCGAGAGTACAGAACCATCGGTGCGCGCATTGCGCGCAATATTTGTTCTAATTCCACCTGGATGGACGGTGGTACACGAGACACCTGACTGCTCAATCTCGAGCTCCATCCGAAGCGCATCGGTAAACCCGCGAACACCAAATTTGGCAGCGTTATAGGCCGACTGTGTGGGAATGCTGACTAGCCCAAACACGCTCGAGATGTTCACCACATGGCCTGCGCCAGACTCTTTGAGGTAGGGCAAGAATGCTTTGGTTCCGTACACAACGCCCCAGAAGTTGATGTTCATCAACCATTCGAAGTCTTCATATGACATCGCTGCCACAGTGGCACTGAGCGCTACACCGGCGTTGTTCATAATCATGTTGACTCGGCCGTGCTCTTCTTCCACCTGAGCGGCCCAAGCCTCAACGGCCTCGCGATCGGAGACATCAAGAACTGATGCGGTCACTTTGGTCGCAGCTTTGCTGTTCATGGCAGATTCGCAGAGCAATACCGTCTCGGCAAGACCATCAGTGTCGATGTCAGCCAAAGCAAGGTTGGCTCCGCGTTGTGTCAGTTCTTGAGCAAGTGCACGCCCGATTCCGGAGCCTGCGCCAGTGACCGCAACGACACTTCCCAAGAATTTGATGCTCATTGTTCTGATCCAATCTGCAATGCTTCTGCTTGGGTTCTGTCGCCAAAGGCCGTGGACCCAGAAAACCTCATGGCACCGTCATCGAGTTTGCTGAACTTGAGTGACGGATAGTCCCGCAGGTAGCTCTGATACACCTTCCAGGGAAAGCGTGAACCCTGCTTGGGTAGCAGAGCCGAGGAGCGCTGCACGTAGCCCGAGGTCAGGTCGAGCAGCGGTTCGGGGGACATCGCACCATCGGCGTTCTTCGGTGTGCACTGCGAGTACCCGTCGGAATGCATTCGGTTGAGAAGCCGGCAGATGTACGCGCAGGTCAATTCACATTTCAGTGTCCACGACGCGTTCGTGTAGCCGATCGCGATTCCCAAGTTCGGCACGCCTTCAAGCATCATGCCCTTGTAGGTGAGCTTGCTGGCAACATCGACTTGCTCGCCATCAACCGAGAGTTCAATACCTCCGATAAACAGCAGTTCTAGGCCAGTTGCCGAAACGATGATGTCAGCAGGCAGTTCGATTCCGGAATTGAGCCGCAGTCCATGCTCGGTGAAGGTGTCGATTGTGTCAGTTACTACCTCGGCCGAGCCTGCTCGCATTGCCTTAAACAAGTCACCATTCGGAACCACGCACACGCGCTGGTCCCACGGGTTGTAGCTCGGGGTGAAGTTGGTGTCTACGTCGTATCCCTCGGGCAGACGCTTGGTTACCTCTTTCAGCAGGGTCCGCTTCACAAACTCCGGCCGACGTTTGCTGAGTGTGTAAAACGCCTGTGTCTGCAGCGCCAGCATCCAGCGGATGGCTGGCCCAGAGACTCGTTTCGGAAGGTATTTTCGCAAAGAATTTGCTATGGGGTTCTTGGCGGGAAGCGTTGCAATGTAGGTAGGCGAACGCTGCAGCATGGTGACGTGTTTGGCTGTACGCGCCAGCGAGGGAACCAGCGTGATCGCTGTTGCTCCGCTTCCGATCACCACAACCTGCTTATCTGCGTAGTCCAAGTCCTCGGGCCAGTGCTGCGGGTGCACAAGTTGGCCTTGGAACTCATCTAACCCTGCGAACTCTGGCTGATACCCGTGGTCGTATCGGTAGTAGCCGGTGCAGGAGTACAAGAAGCCTGCGGTGATCTCAAAGCGCTCGCCGCTGCTCGTGTGCTCTGCCGTGATTCGCCAGACTTGCTCTGTTGATGACCAGTCAGCCGAGACGATGCGGTGCCCAAACCTGATGTGCTGATCGATGCCTTCTTCGGCAGCGGTGTCTTTGATGTATTGAAGGATTGAGTCGCCATCGGCAATCGACTTTTCGCCTTGCCATGGCCGAAACGAGAATCCAAGCGTGAACATGTCTGAATCGGATCGAATGCCTGGGTAGCGGAACAGGTCCCACGTGCCACCAACTGAGTCGCGTGATTCAAACAGGGCGTAGCTCGCCCATGGGCACTCTGTCTGCACAAAATGCGCTGCACTGATTCCCGACAGGCCAGCACCAACGATCAAGACATCAAGATGTTCCATGTGGTTTCAAGCCTTTGCTGATGAAAACGGCGAGTTTTCTCGTTCAGGAAATCAATCTATAACGATTGCTCGTGAGCCTGCTAGCGACCTCTGAGCAACGCCCGCGCCAAGACACCTTCATGGCAATTCCAGGGTCTGAAATTGCGAACGGCCAGCGCTAGCCCAGAACCAACCCGTGCTGCGGAGGCAACTCCCCTCGGCCGATTGCATCTGCACGCTGATGTAACAGCTCTGCGGTGGCATCCAAATCTCGAGCGATGATGAACCTGCGCTTGCGCACACCCTCGACCACAAATTCAGCCAACTCGTCCAGGTCGGCCACTGCAGGGTCCTTGCCCGTTGCTTTCGCCACACGGGCCACGAGTTCATCAAAGCTCATGCTTCCTCGCCCAGTGCCAGCGCCCTGACGCTGCAGATGCTCGGGACGGTTTCTAGCAGCCGAGTACAGCCCTGTGTCGAGCAGCCCACCTGATGGATAAAACACCGAGGCTCGTAGAGCCGTCTTGTTGTTGATCAGGTTGTGATCCAGCGACTCGGCAAAGCAGGTCAACGCGGCCTTTGAGGCTGCATAGATAGATGCCGTTGGCACGGGGGCAACACCACCATCTTTGGATGAGGTCACAATGATCTGCCCGGGCTGTGTCGACTCAATCATGCGCGGAATAAATACCGAACTGCAGATACCGGTGCCAAACACGTTGACACCGAAGCACCAGCGCCAGTCGTTTGGCTCTTGCTCCCAGGGCAGTCCCCCACCACCCGAGGTCACCCCGGCATTCAGGAACAACAAGTTGCACCGACCAAACTGCTCAAAGACTTGGTCGGCTAAGGCAGCTACCGAGGCCTCATCGGTCACGTCGGTTCGGATGCCAGTTACTGCCCCCAAGGGAGACAGTTCGGCAACCGTGGCAGATAGAACAGCCTGTTCGATATCGGCGATGACCACGGTTGCATTCGCACCGAGCAGCGCTTTGACAATGGCCTTACCAATGCCGTTTGCACCACCAGTAACCACTGCGACTGCGCCATCAATCTGAAGTTCTTCAAGGTGAGTCGTCATGATCAG